>Ga0209617_10000825_pt1 | contig 14097 bp, 12 predicted proteins | sample LakEriepJuly2011_2_FD_187459 | JGI IMG/M metagenome (GOLD analysis project Ga0209617, IMG submission 187459) | Freshwater microbial communities from dead zone in Lake Erie, Canada - CCB epilimnion July 2011 (SPAdes) (version 2) | ecosystem: Environmental > Aquatic > Freshwater > Lentic >... | reverse complement strand
CTACCATACGAATTTTTTATAAGTAGAATTAAGATGCTATTAGAATATCTGGCGTTTACATTTATACGTGATATTATTAGTTTGATTCGTAAACCAGAGGAAGACAAACCGGAAGAAAAACACGTCGCATTAGATACTATTTTAATTTTATGCGCGGCACTTCGTTCAATTACAACATCAGTTGAATTGAAAAAATATAAACGTCAATTTAAACCGGAAGTTGCGATTGACGCAACGTGTTATGACGACATAACTAAGGATTTATTTAAAACGTTTGTTCCAACAGACCCAAACAGTATAAATGAAAATTTCTGCTCTGAAAATGGTATATATGACAGAGAATCATATTTTAGAAAATTAATCCCCTTGGAGCGTCTTGATAATGCACTGAATAAACATTCAGGATTACTTTGGGCTTATGATTATTTTTCGGACTACGCCCCTGACGTACGTTTGCAAACCAAAAACTTAGGCCAGATTTTTGCACTACATTGTAGATCCAATCGGGGGGATACCCCAGATTATGAACAAGTCGAGCAAAATCTTGGAGTCACGTTTGAATCAGTAGATGTTCTTTGTATTGCTAAGATGATTCGTGAAAAACAAACACAACCTAAAATATATAGTGAAAATTATTCAGGTTGGTTGCAAGGGTTATGCGAGAGTAAATTAAAGGTGTTTTTGGAACAAAATAAATGTAATGATATTTTTTGTCAGTTTGTAAGATTTGATTCGGAACATACACTGGGTCATCGTCATAATAGATTACGCGATTATCTGAGTGGTGTATTATTTCCTGCACGAACGTTATGTCAAGAAGCAATGGCACAAGGTTCTAGCGATTCATCTCGATTAACATCATCACAAGAGTCTTTTGGTGATATGCACCCACCCATAACAGTATCAGTTCCTAATAATGCAAATCCTCAACAATTTATAGCAGACCTGAATTCTGCAGTCGAGTGTAGTCAATCCCTCGTGGAGGATGAACCAAAGGATAGACGTTATGACCCCGTAGATCAGAGACCATTAAGTAATTCCCGTAATGGCACCCCCCCCCGCGAAGTTCAGAAGAGAGAGAGAAGTAGTTCCTTTGTCCCCCGCTATATGGATCCAACAGTCGCATCGAGTTCGAAGGTTAGAGAACGGTTTGGAAAAGGTGGCAACACAAAACGCACCAAAAGGTATAAAAGAAAATCAAATAGACGAAACAAAAAGAATACTAGATATTCATTACGAAATACAATCAAACATCGTAAGACACGTCGTCGCAACTAAATCACCAATAAAATAATCTAATACTAATTCAGTATATTACATTATTATTTCATTCCATTCCATTTCATCCCACTAAACAATCCAAAAATCGCATTACCCCGTAATGAACACCCTCCTCCCCTCCGCCACCCAAGACAACACCGACACCCTCGCCAAATACGTAGTTTTAGGCGTATTCCTCATTCTCGCGCTCGTCACCATCCAGTATATTTTCCGCAACCATATCGGCATGATCGAAGGTCTTACCAATCGAAAATCCAAAACGACCGACCCCCTCGAAGACGAGAATGACGGCGACATCATCACCATCGCCAAGCGCCAAGAAGAACATACCACAAAAACCCAAAAATCCCTGAATATGGACTCGCATTACAACCATTACAACAAAATCATCGAAAATATGGACGAGTGGGTCAATGCGAAGATCGTCAATTCTCTCAAGAACGTCTCTCGGGAAGTGCACGGCGAAGGGAAAATGGAGGACATCGTCCGACATATGAATGAACTAAACACGATGAATAAGTTCAAGGTTACGCTAGAGGAGTGTGCAAGGTATATCGACACGAAATAAACTTTACAACGTTCCATTGACGACAACATAATATAACGAAAGTGTAATTGCCGATCCGCTGAGGATATGCCAAACAGAATGCAAAGGCGTATACCCCATCCGATCCATTAAAAAACACAATACCCCCACCGATATCAATGAAAATACAACTGCACCATAATACCCTTTCATTTTTATACATGACAAGGTAGCCAACGACCATGGTTTATCCGGCAATACGCGCGGTGTTTTATGTATTTTCTCCCTTTCCGACTCGCCCACTTCTTCGACCTTTTTGATCATTTCATCCATGAGTATATCATTATAAGGGCATTCCCGGTAGCACATTGCGCCATCATAGTCCCATGATACAGTCGTTTCAGTTCTTCCATCGTTGCTTTGAAACACTTCCCAGTAATCTCCTCCATCACCGAACCCTCGTTGCTCACTGCGTAACCATTTTCCAGCGTATACAAACGCCTTATTCGTAAAATACCGCCAATCATTTCGCACTAGATGTGGAATATACTCCCACGACTTCCGTGTCGCATACGTGTATTCATACCGTTTCTCGGGTGAGAATCTACCATCCGGGGGTGGCAATCGAAAACATTCGATTTCTTCGGGATGCTGTCTTGTTGTCGTCACAATAACCATTATGAATATATGAATATATGAATATATGAATATTATACGAGTTACTACTCTACGCTGCGCATTTTGCCTATTTCAACATCTTTTCCTCGACCACGTGATATCGCATCACCGGCGTATCTTGCGCTCCTGTATTTATCATTTGCGAGTGGAACCTTCATTGGAACTAATGCAGAAGTATCTGAACGTGCAGCATCTGGGCGCGTGCGGTCAATATATGCACCGGAATCTACGACCGACTCAGAGTAGCGAATACCGCCCCAATTTGAGTCCATTGGATTATCGCTATACGTCATTGTGAGTTCTTTCGCGCGAAATGCAGCATCTTGAGAAGTATAATCCCCTATATTAAAATTAAGAGGATCATAACCATCATACATTTGATTATTAAAAGGAGGATTATCGCGGGATGCGTCCATTAATTCAACAAGCGCGGCAGGCGCTGGTGAATACGGGACATTGGGAGAAAGTCCGCCTTGTAGGTCGGTAGGGGAGGGGCGCATTTTGTATACTGCATTGCCTTGAGAGTCATAAGAAAACTGGAGGAATAGCACCGGACAACGAATACCGCGTCCCTGTAACCACTCCATAAATTCGGAATAATCTTCTAAATTCTTAAATCGGATGGGGTTTACGCCAGGGATCTTTTCAACTTTTGAATTATAAAGGAATATTTCGTTACCGTGTTGTATTAAGATATTTGGGCAACGATCGGTATTCATGGAATCGAAATTACGAGTTTCTCCATTTCCATTTGCATTGTCAAACCCTTCTTGTTTCTTCGCGTTTGCTTTGGTTCTCGAAAGTTGAGCGTTGGGTTCAATATTAACAAATCCTTCAGGAAGGACTGCCTTTGACGGCGTGTTATATGTAATATACGCCCCGATCAAAAATAAAATAATAACCACTACGGGAAGTGTATACCGTCTGATATCTTCTAGTTTTTTAATCACGCTAACCTCTTTTATAATACTTGCTGCATTTTCGCCGAAATACTTATACATGTTGAGTGTATCTATATATTATGCGGATAATATTAGAATATGTAAAGTCAATAGAATTATCGAATGGATATATAAATGATACAAATCATCAATGTTAAAGAGAATAAGAATATAGAACGATTCAATGCGATTGCAAAACATGCACACGATCATCCGGATACACACGGTCTGTTGGTTAAAATTTATGCGGATTGGTGCGGACATTGTCGGGTTATGAAACCCGATTGGAATCGTTTAATGCATGAATTGAAGACGAATTACCGGTGTAAAAAACAGGGTTGTGTTCTCACTATTGCCAATATTCGCGCTGTAAATCTGGAACCCAATGATCCAGTTATTCAAAATATCAAATACATACCTAAAGATATAAAAGGAATTCCGTCGATTATGTATATTTCGAAAGGAACACGAGGTTTAGAATATTCTAAAGAACGGACTTATGCAGAAATGTTGAATTGGATCATATCGCATCCGGACTTTGGGTTGGTGCGTAAAGAAGCGTATGAACACGGACACGGACATTCCAAAATACTACGAGGCGTCACCAAAAAAGCGCGAATCAAATTTAGAGACTTTCATCGAGACACACTGAAGCAATTTCATGAAAAAATGAAACAACAACATAAAAAAAGCGTGAAATCGCGAACACCAACACCAGTTGCGAATGCAGCGCATCATCAAACAAAGAATGGATATAAACCGGCGTATCTAGAATAAATGATGTAATTTATTCTTTTCGTAATATATACTTCGTTCTCTAATTTAGCAACTATGTTTTCAAATATTGCAATGTGTCCTATGGCGTCATTGATTTTGATCTTGATCATTGTTGCTAATATATTGGATCTGTATTTGATTATTGTTTTTAATTTTTATTTTAGCAATACTATAATTTTAATGTTTACTCTATTGTTTATGTTAATTTTAATCCTATTTTTGATTTGGTTAGCCAATAAGACATGTGATAATTATAAATGGGTTTCATGGTTGATTTTACTGTATTTGGTTGGGAGCATAATAAACACAATCATCTTAATATTTAATCCGGAAAAACGTGAGGAAGAACGGGCTAGTTTCGGATTAACTAGTGAGAACGCTAATGCTAACCGCACGTAGAAAAATAATGACATAATAATAAATCACGCTTATTTATTTTTTTGTTCATCTATATTATAATCAGAGTCATTGTAATCAAATGCTATCTAACGTCGCGGTATGTCCATTAGCCTCATTCATATTGATATTAGTTATCATTATCAATATTCTGGATATATATTTAGTAGGATTTCAGTTTGCAATTATTGTGACAAATATCCTTATTTCCATTTTCTTTGTTTGGGTTGCAAATAAGACATGTGACAAGTATCACTGGGTCTCATGGTTGATCACTGTATATTTTGTGATATGTATCATTGGTGGATTTGCATTGATTCTCACACCATCTGCTGCAGGAACTAATCAACGTGAAGGATTTGTCGAAGGAGCAACTGGATCTAAGAAAGACAAGAAAGACAAGAAAGACAAGAAAGAAACGAATACAGAACAAGAAGAAGAAGAGGAAGAATAATATATCATTCCATATTCAATTTTATAACTTACCGGTATAAAATTGAAATAAAGAATAGATGAACTATTCTACACAAAGAACCGAGAACCGAGAAGAGAATGAAAAAATTCAAAATTATTAAGAAACCTCATCAACCGGTGGATGAAATGAATAATCCGTCGTTTCGTCTCATCGATTTTAATGTATACGACTGTGTTCTTGATACAAATACGCATTCGTCGGCGTCGTCATCGTCAGAAAATGGAAGTAGCGGTGGTGATGATAGTTCAGTTGCGTCTTCCGGAAGCAGTAACGCGCGAAGAGGGTGCACCGCCATCGACTCAAACGAGTTTCGCATTCAAATGTTCGGCGTGAATGAAAAAGGCGAAACCTGTTCCATATTTGTAGATGACTACCACCCCTTCTTCTATATCAAAGTTGCCGATCACTGGACCAATACCACAAAATCCGCGTTCATCCGCGATATAAAAAAGAACTTAAAGAGCAAATTTTTCGAAAACAGTATTCTTGCGGAAAAATGTGAAATCGTGGAGAAGCGCAAGTTATACGGATTCGATGGTGGGAAGAATCACAAGTTCGTCCTTCTGGTGTTTAAGAATACAACAGTTATGAACCGCGTGAAGAACCTGTGGTTTCATGACATATATACACCGCGAGATGGAAAGACGCGCGCGCTGAAACCCGATGGTTACCTCTTTGCGAATACGCACACGACCATCTACGAAGCCAATATTCCGCCTATCTTGCGTTTCTTCCATATCCGGAAAATAAGTCCCTCTGGTTGGGTGACCTTCTCCACGAAGAAGACGCGCATCATCGAAAAGTATACGACAACCTGCCAATATGAATACAGACTGTCATTTGAAGACATCATTCCCCAGAATGAAAAGGAGACGGTCGTCCCGTATAAAATATGCAGTTTTGATATTGAGGCCAGCAGTAGTCACGGTGATTTCCCCATCCCCGTCAAATCGTATAAGAAGTTGGCGACGAATATTGTCGACGCGGCGCTGGCGAAGCACTCCGTGTCGGACGAAATAACCGAAGATGACATTACACATATGATTTATACAGCGTTTCAGTATTCATACCAGAACCGAATCAAATATCCAGGTATTGAGACCATCTACACGAAACGTCGTCCTAAGGAAGCAGATATGGTGCGGTTATGCCGTCTTGTAATTTCAAAAGAACTCCGCCACCTTATCAAGCAAGAAATCGTCGCACAAGAGAACACGATCGAGCAGATCTTTATGCATATGGCAGAAACTGCAAAACAAGAAGCAGCTGCTGCGGTTGAAGCAAAGAAGGACGACCACGACGACGACAGTGATGATGGTAGTGACGATGAACCTAATAATGAAATAGACAACGAGGACGACGTTCCATTTACTACGACCATGACAAAGAAAGGTCCTGCGGCTGCTGCCGGCGGAAGATCAACGACCGATCTCTCGGTAAAACTCACCGCACTCATGAATAATCCAAAACATTCCCGTGAAACAAAAATCAGCATTGTGAGTGATACGCTTGGTTCAATCTTCCCCAAAGTCGAAGGCGACAAGGTCACATTTATCGGGTCGACATTCGTGAAATATGGTCAAAACGGCAATCTCCCATACTTGAACAATTGCATCGTTCTCAATACATGCGATGATCTCCATGACGAAGTGCCAAATTCGGAGATCGAAACATACACCACGGAGGCGGATGTTCTAGTTGCATGGACGCGCCTTATTCAGAAAGAGAATCCGGATATTATTATTGGGTATAATATATTCGGGTTTGATTACCAGTTCATGTTTCGGCGGGCAGTAGAGACTGGGTGCTATGAAGAGTTCCTGAAACTGTCTCGCAACAAGGACGAACTGTGTGCGAATGCGGGCGGCGGATACGTGAACCCACATACCGAAATAACTGCCGATAATGTTGCAATTGAGCAAACCAAGATCGCCCTCGCGAGTGGTCAATACGATCTCCATTTCATCAAAATGACGGGCAGACTCCAGGTGGATGTATATAATTATCTGCGCCGCGATTTCAATCTATCGTCGTATAAGTTAGACGACGTCTCTAGTTATTTCATAGGCGACGCAGTAAAAAGCGTGGAATACGACGCCGTTACCGAGACAACACGTATATTTTCCGGGAACTTACTCGGACTTGAAACGGGAAACTATGTCAAGTTCGAGCAGACAAACCATTCTACGGATGTATATAAAGACGGATTCAAGTTCAAGGTCGGCGAGGTGAATAGTTCAGGTCGGTATTTCGTCGTTCAAGGATGCGCGACTCCAGATATGAAAACGATGGTGCGTTGGGGTCTCGCCAAAGACGATGTATCGCCGCAAGATATTTTCCGAATGACGAATGAAGGTCCCCGTGAACGCGCGGTAATTGCGAAATACTGTATTCAGGATTGTAACCTAGTTCATCACCTTATGAATAAAATCGATATTATCACCGGTTATATCGAGATGGCGAAAATCTGCAGCGTCCCCATAAGTTTCCTCGTGATGCGTGGTCAAGGAATCAAACTTACAAGTTATGTCGCCATGAAGTGTCGTGAAAAGAATACACTGATGCCTGTCATTGATAAGGACCGCAGTGAGTCCGGATATGAAGGCGCGATTGTCCTTCCACCTAAATGCGGACTTTACCTGGACAATCCTGTTGCATGCAATGATTACTCGTCTCTATATCCATCCTCGATGATTAGCGAGAATTTGTCACACGACAGTAAAGTATGGACGAAGGAATATGACCTCGATGGCGCACTTATCCGCGAGACGGGTGAATCGTGTTACGATAATCTCCCTGGATATAAGTATGTAGATATTACATATGATACCTACAAATGGACGCGCCCGAAATCCGTTACGAAGACCGCGGCAGCAGCCGTGAAAGTGAAATGCGGGACGAAAGTGTGCCGATTTGCACAGTTTCTCGAAGGCGAGAAGGGGATTATGCCGGCGATTCTAGAAGAACTTCTCGTCGCACGTAAAACGACGCGTAAACTCGCGGAAAAACAGACGGACCCGTTCATGGCGAATATTCTGGATAAACGACAACTTGGTTATAAGGTGACTGCAAATTCGTTATATGGTCAGTGTGGCGCAAAGACGAGCACGTTCTACGAGGTTGATGTTGCCGCGTCCACAACCGCAACCGGACGTAAACTTCTTACTTACGCGCGGCGTGTCGTCGAAGAGGCGTATGGCGATATTCTTCTCCCGACATCCCACCCAAAATATCCCGTGATCCATTCTAACGCCGAATATATTTACGGTGACACAGATAGTGTATTCTTCACGTTTAATCTGTCCACACCTGAAGGCGTCCCTATTCGCGGAAAAGACGCGATAGAAATCACGATCGAACTTGCGAAACAGGTGGGAGATTATTCGTCGAAATTCTTGAAAGCACCTCATGGGTGGGTGTATGAGAAAACGATTTGTCCATTTGCACTCTTGCGTAAGAAAGGGTATGTTGGTGTATATTATGAGCAGAATCCGAATAAGGGCAAATTGAAGAGTATGGGAATTGTATTGAAACGCCGTGATAATGCGCCGATTGTGAAAGAAATCTATGGAGGAATCATTGATATACTCATGAAGGAACAGAATATAAATCGCGCCATTGCGTTTCTGCGCGAGAAACTGCAGTATATGATTGACCAGAAATGTCCGATAGAAAAACTGATTATTACAAAATCGCTAAGGTCGGATTATAAGAACCCGCAGCAGATTGCGCATAAGGTGCTGGCGGATCGAATGGGAGTGCGCGATCCAGGCAATAAACCGAATACTGGCGATCGTATCCCTTATGCATATATTCACAATAACGCCAAAGGTGCGCTACAAGGAGAGAGAATCGAGCATCCGGATTATATCAGGAGACAGCGTCTTCAGTTGAATTACTCATTCTATATTACGAATCAGATCATGAAACCTGTGCAGCAGTTGTTTGCACTTGTATTAGAGCAATTACCCGCATTTCAGAAGAAGAAGGGGCAGTTTGAAATCGACATATGGACTGCTACCGCGCATATTGAAGACGAAGTGAAACGTGAGAAGAAAATAACAGAGATGCGACATAAGGAGGTGAAATCGCTGTTATTCGATGAATTTCTGGTGAAGGCCGACAACTTAAATAAAGGAAATCGTGCGATAACCGATTGGTTCGGGAGCGCGGCAGTTCGTAAGTAACAAGATGGATGTCGAAATTAATCAACCTCCATAAAATCATCAGGATCATGAGGATCAGGATCATTATCATAGTCATGATTATTTTGTTGGGAGGTCTGCGCCATTCCGGTGATTGTATTCACGATATCGCGATAGATTTCATCATTATTGTATTGAATGGGTATATCGTAGGAGAATGTGATTTGATCGTCATCGACACGGTCAATTGATATATTTGACATGGTATTATGTTCGGCATTCGGTTGTGTGAGGGGTGGTCGATAATTACGAATATCATGTCGGCATAACGGACATGTCGAATTATTCGCGAACCATTGTCTCAAGGATTCGCGGTTAAAAATATGATTACATCCACGAATCATTGTTATTTCACTTTCATCATTGAATTCGTCTTGAGAAATCGGGCATGTCGCATTTACAGGAGATAGTATATTAGAAAATACAGTATTTAATGTTGCGCGATTGATTTGGTTATTTGTTGGCGCTACAGGAGGAACTGCAGCAACCGCGCCGCCGCCACCATTTGGATTCGTGTGAAATGCAACTGGACCGGTATACAACATTGAAAACAGATTTCCTCTATTGTTATTTATTTCTCTTCCTTCACGATTAAGATCGCCGGTCAAATATCTAGATAACAAACGAGTAAGACCGTTCCCGAAACGCGTTTGAGAAGGTATTTGTGGTTGTGGGGAGTTGTTATTGTTACGATTTTGATGTATACTACTAGCGGGTGCGGGTGCGGGCGCGGGTGCGGGTGCGGGTGCAGGCGCGGGTGCGGGTGCGGGTGCGGGCGCGGGTGCGGGTGCGGGTGCGGGTGCAGGCGCGGGCGGAACCATAGAATTCAACGGCGCCGGACTTTGCGGTTGTCTACTAACAATAGCGTGATGGTAATAAAAAGACTGTCGAACAAGTGTCCGCGTCAAATTCTCTCGCAATGTCTGTTCCATACGAGTAAACATTGCGTTCCCATTCGCTATGAAATCATTATATCGATGAAGAAGCGTGGTATATTCATCCATATAGATCTGTTCATCTTCAACAGCATTATAATACTGGTTCAGGTTGAATCTCTCGTGATATTCTTCATTGTTATTATTTCTATCGTTGAATCTACGATGAAAATTATTAGATGGATCTGGATTCATAAGTAATAATCAATATATATTTACCGGATTTACTTTCTATATTCATTTATTTATATTTCCGACATTTCACACAATATTTTCGGTGACGTGAATAACTGCTGCTTCTATCTGGGGGGGCGTTATTAATGCAACATATCAGTATTGCAAATATTGTAATGAATGATCCGGTCATAACTATAATTTCACCCATCAAAGCCGGCATGTTAGAGCAAGAGAGTCTATGTGTGGAATTTCGAATCTACTATATAGTTATTAGGTCGACAAATGATTCAATTTTACTCAAATCACACTTAAATATATAAATTTATTATTATGTAAAGAACAATAAAAAACTGAACCACTCGTTACGTAATGGAACAACGATTTCCAGATTTCGTAAATAAAGGTATTACTGGACTCATGAATCTTGGAAATACGTGCTTCGTGAATTCGTGTTTACAGGCGCTATCTCATACCTACGAACTCAATCGGTTTTTGAATGATGAGAAATATAAGAAACGCCTTACGAAGAAACCTGATGCAGTATTATTAAGTGAATGGGACAAACTGCGAACCCTTATGTGGAGTGAAAACTGTATTGTATCTCCGGGAGGGTTCGTAGCGTCAATGAAAAACGTAGCGCGCCTTAAGAATCAAGAACTGTTTACACAATACTCGCAAAACGACGTGCAAGAGTTTCTTGTATTTATGTTGGATTCGTTTCATATGGCTCTCTCGAGAGAAGTGAATATGACGATCACTGGAAATGTGAATAATGACAAAGATATTATTGGTCGTAAATGTTATGAAATGATGCAACACATGTATACAAAAAATTACTCTGAAATGTTGAATTTATTCTACGGGATACAAATGTCAGTAATTACCGAGATAGGCGAAAATGCGTCAGAAGGCGCGGTCCTAAGCATATCTCCTGAACCATTTTCGATCATTTCTCTTTCTATTCCGATAGTGGAAATACCGGGAACAGGAAAAACACGTATTCCAACATTAATGGACTGTTTTAGTCATTATTGCGCGGGAGAGATAATGGAAGGAGAAAATGCATGGTTCAACGATACTACGAAGAAATACCAAAATGTTAAGCGTGGTATGATGTATTGGAGTCTGCCGAATATTATGATCATCGATCTTAAACGCGTTCAATATACAGCGCGAGGACCCACGAAGATAACCATACCGGTTGAAATACCGCTTCGTGGTCTAAACATGTGTTCATTTGTAAACGGATACAAACGTGATAGTTATATTTATGACCTATATGCAGTTTGTAACCATTACGGGAATTCTAGTGGAAGCGGGCATTACACGGCTACGATATGTAGTGCAAGTAAGGTATGGTATACATTCAATGATGAAAATGTGAAAGAAACCGAGATGAAGGGGGAAAGTATTACAAGTAATATTCCATACTGCTTATTTTATCGTAAAAGACAGAATGGAAATGGAGGAGATGCGCCGTCATCCCATCAATAAAAACATTTGAATATTATACCATCATTATATAAGTATTCGTTTCGTATGTCAAATATAACACCGGTTTCACCTCCATCATCCATATCTCTTCCGACGAATACAAATATTGGGTTGAAACAAGTATCTGGCGTATTTGGTTGGATGGACGAGAAGATAGATACACTTATCAACCCGCGTGTGATAATATTAATTTTAGTAGTTGTTTTTATGGGTTATTTTGTCATCAATGCTTTAGCCGGCGGAGACAATGAAAATGACAATAAAGAAAGCGCACTTTTTGCAAATATATCCATTCTCGAAATATTCTTATGGGCAATTCTTATTATCGTTGTCCTATTGAATGGGTTTCAGTATTTCTTCAACACGAATATAACTACAGAGATAACCGATCTTATTTCTACCAAACCGAAAATCACAATTGCTCAGAATGTCCCAGAAGATTCAAATGCGAGCAGTGATTTAGGGAGCGGTCCATCTCTCAAAATGCGCAAACAGGTTTTCCATATCCCGTCGAATATATACGATTATGAAAATGCAAAGGCGTTGTGTCAGGCGTATGGTGCGGATCTTGCAAATATTGACCAAATGGAGGAAGCGCATAAATCCGGCGCTGAATGGTGTTCTTATGGTTGGTCGGATAACCAGATGGTTCTTTATCCTACACAGAAATCAACATGGGAAGAATTACAAAAGAGCAATGATCCGGCAAAAAAAAATAGTTGTGGGAGACCTGGTGTAAATGGCGGGTATATGGAAAATGCGTCCATGAAAGCAGGTGTCAATTGTTATGGTCCAAAACCTGAAATGAACCAGTCATCCTCTAAATTGATGTCGAGTATTCAGAATGTGGAGGCCGGAAAGATGCTGAACCCGGAACATGAAGCGCGTGTTCAAGAAATGAGAGGGAAAATAAATGATATTGTAATCGCGCCATTTAACAAGAGTGCATGGTCGTTGTTGTGAAAATTATAATACATGGTATTATTGAGATTTTAGTATACGTATAATATATATACCTATACTAATTTAGAAATTCGATGTCGTCTCTTTCGATGAACAAAGTGCGTGGTCGCGCCTTGAACGCAAATACACATAATACAAACAACTTCTCATTGTGGATTGAACCATTGTCTCACAAACAATATCCTGTGACCGATGTTGTTAATCCAACGAATAAAGCAATTATTACTTCAGATGGAACCCGAAATACAGTTATTGCAAAACCTGGATTGACATATAATGATGTTACTATTGATATTTCAGGAGCAGTGAATCCTTCAAGATGGCTTACAGGTCAGACGATTAATACCGTATTTTTAGATGCGAGTGATTCGTTATTGAATCATCGTGTTACAGATGCCAGCGGTATTACAAACGGTGTTATTGCGAGTTATAACTATACACCCAAATCAACCAATTCAAAGATCATTGTGGAGTATGGTTCATTATATTCAATTGAAGGTAATTCTACCGGTGGAACTGATGAAATAGAGTCTCAAATCAAAGTAGGAGGAACAACGATTGCAAGACGTGTACAACGATTTCCAAATGTATCTGGCGGTGGAACTAGAGGATCTACCATTTTCCCGATATGTGGTGCGATTACAAATACAGTGAACCTTAACGCTCGCACGATAACTGTAGAATTAGTTAGTGCAACCGATGCTGTTATTATTTATAAAGCAAATTATGATGCATTTATGAAAGTTACCGAAATTGCATTGTAATTATTCATTTCTTTGAATTCAATGTAAATAATCTCTCGAACTGGTTATTTCCATTCCATTGAGTATTATGATGAAAGTGCACTCCGTTTAGTCTTGTTGCGCCTCTTCTTTTCTTTATTATCATTTACAGATTCACGAGATCGACGTCGTCGCGTCTTGACATCGTGTTGTATTCTCTCGGTTGGTGTAACAAGAGAAAGTAGTGTATCAAAGATATCGTTCGGGACAGTTTTCGTTCGTCCTTCGTCATCAGTGTCGGTATCGGTGTCGGTGTCGGCGTCACCGTCGTCGCCTTCACGCTTGGTCTCTGCGTCGTGTTCTGGCACTTCAAAAGCGTAATTGCGCGGTTTAAATTGCGGTGGCATGACAAACAACCCGGCCGGGACTGCTAAATCACGAAATAAATCACTGAACTTTTCGGGAATAAAATGTCGATTTTCGGACTCGTCACCAGAATGAAGTTGTGAACCTCCTCCTCCTGCTCC
>Ga0209617_10000823_pt1 | contig 14106 bp, 8 predicted proteins | sample LakEriepJuly2011_2_FD_187459 | JGI IMG/M metagenome (GOLD analysis project Ga0209617, IMG submission 187459) | Freshwater microbial communities from dead zone in Lake Erie, Canada - CCB epilimnion July 2011 (SPAdes) (version 2) | ecosystem: Environmental > Aquatic > Freshwater > Lentic >... | reverse complement strand
GCGAATTCGCGAAACTCGCCTACGAGGCCACGAGCGCCCGGTCCCCGGCTTGGCTCGGCGCCGTGGCCATCTGGCGATCGCACCCCATCATCGGCGCCGGCACGCGCAGCTGGGGCAAGGAGTTTCCGCCGATCATCAATGCCGAACACGAGCGGTTCGGCATTCCACCGAATCGCGTTGCCGCGTCAGCCAAGCTCCCCGGTGCCCACAACGCATACCTGGAGGAACTTGCCGAGCGCGGCATCGTCGGCTTCCTCCTGCTCGCCGCAGTGCTCGTGCTGTCGGCGCGCACCCTCTGGCGGCAGTGCCCGGCCGTGGACGCAGTGATGGCCTCCGCGCTGCTCGCCGCATGGATGACCGCGGCACTCGCGGAATCGCAATCATCGCAGGGCGTGCCCACGCTCCTCCTCTGCTTCGTGGTGGCGCGCGCGGCCATCCCGCACATCCGGAGTTCCCGATGACCGAATCACCTGCCCTCCCCCCCGAAGCCGAACACCCGCTCGACCGCGGGCACCGGGCGCGCTACCGGCGCATCGGCGCGGTGCTCGGTGCGGTGCTCGTGGCGGCCGCCGTGTATTCCGTGGCGCGCGACGCCGCCATCCGCGATTCGCTGGCCCGCGCCGCCGCCGCGCCCGATTGGCTGGCGCTTGCGGTGCTGGTGGCAGCGATACTGGCGAACCAGGTGCTGACCTCCGGCACGTTCTGGCTGCTCATGCGCCCCCATGGCCGCGTCGGCTTCCTGGAGATGAACGAGCTGGTGGCCACCAGCACGCTGGGCAACTACATCCCCATGCAGGCCGGCAGCATCGGCCGCATGGCGTACCACCGCACGGTGAACGGCATTCCCGTCAAGACCACGCTCGTCACCATCCTGCAGGCGATGGCCGCCACCGCGGTGGCGACGTGCCTGTTGGGGGCGGCGGCGCTGCTGGCGGCGGGAGCGCAGGCGCCATGGTGGACGCCGACGTTCGTCCTCCTGCTCTGGATTCCGCTCATGATCGATGCCGCCTGGCGGCCGTTCGCCACGGTGATGCTGGTCCGCAGCGTGGAGGTCCTCGTCTGGGCAGTGCACGCCTGGGCAGCCTTCCGGCTGAGCGGCTGGCCGATCGGCCCCAGCACCGCCATCGGCGCGGCGCTGGTTGCGTCGGCCGCGAACCTGGTGCCCTTCATCGGCAACGGCCTCGGCATCCGCGAGTGGGCGGTGGCGCTCGCCGCGCCGGTCATCGGCGGCTACGAGCGCGATGCCGGACTCGCCGCCGAACTTGCCGGGCGCGCCGTCGACGTGGCCATTGCCGTCCCGCTCGGGATGGCGGGATTCGCGGCACTCGTGCGCCGCACGCGAGCGGCGATCGCACCTGCCGATCGCTAGACTTCACCGGATGCCACACCCTGCACGCATGCGGTTCTCCGGCGCCTGCGCGATCCTCGCGCTCGCGACCGCGGCGCATGCGACGAAGCTGCCGACGCCCGATGGCGCGGCAGCACCCGCACAGGCAACAGCGACCCCCGCAGCTCCCGCCACGTTCGAGCAGCGCATCGACCGCATGCTGTCGGCCGCGCTCCTGGCCGACCTCTTCCCCTTCACCCGTGACCCGGACATCTCCGACGAGGGCTACGAAGCAGCCATGGCGCTGGCGCTGCAGTGCGCGCGCCTTGCACCCGAGCGCCGCGCCGGCTGGGACCTGGTGATCCTGCTCGCCGACCAGGTGGAGGGCGGAGCGCCGGACGCCGCGCGGGCCGCACGTCGCGAGTCGCTGGCCGCGCTGGCGCGCCTCGATCCCGCGGACGACGTCATCCGGCTCGCCCGCGTGGCGGAGGCGATCGAGTCCCACACCACCGCCGACGCACGCGTGCGCGCCTACGAATCCATGCTGGCTCCCGCCAACCGCGCAGCACTCGGCGGGCCGGTGGCGTCGCGGCTGGCGTACCAGCTGGCCTCGCTGGAGAGCCGCATCGGCAACACCGAGCTCTTTGCGCGCTGGCTTGCGGAATCGGTGAAGGCCGACCCCGGCTACCCCGCCGCCGCCCAGGCCGCCGCTGGCTTCTTCCGCATGCGCGTCAGCGATCCGGCGGCGGACGTGGAGCTCCTGAGCGTGGCGGTCGAGGCGAATCCGCGCGACCTCGCCACCTGGAGCGCCCTCGTCAGCGTGCTCCTTGACGGGGGCGCGTTCAAGGGCGCCGAACGCGCCGCGCGCCTGGCGATCACCGTCGCCGAGGCGGAGCGACGCGCCGAGACCGTCTACTCGCTCACCGGCGACCTGGCGACCGCGCTCTGGGGCAGCGGGCAGCGCGCGGAGGCGATGCACGAGCTCGACCTCCGCATGAACCGGCTGACGGAGGATTTCCGCCGGATGATCTCGCTGATGGACCCGTCCATCACCAACGAGCGCCTCACCCGCGAATTCCCGCCGCTGCCGTCGTCGCTCTCGATCGCCATGCTCGGGGTGGCCAAGAAGGACGGCAACCAGAAGAAGCTCGCGGAGCTCCTCGACCAGGCGCTCCGCGGGGCGGATGCGGAGATCCGGCGCGCCAAGGAACGCGGCGATTCCGACGCGGCGATCGGCAGCTACGACATCCAGAAGGTCACCACGCTCCTCCTCTTCGGAAGCGAGATGCGGACCGTGCCCGGCCTGATCGAGAGCGCGGCGAAGTCGGGTGCGCTCGGGGGCGATGGCAAGGCCCGCTTCGAGGCGATGCTCCTCTGGAGGCAGGGCAAGCCGGAGGAGGCGGCCAAGGCGCTGGAGCCGATGCGGGAGAACGACCCGCTGGCGCACTACGCATATGCGTCGGCGCTGGCGGACCTGAAGCGCCCGCACGAGGCCGCGAAGGAATTCCGCGCCATCGCCGAATCGCGCATCGGGACGTCCATCAGCCTGCTGGCGCTCGACCGGCTTGCCGAGGTCCTCGGCCAGCAGGTGGTGCTCACGTCGCAGCTGACCCCGGCCCTCAAGGAGGTGTCCGCGGCGCTCGACAAGGCGCTCGAGACGCAGCTTCCGCTTGCACTCGACGAGATGATGGAGCACCCGCTGCGTGCGCTCACGGTGGAGGTCACCCCGTCGTCCACGCAGATCAAGCCCTACGAACAGTTCTCGTTCACGATCCGCATGCGCAACAACTCGCGCATCCCGCTTGCCATCGGCGGCGATTGTCCGATCACCGGCAAGGTGACGATGCGCGCCGCAGCTCCGCGGCCGGGCAACAGCGACCCGGCGGAACTGCCGCCGCAGCCGATCCTCATCGACCGCCGCCTGCGCCTGGGGCCGGGCGAGGAGATCACCGTCAACATCGAGGCCGACCTCACGATGGTGGGCCTGATACTCAACGTGCAGCCGCTCGATGCGCACCTGGTGAGCGTGGCCGTCGTCTCGAACCCGTCCGCCGCCACCGGCGGCATCTCGGCAGGCTTCCTCGGGAGCGTCACCGGCTGCCCGCCGATCCAGTTCACGGGCGTCGACGTGACCGCGGAGTGGCTCACGGAGTCACGCGCCCTGATCCGCAGCGCCGGGAACGTCGACGCGGTGACCCGCCTTGCCCTCCTGGTCCATGCCGCCGCGGACCCCAAGCGCCTCCCCGAGGCGGCGCGCGCGGACACCAAGGCGATCTGGACGGATGTCGTCGAAGCATGGAAGGCACTGCCGGAACGTGCGCAGGCGTGGGTCATCGGCGTGATGCCCGAGGACACGCCCGAGATGGCGCCGCTCCTCGAGGCAGCCAAGGCGAGCACCTCGCCGACGGTGCTGCGCAGCTGGGCCATCACGCGCGTGGTCGATCCGAAGGACCCGATGCTCGATGTCTGCCGCCGAAGCGGCGACGCGGACCTGGGCAAGCTGGCCGACGCGGTGACGTGGGTGGCCGAGCGCCGCGCCAAGCGCGCCATCGAAGATGTGGGCATGGAACAGCAGCGCCCCGCACAGAAGTCGGCCCCGATGCCGAAGGACGCGCTCCCGGGGGGCGGCAAGCCGTGATCGCGTTCGTGCTGCGCCGGCTGGCGCAGCTGCCGCTTCTCCTCCTTGCCATCTACACGCTGACGTTCATGCTGGCGTGGGTTGCCCCCGGCAGCCCCCTCGACGGCGACCAGGGCAGGCTCCCATCGCCCGAGGCGCAGGCGGCGATGCGCGCGCAGTACCGCCTGGACGATCCGGTGGGCTTCTACTTCGACTACCTCGGCAAGGCGAGCGGCATCTCGTGGGTGCTCGGCAAGGCGCCGCGACCGTTCGACTTCGGCCCCAGCCTGGTGCACCGCGACTGGTCGGTCAACGAGATCCTGGCAGACGGCGTGCCCGTGTCGCTCACCATCGGCATCGCCGCGATCCTGCTTGCGCTGGCCATCGGCGTGACCTCCGGCGTGGTGGGTGCATTGCGGCCCGGCTCGGCCTCCGATGCCGCCACGCAGTTCCTGGCGGTGGTGGGGATCAGCGTGCCCAGCTTCGTCACGGGGGCGGTGCTCCTCATCGTCTTCGCCGCCAAGCTCCGCTGGGTGCCCATCGGCGGCTGGGAGGGCGTGCGGAGCCTGCTGCTGCCGGCGCTCGCGCTCAGCCTGCCGTTCGCCGCGTACATCGCGCGCCTGATGCGCTCGTCGATGCTCGAGCAGATGTCGTCGGACTACATGCGCACCGCGCGCGCCAAGGGCCTTGGCCGTCGCCAGGCCGCCATGCGCCACGCGCTGAAGAACGCCTTCCTCCCGGTGCTCAGCTACCTGGGCCCCGCCACGGCCTTCGCGGTGACGGGCTCGTTCGTGGTGGAGCGCGTCTTTGCCGTGCCGGGCATCGGGCAGCACTTCGTGGATGCGGTGCTCGCCAAGGACATCACGCTCCTCATGGGCGTGGTGCTCGTCTTCGGCACGGTGGTGATCCTGATGAACCTGCTCGTCGACGTGATGTACGCGTGGATCGATCCGCGCATCCAGTCCGGGCGCGCCTGAGCCGCGCTCAGCGCGGGCGCAGCACGCGGATGTTCGAGAGCCGCTGGTCGAACGAGGGGTCGCGGGTGACGCCGCGGATCCGCGCGGGGTCGTAGAGGAGCATCGTCGCGTAGTGGGTGATGGGGAGGATCGGCATGTCCACCTCCACCGCCATGCGCTCGGCATCGGCAAGGATGGCCAGCCGCCTCGCCGGATCGCGCTCCGCCGCGGCGCGGTCGAGGAGCGCGTCGTAGTCGGGACTGGAATAGCCGCGGTCGTTGTTCCCGTCGCCGGTGCGGCTCAGGTTGAGGAACGTGGTGGGGTCGCGGTAGTCGCCGTACCAGCCGCCGCGCGCGATCATGTAGTTGCCCGAGCGAAGGTCCGCCTTCAGGAACTTCGAGTCCTTGGCGCGCAGCTCCACCCGCACGCCCAGTTCGCGTCGCCACATGTCCGCCATCGCCAGCGAGAGCTCCAGGTACCTCGGGCTGTCGGTTGCGTAGAGGAGATCGACCGTCGGGAAGGCTGTCCCGTCGGCACGCATCGGGATCCCGTCCGCCGTCCGCGAGGACCATCCGGCCGCCGACAGTTCGCGCCGCGCGCGCTCCGGGTCGTGGCCGAGGCCCTTCGGCGACGGGTAATCGGCCGATGCATACGGCGGCACCAGGGTGGACGCCACCGGCTCACCGACGCGGATGATGCGCTCGGCAAGCGCCTGCTTGTCGACCGCCAGCGCGAAGGCGCGCCGGACGCCCGCGGACGCGAACGCATTCGGCGCGCCGCCGGCGAGCGTCGGCCGGCAGTTGAAGCTGTAGAAGTCCGTGCCGTAGTTCGGAATCACGTGGACGTCGTTGCGTTCGCCACGCTGCGGCAGGGGAAGCGCGGCGAGCGCCTCGTCCACGGACTTGCCCGCTGCGACCAGCGCGTCGTATTGCGGCCGGTGGTGCTCGATCCAGCGCCTGCCCTGCTCAGCGAGGTCCGCCTTGTAGGCCACGCGGACGTCGGGTACCCAGTCGACGCCGCCGGCCTCGTAGGAGAGGACCGCGGTGTTGCTGTCGGCGATGGCCAGGATGTCGATGGTCTGCACGTCCGCGCGCGCGCGGTCCCAATGCTCGGGATTCCGCACCAGCCGCATCCGGCGCTTGTAGCGCCAGTCCTGCGGAACGTACGTGCCGTTGCAGACGATCGTGCCGGGCTTGGTCCATGCCGCATCGACGGTGCGTCGCCCGCTGGCGACGTCGAAGCCCGAGAATCGCCCGAGGGTCGGCCGGTGCACCGGCGCCATCACCGGGAACGCGACGATCGACAGCCAGTAGGGCACCGGCTGCGCAAGCGTCACCTCGATGGTGCGGTCATCGGGCGCGCGCATCGACACGAGTTCGTCCGACCTGGCGAGCATCTCGTCCCACAGCTGCCGCGCGCGCTCCTCGGTGCGGTCGGCGCCGGGCAGCGCGGCGAATGCCTTCAGCTGCCCCTGCCGGAAGGCGCCGAGCTGCTTCGCACCCGCGATCTCCTCCACGAATCCGGCGTAGTTGGAGGCGAAGTCCGGCAGCATCGCCCGCCGCCACGCATCGATGAAGTCCTGCGCGACCACCGGATCGCCGTTCGACCAGCGCGCATCGGGGCGCAGGTGGAATGTCCACGTCAGGCCATCAGGCGACATCTCCCACCGCTCGGCGGTGCCGGGCAGCGCACCGCCGCGCTCCGGGTCCATGATCACGAGCGTCTCGTGGATGGCCCGCGCGAGGCGGATGTCGTGCTGGTACGTCATGCGCTGCGGGTCGAGCGTGTGGAAGTCGTTCGGCTGCACCATCGTGAAGTCGGCGCGCGGCCCCGCGGCGTCGAAGCTGGAGAGCAGCAGCACGAGGACGGCAAGCAGGATGGCGGGCAGGGCCAGCTTCATGGCGTCTGTATAGATCGGCATCGCGCGGTGCGCGGCGCGAAAGCAGCGGGTTCCGTAGACTTCGGCCCGTGCGCCGCCTGCCCGCCATCCTCGCGCTCCTCTGCTGCTGCCAGTGGCTGGCCGGGTGTGCCGCCGAACCCGTGGCGCCCGTCCTGGCGATGACGCACGCCGACTACGGCCGCGTCTTCGACGCCGCCCTGGAGGCCGCGCGGGCGGAGGGGATGGAGCCCGTGGTGGTCGACCGCGAGCTGGGCGTCATCGAGACCCTGCCGCGCACGGCCGGCTCGCTGGTGGAACCGTGGCGTACGGACAACGCCGGGTTCGATGACATGGTCGCGCACACCGTCAACTTCGAGCGCCGCCGCGCGCGCTTCGAGTTCGTGCCGGATTCCTTCGCGATGGAGCCGCCGCCGATGGGCACCCGCTCCGATGGCCCTCCGGTGGCAGGCAGCGACCGGGCGCAGGCGCGTTTCGACCTCCTGCACCACGACGGATCGATCGAGATGCGCGCCTGGGTGTACGTGGATCGCGGATTCGTGGCCAACCGCCGCATCGGTCACTGGACCCTCGGCGAGTCGACCGTTGCCACCGATCCCACCAAGGCCCAGGCCAAGGATGACGACTCCACCCGCATTCCCACCGACTGGACCCCGATCGGCCGGGATGTCCCATATGAACAGCGGCTGATGGGTCGAATCCGCTCACTTCTTGCAAATCCCGGCAACGTGCCGGCCGCCGCGCCCCAGCCCCTTCCGGCACCTGCCGCCGAACCCGCAACCGTCGGGATGCCGGTCGCGGATGCTGTGCGTTGACCTGACCCTCCATTGACACGGATTTCAGGACCGGGGTAGCGTTCCCTGCTTCCCGAACGCCGTCACGGCCCGAAAGCGATCCCTTGATGTACCCGAAGCCCGCGAAGTCCCGCACCGCCACCCGCACCCTCGCCGCCTGGGGCGTTGCCCTCGTGGTTTCGGCGGCGGCATGGAGCGCGCGACCGGCGGCGGCGCAGGCCAACACCCTGCCCGTCGACATCGTGGCTGCGAAGCAGGCCCTCACGGCCGAGCAGCGCAAGACGGTCGCCCAGTTCGTCGAGAAGCAGGCGCAGCAGTTCGCCGACGCAGATCCGGCGGAAGTGGTCCAGATCCGCAACGACTTCCTCGCTGTCCTGAAGAAGCCCACCACCGCCGTCGGCTTCCGCCATGACTACGGCGTCGAGTTCGTCAAGGGCTTCAAGAAGTTCACCGAGGGCGACGACTCGCTCCGCGCCACCAACGCGTTCATCATGGCGCGCTTCCTGGCCACTGCGGAGTCCGTGGATTTCCTGCAGGACAGCCTCGACCCCGACACCCAGAAGAACATCGCCGTCCGCATCTCCGCATCCGCGCAATTGCCGAAGGCCGTTGCCGACGCCCCGCTCTCGGGCCCGCAGTTCGACGCGATCGCCAAGCGCCTGGCAGCCACCTGCCGCAAGGAGACGGACTGGATCGTCGCCGCCCACGAGGTGGACGCCATCGTGCAGATGCTCCGTGAGGACGGCCTTCCCACGGCACAGGCCGACGCGATCGCCGGCACGCTCGCCGGCACCATCAACGACCTCTCCTCGCGCGTCACCGACGGCTCGCAGCCGCAGCTCGTGAATGCGCTGCAGCGCGCGCTCCTGGCGGTCCGCAACCAGCTCTCCGGCATCGCTGCCTCGGCGCGCACCAAGCTGCTCGCGAGCATCGCACCGTCGCTCGAGGGCCTGACCAAGATGAAGGGAGCCCCGCCGAAGGGCATCGCCGAGGCACACCTCGACACCACCTTCCAGGCAGTGGTGAACACCGCGGGCCTCCTCCAGAAGGTGCGCGCGACCGGCGGCACGGGCGCCTGAATCGCTCCTGGGCTTGCGTTATAGGACACTCTGGAGTGACCGAGGCGGGCGGGCCTCCCCCGGCGCCCCGTTCCAACGAGTTTCGTCCCTGATCGACCATAATCCGGCTTGACTCAACCGATCCTCCCGCCCACTATTGGGCGTATCGGATGGAGCCCGCCCCTGCACGGAGCCGGGCAATTGCACTGCATCCCCTGCCCACGCCGACCGAAGTACTCCTCGTAGACCCCATGAACACCTCCACGGACACTCGCCGGCGCCCGCAACGCCGCGCAATCACCACCGCGGGACTCGTCGCGCTCGCCGCGGCAGCCCTCGCAACATCCGTGGGCGCCTTCATGGGCGGGCCTCCGGGACAGACGCAGCTCCCGACCACCGCGCAGGACTTCTTCCAGCCGGGCACGCAGCCGAGCAGCGATCCGCAGACCTTCGCCGAGACCATCCCGAGCACCAACTGCACCTTCTGCCACTCGGACTTCAGCCCGACGTTCGCGCCGTTCGATACGTGGGTGTCGAGCATGATGGGCCAGTCGGCCCGCGATCCCGTCTGGCACGCGGCGCTTGCCATCGCCAACCAGGACGCGAACCTCGGTGGCGAGTACTGCATCCGGTGCCACGCGCCGGGTGCCTGGCTCGGTGGCCGCAGCGCAACCGGCACCACCGCGGAATTCACCTACGAGGACTGGGACGGCATCAACTGCCACTTCTGCCACCGCGCCGTGAACCCGGAGCTCGGCAGCGACAGCGCCGTGGGATACAACGCCCCGAACCAGGACCCGACGCCCGATCCCGAGGTGCTCTCCCCGCTCGCCGCCGCCGGCCTGATCCCGCAGGGACATGGCAACGCGCGATACGTGATCGACCCACGCGACGTCCGCCGCGGACCGTTCAGCGATATCCCGGTGAACTTCCACGGCCAGTCGCTCGCGGGCGAGAAGGTGTGGCTCATCACGAGCCCGTTCCATTCCAAGAGCGAGTTCTGCGGCACCTGCCACGACGTCTCCAACCCGGTCTTCACCAAGAACGGCAACGGCCAGTACCAGCTCAACACGCTCAACACGCCGCACCCCACGCAGCAGCCCGCGGACATGTTCCCCGAGCAGCGCACCTACAGCGAGTGGAAGAACAGCACCTTCGCCACCGAGGGCGTGACGTTCGCGGACGGCCGCTTCGGCGGCAACCTGCAGGGCCCCATGAAGTCCTGCCAGGACTGCCACATGCCCGACCAGGTGGGCGGCGGCTGCGTCTTCTGGGATTCCGGCGATCCGTGGTTCACGCGCCAGAACATGCCGCAGCACTCCTTCGCCGGCTCGAACACCTGGGTGATCGATGCCATCGCCTTCCAGGCGGGCTTCGATGCCGAGAGCATCGGCCTCACGCCCGAGCGCATCCAGGCCTCCAAGGCGCGCAACGTGCAGATGCTCCGCGACGCCAGCGACATGCAGGTGACGCAGGCCGGCAACAGCATCACGGTCCGCGTCACCAACCAGAGCGCGCACAAGCTTCCGAGCGGCTACCCCGAAGGTCGCCGCATGTGGGTGAACGTGCGTTTCATCGACGCCAACAACGCCCTGGTGGCCGAGCGCGGCGCGTACGACGTGGCGAGCGCCGACCTGGTGACCGCCGACACCAAGGTCTACGAGGCCAAGCACGGGATCGATGCCGCCGTGGCTGCGGCCACGGGCCTGCTTGCCGGCGAGAACTTCCACCTGACGCTCGCCAACACCAAGTTCAAGGACAACCGCATCCCGCCGCGCGGCTTCACCAACGCCGCATTCGCCGCGGACGGCTGCGCGCCCGTCAATTACTCCTATGACGACGGCCAGTACTGGGATGACACCGTCTACGCCATCCCCGAGGGCGCCAAGAAGGCCGTGGTCACGCTCTACTACCAGACCTCCAGCCGCGAGTACATGGAGTTCCTCCGGGACGCCACGTCCGACCCCGCCGGCCAGACCGCGTACGACCTGTGGGTGACGTTCGGCAAGAGCGCGCCCGTCAGCATGGACACGGCGGCCCTGATCCTGGTGTCGGCGAATCCCGCCGACCTGAACGGCGACGGCGTGGTCAACGGCGCCGACCTCGGCTTCATGCTCGGTGGCTGGGGTCAGCCCGGCATCACCGACATCAACCAGGACGGCACCACCAACGGTGCGGACCTCGGGCAGCTCCTGGGAAGCTGGGGCCCGGTCTGATCTCCCGCTGACCGCCCGCTGGGTCGGCGATCCGTGAAGCAACCATCCCGCGGCCCGTGCCCTCCCGGCGCGGGCCGCGTTGTTCCTACGATGCGCACATGCCGCTTGCGCGCTGGGCGTCCGACCTCGGGCCCACCAACCCCATCATCCTGCGCATCGTCGCCAACGGGTCGCGGCGCACGCGGCACCTGTGGATCCGCAGCGGGTTCCTGGCGCTCCTCATGGTGGCGATGCTCTTCGGCATGGTGGGGCAGAGTTCCTCGCTGCGCGAACTGGCGCAGCGCGGCGCCACCGCGTTCACCGCGCTCTCGTTCGTGGAGGTGACCCTCATCTGCGTGCTCACGCCGCTCTTCATGGCGGGCGCCATCGCACAGGAGGCGAACCCGCAGACGTGGGAGATCCTGCTGACCACGCCGCTCAACCGCGTGCAGATCGTGATCGGCAACCTGATGGGGCGGCTCTTCTTCGTGCTGGCGCTCCTGGTGGGCGCACTGCCCCTCATGATGAGCACGCAGTTCTTCGGGGGCGTCCCGCCCACCGCGGTCTGGGGCAGCTTCATGATCAGCGCCTGCACCGCGCTCGCCGTGGGCGCCGTGGCGGTGGCGCTCAGCATCACGCGCAGCGCCGGCAAGCGCAGCGTCTTCGTCTTCTACAGCGCCGTGGTGATCTACCTGTTCGCCACCTGGGCCGCCGACGGTGCGCTGCGTGCGCCGGTGAGTGCCGGCAGCATCGCGCGCACCACCACCGTGTTCACGCCGGTCAACCCGTTCCTGGCGCTCGAATCGCTCCTGATGCCGTCCACCTATGCGGCCCCCGCCATCGAGCAGCCGGGCTGGGCGGTCTCCGCGTGGATGCTGCACCCGGCGCGCACGTACTGCCTGCTCACCATCATGACCTCGCTTGCGCTCATGGTGGCCAGCGCCTTCAGCGTGCGTGCGCTGGGCGCCCGCACCGTCAGCACGCCGTGGTGGCGGCGCATGACGCAGGCCGCAAAGGCCGACGGTCGCACCGCCATGCGCGTGGGCCACAACCCCATCGCCTGGCGCGAGAGCCAGCTGCGCGGCACCAGCCTGATGGCGCTCGTGGGCCGGTGGGGCTTCGTGGCGGTGGGCATCCTGGGCGGCATCATGCTGCCCGTGCTGCATCGCACCGGCGCGCTGACCCTCGACGGCTTCCGCATCGCGCTGCAGACGGTGGTGGCGGCGGAGTCGGTGGTGATCGTCCTCACCGCGCTCAACATGAGCGCCACGGCCGTCAGCCGCGAGCGCGAGGATGGCTCGCTCGACATCATCCTCACCACCCCCATCCAGCCGGGGCCGTACATCGCCGGCAAGCTGCGCGGCATCATCCAGTTCCTGGCACCGATGCTCGCGGTGCCGGCGGCCACGCTCCTGGCGTCGGCCGTCTACGTCCTGGCGAAGGGCATGGGCGTGCCGGGCGGCATCACCGTGCAGGCAGCGTCGGGCACCGCCACCGTGGCCGTGCCGGCCATGCTGCCCGAGGGTGCGCTCGAGTATCCGCTCGTCATGCTCGCCTTCACGGCCTTCGCGGTGATGGTGGGGCTGCAGTGGTCCATCAAGAGCAAGGGCACCATCGCGAGTGCGGTCGGTGCGGTCTTCGCCACCGGCGTCACGGCGCTGGTGCTCGGCCTCTGCGGCATGGCGGCGGGGCGGAGCATTCCCGGCGTCGGTGCCTTCATGAACGCGCTGACGCCCGTCAACCTGCTGGCCGCCGTCATCACCCCGGAGGCGGTGGCCGACGACACGCTGCAGCAGGGACTTGGCACGTTCCGGGTGGCGCTTGCCATCGGTGCAGTGGCTGCCGGTGCCCTTGGCGCCGGCGTGGTCTGGGCCATGCACAGCTCCATGCAGAAGACCTTCATGTTCACGGTGCGCAAGCTCGCCGGCACGGCGTGAGCCCGGACCGCCCGGGCGGTGATTCCCGGCACCCGCGGGCGCGGTGCACGAGATATCGGCACCCGGCTCCGGCAATCGCGCCCCTTCCGGATTGACCCCGGCCCCGCGCCGCGCGATACTTCGATCTTCCACCCGACCGCCCTGCGGCGGGTTTCATCCGGCGGAGTGCGGCCCTCGCGGTCGTCCCGACCGACCACCCGAGGAGTGCATGCGCACCAACGCAGCGCTCCAAGGCAACCGACCGAGGCATGGGCCGCGGACCCGGTTGATAGATCTGACCGTGCATCTCGACCCCCCGTTCGTTCAACCCAGCAAGGTTCCACCGCGTGCCAATCCGCCTCGAGCGAAGCATTCCATGAACATCCGCTGATCACTGCGCGCCTGCAGGCGTGGTGAGGGTCTTGGTCCATCGTCATTTCGTGGTCCCACGCGGCGCTGCCGCGGGTCGGGACGGATGCGTCTGGCGCACCTCGTCGTTCACGTCGAGGAGGTTGTCATGCAGATCGAAGTCTGGCTCTTCATCCTGATCGTCCTGCTCGGCCCCGCGCTGGGTGCCGGCGTCATGTGGGGCCTGGTGAAGCGCTTCTCCACCCGGTCGATGGCCAAGGCCACGCAGGAGGCCGAGCGCGTGGTGGCTGCCGCCAAGGCCCAGGCCGAGGCGCGCGCCAAGACCATCGAGCTCCAGGCCGAGAAGGCCGCCACCGAGCGCCGCCAGGCCCTCGACCGCGAGATGCAGTCGGCCCTGTCCGAGGTCAAGGCCGCCCAGGCCCGCGCCGAGAAGCGCGAGGAGACCCTCGACCGCAAGCTCGAGCAGATCGGCCAGCGCGAGCAGAAGATGGAGAGCCGCGAGCAGCGCCTCGCCGAGCTCGAGAAGCGCGCCGGCGAGCTGCAGGCCGGGCTCGAGGCAGACCGCCTCCAGCTGCGCGAGCGCCTCGAGAAGGTGGCCGGCATGACCATGGACGAGGCCCGCGAGCTCTACATGGACGAGGTCCGCCGCCAGTCCGACCACGATGCCGCCGTCCTTGCGCAGAAGATCGTGGAGGACGCCGAGCGCGACGCCCGCGAGAAGGCGCGCCAGATCACGCTCCTTGCCATCCAGCGCTACGCATCGGAGAACGTGAGCGAGACCACGGTCCGCAGCATCAAGATCCCGAGCGACGACGTGAAGGGCCGCATCATCGGCCGCGAGGGACGCAACATCCGCACCATCGAGCGCGCCACCGGCGCCGACATCCTGGTGGACGACACGCCGGGCATCATCAGCGTCAGCTGCTTCGACAAGGTGCGCCAGGCGATCGCCGCCGAGACGCTCCAGCGGCTGGGGG
>Ga0209617_10000822_pt1 | contig 14125 bp, 10 predicted proteins | sample LakEriepJuly2011_2_FD_187459 | JGI IMG/M metagenome (GOLD analysis project Ga0209617, IMG submission 187459) | Freshwater microbial communities from dead zone in Lake Erie, Canada - CCB epilimnion July 2011 (SPAdes) (version 2) | ecosystem: Environmental > Aquatic > Freshwater > Lentic >... | reverse complement strand
GTTTCGAACTTGCGACCCCTGCAGTGTGAAGGGAGCGCGTGCAACAGTACCGCTGCAACGGTGACGCAATGATACTGCAATCTTTGTAGATAAGGCAAACTGAAGCTAAGTCACCACTAATAAAAGAACTTAGAGTCTTTGACGATTGACGCGATCACCCAGCTCTGAAATATTGCTGTCGGTCGAGTTAGTACATGGAATGGATTCACAAAGTTTCTCCCAGATAACGTTTGTAGAGGTGCCGCTTGAAGTACCGCAGATCTAATTCGCTACCGCTGGCTTTCTGAGCTAGCTCAACAGTCGGCCAAAAGCTGGCTTTTTCCCATATGTTGTCGTTAAGCCATTCCCAAATGGGTTGGAGATTGCCATTGTGAATGTCCGTGTGCACGTTGGGTATCGCTTTTTCAATACTTGCAAACCACTGGGCAGCGTACATTGCCCCCATGCTGTAGCAAGGGAAGTAGCCAAAGAGGCCCATTGGCCAGTGCACGTCCTGCAAGGGCCCATCCTTGAAATTGCCCCGCGTGTCTAAAGCAAGCAAGGAACTCATCTGCGCATCCCACAATGAAGGAATATCTGCCGCTTCAATGTCGCCTTCAATCAGTTGACGCTCAATGTCATAGCGCAACATGATGTGTGCGGGATATGTCACCTCATCAGCATCGACTCGGATAAGACCCGGTTTTACGCGGGTTAGCAGCTGGGCCAACGCCTGGGGTTCAAAGGCCTTTTGATACCCAAATGCCTCGATGATCAATGGCGATAGATTGGCTAAAAATCCGGGGTGACATCCCAATTGCATTTCAAAAAATAAAGACTGACTTTCATGAATGGCCATGGAGCGTGCATTTGAAGCAGGTTGCCCAAGCCACTCACGAGGGCGGTTTTGTTCGTACCGACCATGACCGGTTTCATGGATTGTCCCAAACAGACTAGTGATAAATTCATGATTGGTAAAGCGTGTGGTCATGCGAACATCTTCAGGCACTCCCCCACAAAAAGGATGGGTACTGACGTCCAATCGACCTGCTTCAAAATCGAATCCTAGCAAGCGCATCACTTGTTCGCACAAGACCTTCTGGCGTTGCGGCTCAAAGGGCCCCTGGGGTTGAATCGTGACTTCTTGAATTTGCCTTTTTGTCACCTCTTGAATTAAGCCAGGCAACCAGGTTTTCAATTCTCCAAACAGACGGTCAACGGCGACAGTGGTCAAACCGGGTTCGTACTTGTTCATCATGGCGTCGTACTTGGAAACCCCCAAAGCCTGAGAAAGTCTATCGGCCTCTTCTCTTGAGCAACTCAATACCTCCTCGAAATTTACCAGGAAGCCTTGCCAGTCGTTGGCTGGGCGTTGTATGCGCCAGGCATGCTCGCATCGAGATTCGGCCAAATCCTTTCGACGCACCAAACTAGCAGGCAATGCATTCCTTATTTGCCAGACCCTTTTCATTTCTCGCAAGTTGCCTTTTTGCGGTGGTGCCAATGTTTCTTGTGCTGCTTGTGAAAGAAGGGTCTCGACGTTGGGGGCTGTCAACAATTCATGGATGCAAGTGGATATTTCTGCCAATGCAGCCGCTCTTGCTTCATTGCCCTTGGTTGGCATATTTGCAGCTTGATCCCAGGATGCGATCGATTGAAGGTGATCCAAATGATGAATTCGACGCCACAATTTTTCAAGGGTATCGTAATGTGTTGGAGTTGGAGCGTTCATATAAAGGCGGGCCAGTCAATCGTGTTATTCGCCAAGCCATTTTGCTATGGCCGACAAGGGCTTCTTAATACCGCCGTGCAAGGGAACTTGGCAGCCTTCTTTAGGGTAGCCTACCACCAGCAGGATGATTGGCTTTTCTGAACTAGGTCGGCCACACAACTTGTTCAAGAAACTCATGGGGTTTGGAGTATGTGTTAGCGTCGCCAGACCTGCATGGTGCAGCGCTGCGATGAGAAAACCCGATGCAATGCCAACCGACTCTGGCACGTAGTAGTGACTATATCGCTGGCCATCAGGATGCACGCCGTACTTCTGCGCAAAGATAGCGATCAGAACAGGCGCTTCTTCTAAAAAGGGTTTATTGCAGTCTGTGCCCAATGGCGCCAGTGCGTCCAGCCATTCCTGAGGCGCGCGGCCCTCGTAAAAGCTACGTTCTTCGATCTCTGCTGCCTCACGTACGCGGCGCTTGTGCTCAGGGTCTGTAATGACACTGAAGAACCACGGTTGTTGGTTCGCCCCAGAAGGTGCAGTTCCGGCCGCCAACAAGCATGCCTCAATCACCTCTCGCGGTACCAAGCGGGTATCGAAATCGCGAACAGTGCGACGGCGCACGAGTTCAGCATGAAAAGTTTGCGCGCGTTCGACCATCTCTGCGTGGGGGTACTCACGGTAATCTGGTAGCGGCTCGAGCACGCAAGCTGTTGAGGGATCAGGGTTTTTCATTGCGTCCTTTTGCGCTCTAAATCAGAGATCATGAGAGTTTTTGTGGCATTGCTTCAACCTACTGCGTATAGATCGTGGCTGCAAGTCCAAAGCGTCTGTGTAATGGCGAGGGTTCCGGGTCATGACCCGCAAAGTCGCGAAACGCTTCATTTGCGGGCACACTGTGGCCAACGCTCAGGATCTTGTCGATCCAGGCCTTTGATATCTGCGCATCGTAGATGCCACCTGGCGATTTTTCGAAGGTCTGCACGGCATCGGCCGCCATGACGTCAGACCAAAGATACGAATACAGACCAGCGGCATACGCACCTATAAAGATATGGAAGTTGTGCGTGACACGCATGACCAGATCCCACGCATCTGGCATGCCAAACTCGGCAATGATTTCGTTCTCCACTTGAACCACATCGATTGGATTTCCTGTGCCATCGGCCATCAGGTGCAGCCTCAAGTCGACGATGGCTGGCAGCAAGAAGTCAGGGTTGAGGCTAAAGATGCGCTCGTACTGAAAAGCATCTTCAATTCGGTCTATCAGCGCGGGGGACATGGGTTCATCGGTCTGATGGTGACGGGCAAAGCGGGCCAGCAACTCTGGGTCACGCAGCCAGCGTTCGTTGATCAGTGCCGGCAACTCGACAAAGTCCCAGGCAACATGCTCGCTGCCCAGAGAGCGATAGGCTGCTTTGCAATGCAGCATGTGAAGCGCATGACCAAACTCGTGAAAGAAGACGTTGGCGTACTCCCAAGGTAGCAGGACAGGCTGTCCTTCAGGCGGCTGAGGAAATGTGGAAAAGACACAAGAGATTGGCAGCACTCTGCCTTGGAAGTTTTCAGCTTCCCGAAATTGCATCTGGTACGAGCCATGCGCTTTGCCCGGACGGTTGAACAAGTCAAAATAAATGACGCCAACCACTTCAGCGGTAGCATGTCGGCTTACTTCATAGACCCTAACCGTCGGGTGTATGACAGGCGCATCGCTAATTTGTTTAAATTCCAATCCGTGGACGCGACTGGCAGCCCAGAACATGGCATGCAAGACGCCATTTAGTGGCAAATGCGCCTTCACCGCATCGCTGTCCAAATTGAATCGCTCGCGTCGCAACTTCTCTGCGTAAAACTGTCGGTCCCAAGGTGCCAAACGGATGTCTGCACTTTCACTATCGGCAATGGCCTGGTAGTCAGCTACCTGCGAAACTGCCCTTGCCTTGACGCTTTGCCAAGTCCGCTTGAGCAAGTCCAACGCTGTATCCGGATTGCCCGCCATGCGATCGGCCATGGCGAAATGTGCGTAACTTCTAAAACCGAGAAGGCGGGCCAGTTCGCCCCGCAATTGCAAAATTTCGTTGGCAATGGGTTTGTTGTCGAGCGGGCCCGCGTTGTCACCACGATTCGTCCACATGCGCCAGACCTGTTCACGCAGATCACGCCTTGTGGAAAGCTTGAGGAAAGGCCAGACAGCGCCGCGTGCGTTAGGAATAGCCCATATGCCTGGACGACCTTTTTCGGTTGCGACGCTGGCCGCGGCCTGACGCAAGTCTGCAGGCAGTCCTTGAAGACCCGTTTCATCTTCGATGAAGACCACCTGCGACCCAGCCTCTTGGATCAGGTTTTGGTTGTAATGAGCAGACAGAGCAGCCAGCCGCGCATTGATCTCGGCCAACCTCGCCTTGGCCGCAGGCGCCAGCCCTGAACCTCGGCGCTGCATGCGCGTCAGCAACACCTCCACCAGTCTTTGCTGCTCGGTCGATAGGCCAGATTGATGACGACTGTCCCAAACAGCGTGGAGCCTCGAGTACAAACTTTCGTTGTGTGCAATCTCATCATCCAATGCGGCAATTAGAGCGACGAGGCGCTGCGCAACTGCTGGCATGTCTCCCAAACTTAAGCTGTTGGCATAAACCTGAAAGACGCAGTTGACGCGTTGTAGCGCACGGCCGCAATTTTCAAAGGCCTCTGCTGTATTTTGAAAAGTAGGCGGCTCGCTAACCGATGCAATGGTTTGCACTTCAACACGCTTCAATTCGATGGCAACACGCATTGCGTCTTCGATGGCTGCAGAACTGATGCCTGTGAACGACGGTAATCCACCATACGGCCCGTTCCAAGGTGCCAACAAAGCTGCGACGTCTGATTGAGTATTCGATTTCATTTCGATCTAGATGGCTAGCAAATCCAGAAAATCCCTGACGGGCGGGACAACGAGTTCGGGTGCCATGCACACACCATGACCTTGGCCGCCAATCTCATGCACGGTCCAATTCATCTGTTCTAGTGTGGGACGTTGTTCACGGATGATGGATGCAATTCGAATGGGAATGCCAGCCTCTACCAAGTCGCCATCTGCGCCAAAGTAGACCATCTTTGGACAAGCAATGCGCCCCACCGAATCGGCTTCTGACCAACCCAACATGCTACTGTAGAAGGTTTCCCACTGGCGGTACTGTTCCTTAGAGCGCAGCACTTTCAACGACGAGGGCTCAGGGTTGGCTTGCTTCAAACGAGTAGCCTGCAAAATACCGTCATACGGCGCACCAAGCGGTGGCCAACCACCAAGCACAAGCGCTGTAAGCCGGTTAGTGCGTGCTGCAAGTTGTAGCCCTACGGCTGCGCTCCAAGAATAGCCCCAATAGGCGAACTGGTCGAAGCCAGCCGCACTGGCCACGCCCAACAGATCGGCACAAACACGATCGGCCGTGAGCAACTCCGGGGGGATATCAACACTCCCTCCTATACTGGGGTAATCAACGCACAGCACTCGGTAGCGGTCTGTCAGCCCGCTGAGATAGCCATTTAAAACGGGCTCAAGCTCGGCTCCAAAGATGGCACTGAACGAGGCCATCAAGGGCAGGGTCACCATCACAGGATTGCCCGCAGACGGCCCGTGCACCTCAAAGAAGACGCCCGTGTTGACGTCAAGCGGCATGGCTGTCCAGCCAACTGTCGATGATCTCTTCCAGCACCGGCAGTGTCACCGCGCCTGCCGCCATCAATTGATCGTGGTAGTCGCGCAGGTTAAACCGCTCACCCAGTTGTAACTGAGCTTTGGCTCGCAACTCGCGAAACTTGAGCCCACCCAGATGGTAGGCCAGCGCCTGCGCTGGCATGGCAATGTAGCGGTCGACCTCCGCCTCGATGGCGCTGCGTGTAAGACTTAGCCGCTCGGCCATGTATTGCACAGCCTCCTCCCGAGTCCAACCCTTTGCATGCAGCCCAGTATCTACCACCAAGCGGCAAGCGCGCCACATCTCCATGTCCAACTGACCGTAGTGCTGGTGCGGTGTCTCGTATAGCCCAAGCTCATGTCCCAAGGTTTCGCAATACATCGCCCAACCCTCCAGGCAGGCCCCGTACTTTGTGAAATTAGCTCGGCGAAACATGGGCAAGGCTGTCATCTCTTGCATTAACGCAATGTGCATCAAGTGGCCTGGCCAAGCTTCATGCAAGGTAACGCTGACCAACGAGTAGGTGGGTACTCGGTCGGGCAGACCGTTGATCCAGAACGTTCCAGGAGCGGACCCGTCTGCCGGGTTCGGTTGGGCGTAGGCCATGGGCAATTTTTCTGAGGCCGCTGCTGGGATGGATTGAACGCCATATGTGGCTCGGGGCAGGTGGCCAAGTATTGAGGGAATCTTGCCGTCGATGCGTTTAGCCAGCGCTTCCACCCGTTCGCGCAATCGCTCGGCTGAAGTTTCGCGGAAGCTAGGATCTTCAGCCAGAAAACGCCTGTAACTATCCAAGTCACCACCAACGCCCGACCGCGCAGCCACCTCGGCCATTTCATTTTCCAATCTTTTCACCTGCTCAAGACCGATGGTGTGAACGGCGTCTGGCGTCATTGGCAAATTGGTGAAGTGTCGTACCCAAAAAGCATAGAACTCGGCACCCAGAGGTCCCTCAGTGCACGCCACGCTTTCACGAGCATTGGGCAGAAGGTGTTGCTCTATGTGATTGGCCAAGTTCTGCAATGCTGGCTGAATTTGCGTCGACACAATGTGTTCTGCCTCTTTGGCAAGGCCCATCATCGTTGCCTGCGAAGCTATCGGAGAGCGGCCAAATGGCGCGCACCATGCAGTACGTGATGCATCTCCTTGCGCAGACTGCCTTAGATTGGCTGCTGCTGCAGCGAGCACTACCTTGGGTGCTCGGATGCCACGCGCCACACCCTCATCGAGACAAGCTTGCACATCGCGGAAATAACTTGGCAGCGTAGCTAGACGCGCCAAGTAAAGCTTCGCCTGAGCCACGTCGCCTAGTTGGGTCAGGTTGGCAAAGTACTGGGTGTTGAACTCAGGACCCGCGGGTAGCAGCCAAGGCCGAAGGTGCGAGTCGGTGGCAAACACATCCTGTAGGTCGGAGAGTTCTCGCTCTAGTAGTCGGTAAGTGATGCGGTCTTTTTGTGAAAGACTCGAAAGGGAAATATTTTGAAGTTCCGCATGAAAAATCTGCGCAACATCGGCTCTGCGCGCAAAGTCACTTGGTGCCTCTCTAAAGAGAGTGGGCTCATTCAGTGGTTCCCCAGCTGTCAAAGCGTTAAATGGAAATTCGTGACGCAGGAATTGCCAATAGCGTGATGCCAATTCATTCAGCGCCAAGCCCGCCTCACCCATTGTTTCAGTGTTAGCGACTTTTTCAGCCATGCGTCGGCGCCTTCCAAACTTGCTTTGCTAGACGCAAAAGGTTTCCACCAAGCAAGGCCGTCAGGTCGGCATCCGAATAGCCCCAGCCTTGCAATGTGACAACGATTTCTTCCAGTTGCTCGGGGGGCACAAATCGGGCTTTCATTTCGTAACCAAGCCCTGGCGGGAAAGTCCCTTTCATCTTCTCGAGATGTTCCTCGAGTTCTCTCGTGTCAAACACATAGTCCAACGCAATGGAAACGTGGGCGGGCCCCACCAACTGAACCACGTGGTCAACGTGCCGCGCATAGGTATCGCTTGAAATATCGTTTTTGCCAAGAAAAATTCCCACACCATTAATGCCAACGACACCCCCAGTGGCAGCACAAGCTCGAATCAATTCGTCGGGAATGTTGCGAGGGTGTGGGTGTAGCGCAGCGCAATTGCTGTGGGAAAAAATCAAGGGTTGCGTCGCCATGGCAAGAACCTCGCGCACCGTGCGGTGGCCAGTATGGCTTAGGCACAAAAGCATGCCTACCCTTTCCATTTCGGCCACCATGGCCCGCCCAAAGTTTGTCAGGCCGCCATCCTGGTCTTGGCAACCGCCCCCTGCTCGGTTGGAGGTGTTGTAGGCCATGAGCATCCAGCGAACACCCAAGTCGTAGTAGAGCTGGATGAGGCTAAGTTGATCGCCCACAGCATTGGCGCCCTCGATGTCAAAGCCCACTGCAAGGCGTCCGGTGCTGCGAGCGCGCTCGACGTCATCAGCTTCCAGCAAGAGCAGGTACTCTTCTGGCCGAGCCATGAGCCAATGGCGGAGCGCAGCGATCATGCGCAGATGCTCTTCGGGACCTTGTTCCCCGAACCCAATGTTCACGGTGATTGCATCAAAGCCAGCAGCCTTATGCCGCGCAAGTTGGGGCAAGAAGGCTGGATCGTTTGGTCGCAAGGGCAAACAGGCATGGTGGTCCCAAACGGGCACAGCATCTATCAGTTGGCGTGCGGTGTATGAGTTGGCTTCAATCATGAGGTGTTTGTATCCTGAGTAACACCTTACGACAAGTGGGAAGCGATCTGTTAGGCTTCGGAAAAGAATTTTTAGGAGACTCGACCGTATGCAGCTAAATCGCGAAACGCCGTCAGCGCTCCCCTCAGCCCTCGATTTCGATAGCGAGTGGCATCGCGCAGCCCAAGAGGATGGACGCACTCAGAGGATTTCACGCAATGTGGTTCGCACCATCTATGAGCCTCCCTATGGTAGTGGCATGACAGACACCGTGCGTCTGGGACCCGACGCGCTGGTCAATGTCATAAATTGCGTGGTGCCGCGTGCCGCGCATTGGACCTATGTCGACGCGGAACCCCTAATTACGCTGCGCGCGTCTCTAGCCTGTGACGTGGAATTTAGATATGGGTCAGGGCCGGCGCTGGTCTTCGACCGGCCAGAGCTCACCTTAACCTGCATGCCATCACTTCTACCTCTGAACGCATACATTGCCGCAGGCGCTCGACAGCAAGGAATTGTGGCAGTTTTTAAGGCGCACAGCTTCGCCTCGCGATTTGGTTTGCTACCCGAGGATTTGCCGCCTGAACTGCATGCAGCAGTTAAAGGTGAAGCGCAGTTGGGGCGCATTGCCTCTTTTCCCATCGACCATCGTGTGGCTGCTCTGGTGGGCGACACACTCGACAGCCGACTACACGGCGAACTGCGTACCGTGCAGCTGGCAGGCCGCTTGGCGGAACTGGTCGCTTACGCCCTAGATGCCATGCTGCATCAGCATGAGGCTCGCTCCGTTACGCTGTCACGCCGTCGCGATCTAGACCTGGCGCGAGCCGCGCAGACCCTACTGGACCGGGACTATCGACGCCCACCTAACTTCGCAGAATTAGCGCGAGAAATTGGCACCAGCCAGAACAAATTAAAGTCCGTCTTTAAACAGACTTTCGGACTCACCATGGCCGACTATTGTCTTGAGCGTCGTGTTCGTGAGGCACAGCAATTACTGATGGAAGCCTCACTCACAATCGCACAGGTAGCCGAGCGGGTGGGCTATGAACATCAAAGCAGCTTTGCTGCCGCTTTCAGAAATCAGGTCGGGATGTCGCCACGTGAATACCGGTGTCACCGTGCCCCCTTCATTTTGGAATTTCCAGCATAGGGTATGTACTCAGGGATGGTCGGATCGCCTAAATTTTTGGTGCAAGGGCTCACACATGCTGTTGCGGACAGACTTATCTTCACCTCAACCCTATTCATGGAGCCTTCAAGATGACCAAGTCCTTTCGCCTCAGTGTAATGATGTTGTCCCTTTCTGCAGCCTGGCCTGTCATGGCTCAGCAGGCGCCCTCAACGCCGCCAACATCGGAGGATGAGTCCCAGCGCATAGTCGTCACCGCCAATAAGCGCTCGGAGAAGCAGCGTGATGTGGCCAGCTCAGTGTCGGTAATTTCTGGCAGTGAGCTAGAGCGTCGCGGAGCGCGTGATCAGGAAGACTTTCTGAAGCTTACGCCCGGCGTCCAACTCAATCGCGGCGATCCTAACAACAACGGCATCACCATCCGCGGTCTGAGCAGCCAGGCATCACCCGAGAGTGGCGGCGGTCAGCAAAACCCAAGCGGCCGCTACCTTGAGGACGTGCCTTTGGCTTCGCCAATTGGCAAGGGTTTGGTGGCAGACATTCTGCCCTTCGACCTAGATCGCATCGAAGTACTTCGAGGACCTCAGGGTGCACTGTTCGGTTCTGGTTCGCTTGGAGGCGCCCTTCGATATGTGCTGGCCAAGCCCGACATGAAGTCATTCGGAGCCACTGTACAGTTGGGACAAAGCAGCGTATCTCAAGGCAAGACTGCTCCTTCTTTGTATGGCATGGTCAATGTGCCACTCAATGAAACTGCCGCATTGCGCGTGGTGGCATTTGACCGCACATCTCCTGGTTACATTGACAACAAGAGCACCAAGACTCTGGATGCCAACAAGGTACAACAAACAGGCGGTCGCATTTTATTCACCGTGAAGCCCACGCAAGGACTAACGGCTACCCTGGTCACCAGCACGCAAAAGACCTCGCAAGACGACTTCAGCTATGTCTTTGGCGATGCTAAAAAGTTGGAGCATGACAATCCCACATTGGGCCGCGGCACCTCGCAGTTCGACTTCTCTAGCCTCACAGTCGATTACGACTTGGGCAGCACCACACTGACCTCTATCACCGGCAATTGGAAGACAAAGTCCAATGGCGTTGGAGACGACACACGTTTGTTTGGAACCTTGGGAATGGCACTGCCGCTGGTGGCTCGGGTTAGCTCGGGCACCAGCGAATCTCAATCTCAGGAATTGCGCATTGCAAGCAAGCCCGGGGGTAACTTCAGCTGGGTGGCTGGCATTTTTTATCAGACAAACAAGGGTAACGGTGCAGGAAAGCAAAGCGATCCATCTGGCGCTTTTGGTGTCGTAGATTTAGTGGACTTGAAGACCCAACAAAACGCCAGTGAGAGCGCAGTCTTTTTCGACGGCGAGTACAGTCTGGGCGGCGGCTGGAGTGCAGGCCTAGGCGGGCGCAATTACAAAACCAAGACATCTTTTCAACAGACCGGCACTGTCTTCGGTGGTCCAAGCAACTCCCCTGTATTGGCTGGGGGCGACGAAGGCACAACGCCCAAGGCAAGCGTCAAGTACCGATTTAACGAAAACATGTGGTACGCCTTGGCTTCCAAAGGTTACCGCTATGGTGGTGTCAATGAGGGTCCACCTCCCACGCCGTTCAAGTCCGACAGTCTGTGGAACTATGAAACCGGCGTGAGGCTGGTACCAGCGCCTGGGGTTCAGCTTGATCTCTCAGCTTACAAGTTAGATTGGACCAATGCGCAATTCACTTACTTCGCAATGAATGGGTCACTGCCATTCTCGGGCATCGGCAACGTCGGTAAGGCGAGCAGCACCGGCCTAGAAGCTGCTTTGCGTTGGAGAGTTAACCCTGTGTTCGATGTAGCGGCCTCTCTTGCTAGTATCGACGCCAAGACCACCCAGAGCGTCCAGACTATGGCAGGTCGCGCTCCTGTGACCATTGCCTCTGGTACACAACTTCCTGGCACTGCCAAAATGCAAACAGCATTGCAAGGTAACTACCGTTTTAGCGGTCCATTTGGCACAGCTGGTCGATTTAACGTCACCCATACAAATGTTGGAGATCGAGTGATTGATCTCACGGGTTTCTACAAGGCGCCTGCTTATGAGTCTTTGGACTTCGGCGTGAACCTCAGCAAAGGCAATTGGATATTGGCTGCAGCTTTGACCAATGCGACCGATCAGCGCGGTATCATGAACATTCAAGGCACGCCAGACGGCAACAAGAATTTCCAACAGTATTATCTGCAGCGACCACGCACTCTGGACCTGTCGGTTCGCTACGACTTTTAAGGACAAATGAACCCGAGCGCTGAGCAAGACCCCAATTCAATTCCGGCGCCTGACACCCCAGCCAGTTGGCGCACGCTCGCTGGCGCTGGGGTATTGGCTTTGTTCGGCGTATCGGCTTTGTACGGAAGTACTTTCGGCCTTTTTCTCATCCCGCTTCAGCAGACTCTTGGTTGGAGTAGAGGCGAGATTGCCTTCTCTCTCACTTTGTCAACCTTGTTCACCCCTCTTGTGGCACCGCTTACAGGATGGGTGATTGACAAATTTCCTTTGCGCCCGCTTATCTTGACCGGCATCGTGCTGCAATCGGCAAACTTCGCAGCGTTTTCATTCATGGAAGGCAGTGTGGGGGTCTACTACGGTCTGTGCCTGCTCTTGATGGTCACTGCAGCAGGTGCATCGTTGTTGAGTCTTGCCAAACTTGTACAAGGTTGGTTTGACAAGTCGATGGGACGAGCACTTGGCATTTTGTTTGCCTGTGGGGCCGTTGGTGCCATCATTCACCCATTGTGGACGCAAGCAGTCATCATCCAATTTGGTTGGCGACAGGCCTTTCTTGTGATGGGTACACTCAGCCTTTTGATGTGCGGCTTGGCCGCCTCACTGTTGGTGCGCGAGCGAGTCCCCCGAAGTACTGGTTCTGTTATGAATGAGCAATTCAACAGCTTAGTTGACGCTCCGGTTGACTCGCCCGGTACCAGCGTGCCGCAGTCAATGGCCGCTTTTATGCGAGACGCCATATGGTGGAAGCTGGCCCTTTTCAACATGTTTTTCGCACTAGGCGTGGGTGCCATCTTTATGCACTTTGCAGCTTTACTACAAGACCGAGGTGCTACGCCCAGTCAGGCCGCGTTGGCCATGAGCCTGGTAGGACTCGGAAGCTTGTTGGGCAATATTTTGGCTGGCTGGCTGGTTGATCGCATGCCCGCAGCACGCCTAGCCGTGATCGTGATGTTCTTGCCTATGCTTGGAACACTGATCATCTACGCTGGTGGTGGGCTGTGGGTCAGCATCGCTGCAGCAGGTCTGTTGGGTCTGTGTTCGGGTGGCGACAATAGCGTGAGCATGCTTCTGGCGCGGCGTTATTTCAGTGCAGAAACTTTTGGCAGAGCTAGCGCCACACAGATGGTAGCGATGGCGGCGGGGGGCGGTGTCTCGCCATGGTTAGCAGGACTTGTGCATGACCGCACCGGCAATTACGACTTTGCCCTTTTGATGGCTGCTGCCTTTATGGGGGTTGCCGCACTGGCTGCAGCGTGGTTGCCTGAATTCCGCCCGGGCGAGGCAATTACCGACAAGCCCGTCGTTGTACAGGGCTGATGCCGTGCGTCGATTACGTGCTGCCCTTTTAACCTTGCTTAGCTACGATGCTGCAGGTTTGCTTATTGCTGCTGTGGTAACTGGTTTGTTCTGGCTATTGAGCTGCGTCTTGCCAAAAAACTTCAGTGGTTTCTTCATAGCCTTGGGCTGCACGTTGGGTCTGCTATTGGCTGTTGCGTCTCTGAGTCACCTTTGGACTCTGACAAAATTTCGACGATCTGTGCCACCTCCTGGGCAAATGGTGGACATCGGTGGCTACCGCGTACACATACTTGCAGAAGGTCAGGTGCGTGATGGCCGTCCACCAGTGGTCTGGTTTGCTGGTGGACATGCCAACGGTTACGCCATGCATCATCTTCACCGTGCGTTTCGCGACGAGACTCGTTCCATCCTCATCGACCGGCCAGGCACAGGCTGGAGCGATGCCGGCCCTTTTCCGCGCACCACCGCTCGCGAGGCCCAAGAGATGGTTGTAGCGCTAGAGCGCGCTGGCGAAAAGGGTCCCTTTGTGTTCGCCGGTCACTCTTTTGGTGGGCTGTTGTCTGCCAACATTGCGCGTCGCCGGCCAGATCTTGTTCACACCTTGGTACTGCTGGATCCCACACCTTTGGAGACCATCGTCTTTGGCCCGCGCTTAGGCGCATTGGCGGAGATGAGGCGTACGGCTTGGCTAGGCGGCTTCATGCAGTTGTTCGGGCTGAATATGGCTCTGCTCGCCGAGGAAAAGGCGCGGAAAATTCCGGCTTACGCCAAGGTCATGGATGCTGCCCGCAATGTGCTTGGCCCCGAGGTTGCTGCCGTTCGAGCATTGGAGTTCAATGCCGCCGCTTACTTCACTCAGGCCTCGATCTACAGTGAGCTAAGTCCCGAGGGCGTAGCTGCTGTGGCATGGGACACTGTGGTCTATGACCGTGATCTGGGTGATTTGCCAGTGTGGTTGGTAGGTCCGCGCGACGACAAAGACAGTGACATCGCACTGTTGCCCGAGGTCCAGCAAGGCGGTGACGCAAATGCACGACGGATGCTCCACTTCTTTGCCGCCACACGCGAGCGCTACTTAGCCACATCCACCCGCTCGCGCCGCGTCGTCGCACCCGCAGGATCAGGACACAACTTCATCTATGAAGAGTCAGAATGGACAATTGGTGTGATGCGAGAACTGATCTGTCGCAGTTGACCGACACAAATAAAACCATCATCTAGGGTTCAAGGGCGGCACCAGCGTGTTTAAGCCAATTCATGAGGTAATCCGCTTGGGGGCGTTCGGCCAGCATCCAAAGCCGATCTGATTCGAGGCGGACAAGCGTGACCGCGATGTCGGCCACCCGCGCTCGAGAAGCT
>Ga0209617_10000821_pt1 | contig 14128 bp, 10 predicted proteins | sample LakEriepJuly2011_2_FD_187459 | JGI IMG/M metagenome (GOLD analysis project Ga0209617, IMG submission 187459) | Freshwater microbial communities from dead zone in Lake Erie, Canada - CCB epilimnion July 2011 (SPAdes) (version 2) | ecosystem: Environmental > Aquatic > Freshwater > Lentic >... | reverse complement strand
CAGGGCGCGGGTACAGGCCGATCTGGTGGTACATCAGGATCGACATCGGCGGTGAGGCCGGGGCTGAAACCGGGGGCAGGGTGCTCATGAACGGGGCGGTGGTGCTCAGGGTGCCGAATGTACCGCAGGCGGCTTGTCTCAGGCGCTGCGTGTGCGGGCGCCGTAAGGGCAGTGGCCTGGGCGCGGGCTGACTTGCGGGTGTTTGCGGCATGTGCTGGGGCGTTGCTCATACACGGTGCACCGGCGCGTCGTGGCGTCCAGGAATCGGCAATCGCCGCTGGCACGGCGTGCGAGGGTGAAGATCTCGTGCTTGAAGTTGAAGTGGTCGATCAGGCCCGCCTTTGTCAGCCGCTTCGCGATTTGTTTGGGGGGCTCGTGCTCGGCTTCAAAGGGTTCCACCAGCGCCAGGCGAACCAAATCTGCCAGCTTGACCTCGACAGGCATGGTGCAGCAGTGGGCCATGCAGCTGTCGCACATGCCGGCGCGGTAGCGGCTCCAAGTGTCGGGGCGGTCGATGTCAACCGCATGGATCGATCGGGTCATGGCGAAGGGCAGTGATGGCAGCGTGGCCGCATGAGAACGGTGATCGGATGGCCCGCTTTGCGGCATTTGGACCAAGCGCTTGTCCGATGTGGGTCACGGAGTTTTCCTCAAAATTTGAGTCCACTCACAACTCACCAGGGACTCTACATGAACCGACTCGACCGCCTTCAGCCCGGCATCAACCCCGGGCCAGACCGGCCTGGCTACCTCAAGCGCATCGCTGCGGCGGCGTGTGCCGTTTGCGCATCCTTTGCGGCCAACGCACAGACCGTGCCCGTACCCCGAGCGTCCATCACACCGGCGGACCTGGGCGTTGTCATCCTCCAGGGTGACCCCACATCGGAAGCGATTGGCAGCTATTACCAGTCTGTGCGGGGAATTCCTGCCGCCAACGTCGTGCGGATCAGCCTGCCCACGGGCGTCGACAACATCTCGCCGAGCCAGTTGGCGAGCGTCAGGGCCCAGATCACGGCGGCATTGCCAGCCAATGTCCAGGCGACCCTGCTGACTTGGACGCGCCCGTTCCGGGTGCAAGGTGCCTGCGGCATGAGCATCACCAGCGCCTTCGCACTGGGTTACGACGTGAAGTACTGCAATGCTGTCTTCACAGCGCCCGTCGCTTACTACGACGCTGACACCACCCGTCCGTGGACCGACCTCGGTGTGCGTCCTGCCATGATGCTGGGTGCTGCCACTTATGCCGACGCGGTGAACCTGATTCACCGGGGATTGAGCTCGGAGGCCACCTACCCCAGCGGCGATGGTTACTTGATCCGCACCACGGACTCCGCACGCAGCGGTCCACGCTGGCAGGACTTCTCCAAGCTGCCAAGCGCTTGGAGCTTTGACGGAGGCCTCCGGCTGAACTACATCGACAATGCCAAAGGGGGTGGCGCCAATGCGATCACAGGCAAAAGCCCTGTGCTGTTTTACTTCACTGGGCTGACCGACGTGCCTGCTTTGGCAAGCAACTTCTTCGTGCCTGGCGCTGTGGGAGATCACCTCACCTCCTTCGGCGGCGTCCTGTCAGGCACGTACCAGATGGAGGCCACCGAGTGGCTCCAGGCTGGCGCCACCGGAAGCTACGGTACCGTCGAAGAGCCCTATGCCGTGGCCGACAAATTCCCTCGCGCCTCGGTGATGATCGATCACTATTTCCGTGGCGCCACCTTGATCGAGGCCTACTGGAAGTCAGTGCGAACGCCTGGCCAAGGCTTGTTCCTCGGGGACCCATTGGCCCGTCCATTCACCGACGCTCCGACCTCCACCATCAGCAATGGCCAATACTTGGTCCAGACCCGTGCGCTGCGCGGCAACCAGCGCTACGCCATCCAGGCACGCGACACCGCCAACGGCCCGTGGCAGACGCTGTCCAGCACCTGGTTGCCTCACCCCGGACCTGCCACGCTGAAGGCACCTGTGGCCAGCAGTGCGAATGCCCAGCTTCGCCTGCAAGGCTGTCCGCTTGCCCTCGCGGTCGAGGCATCGTCAACGAGTGAGGCAGCGCAACGGGGACGAGCGCAAACCCTGTACTACCAGCTGCAACTGACCAATACCGCGACAGCGGAGTCGGCGTGCGAGCAACACGTGGATCTGACAGCACTGCCCTTGCCCGAGGGCATGGTGGCGGCCGTGGAGCCGAAGACCTTGCAAGTTCGCCCGCAGCAGACAGTGCAAGCGATCGTCAAGGTCGAGGCACCAGCCACCGCTGCGGCCGCCGAGGACACCTGCTTTGAGGTGCCGCTGCAGTTGACCGACCGGACCACGGGTCAAAGCTCGCAGATCAACCAGTTGGGTGCCTGCCTGTTCACGATGGTGGGAGATGAGTACCTCATCCGCATCCGTCGGCCAAGCTGGAACTGGCAATTGCTTGATGGGCCGGAGCGGACCAGCTTTTACCGCTATCCGGTGGAACTGGATGCGCCGAGCGATCAGGACATCGTGAGAGTGAGCTACGGCTTGCAGGCCCTGTACATGGACGACGGCACGGATCCGACCCAGTACGGATTGGTTTCCGGCATGAACGCTGTGGCCGGACCCGAGGGCAACTACGCCAGCGAACTGGTCATCGGCAAGGCGGCGCCTGGCACCTATTCACTGCAGGCGAATGCCTTCGACTCCAACAGCCAGTTGGTCGCATCCACCGAGGTGTATGTGTACCTCGGCATGCAAGTGAACACTGTGCTGGGCACCCCGAGCAGAGACACGCTGGTCGGCACCGCAGGCAATGACATCATCATTGGCGGTCAGGGGGCCGATCTCATGAGTGGTGGTCAGGGCAAAGACATCTTCGTCTTTGAGTCCATCCGCGATGCCATGGATCAGATCACCGACTTCGTGCCTGGCACCGATCGGTTGGACCTGAGCCAGCTGCTGTCGAGCATCGGTCAAAGCACCCGCACCGCCTGGCCGCGCGGTGTGGTGACGCTGCGCGATGTGAGTGGTGGCGTGCTCGTCCTGATCGACGCTGATGGTCCGTCCGGTCCGGGGGCCCCGCGTCCGCTGGTGACCCTGATGGGGGTCTCGGCAGCGGCCATCGACCCCGTCCGTGACCTTCAGCTTCAGCGCTGATCAATCAACCGCCTGAAGGCGGTTGGACACGTAGAAAGGCCCCGCGAGCTGAAACAGCTTGCGGGGCCTTTGTGTTTGGTGGCCTGGGGCGGAATCGAACCACCGACACGCGGATTTTCAATCCGCTGCTCTACCAACTGAGCTACCAGGCCTTGTTGTGTCTTGCCGATGCGTTGTCGCAATCAGCGAAGACCACGACTATACATCAATTCGCGGCCGATTTTTTGTTGCGACCGAGATCAACGCCCAATTGTTTGAGCTTGCGATAGAGGTGGGTGCGCTCCAAGCCAGTTTTCTCGGCCACGCGCGTCATGCTGCCGCCTTCGCGGGCAAGGTGAAACTCGAAATAGGCGCGCTCGAAGTCATCGCGGGCTTCGCGCAGCGGCCGGTCGAGCTGGAAGCTTTGTTCGTGCGAGGGGCCGGACATGCCGTGGTGGCCCATGCCGTGGTGACCGACGCTGCCATTGTGGCCGTACATCGGGCCGCCCGCCGGGGTGACATGGCTCGGCATCTCGGCCATGCCATGGTTCAGTCCACCCACCAGGCCACTGCCCATCGCGCCCGCCATGGCGCCATTCATGCCATTCACCAAGCCGTGGGCTGCGCCATTGCCGGCCAACTCATTGCGGCCCATCGCCGCGTGGCTGTGATAGCCCGCCATGCCATTGGCGCTCTGGTTCACGCCCATGCCTGGGTTGTATGCGGGGTTGTACGACGACGCGGCAGTGATCGGGGTGACGGTGGCCAAGTGCACCGGTTGCATCGTGGTTTGTGGTGCAGCTTGACGCGGCGCCGGCTTGCTCAGCCCTTGCTCGACTGCACGCAGCAGTTTCTGCATGGTGATGGGCTTTTCCAGGAAAGCTTGTGCGCCAACCTTGGTGGCCTCGACCGCTGTGTCGATGGTGCCGTGACCGGACATCATGATCACGGGCATCGTGAGCTGTCCGCTGGCGGACCACTCCTTGAGCAGCGTGACGCCGTCCACATCGGGCATCCAGATGTCCAGCAGGACGAGGTCCGGCTGGCACTGTTCGCGCAGGGCGCGGGCTTGCGCGGCGTTCTCCGCGACTTCCACCGAGTGACCTTCGTCGCTCAGAATTTCTGAAAGCAGGGCACGGATGCCCAGTTCGTCGTCAACAACAAGAATGGTGGCCATGAATTTCTGCTACCCCGGTTGGGTTCTGCGCTAGTGTGACCCAGTTTGGAGTGGGATGGATGACAGCACCGAAAATGATAGCGAAACTTGTGCCCCGCCAGACGGACCCGGTGCTGCGGGATACCCTTGCGACGAGGCCATGTCAGTGGTCTTTTCTGTGGTGCTGGCCAGGTTGCGGATGCGCACGAGCGCCTTGTGTTCATCGGCGATCTTCTTGACCACGGCCAGCCCCAGACCCGTGCCTTTGGGCTTGGTGGTGATGTAGGGCTCGAAAGCGCGCTTGAGAATCTTCTCGGGGAAGCCGGGGCCGTTGTCGCGCACGGTCAGGCGCACAGCGCGGATGCTGCCATCGTCGTGCAGTGGCGTGTCGGTGCGCAGCATGACCTGTGGCCCTTGGCCGTCCTTGCGGTTGCCGGCCGCGTCTTGCGCGGCATCCAGGGCGTTCTGCACCAGGTTGTGCACGACCTGGCGCAGCAGGGCCGCGTCGCCCATGATGGGCGGCAGGTCGGGCTTGAGCGCCAGCTGGATGGTGCCTTGCTCGACGGCTTGGCCGTACAGCGCCAGCACGTCGTTGACCAAGCCATTGAGGTCCAGTGGCGCCAGCTTGGCCGAGGGCAAGCGGGCGTAATCGCGGAATTCGTTGATGAGGTTTTTGAGGGCCTGCACCTGCGTGACGATGGTGTTGACCGAGCGTGTCAGCAGTTGCTGACTGGGCTCGTCGAGCTTGTCCTCGAGCTTGAGTTGCAGCCGCTCGGCTGACAGCTGGATGGGCGTCAGGGGGTTCTTGATCTCGTGTGCCACGCGGCGTGCCACTTCGCTCCATGCTTCTGCGCGCTGGGCCGAGACAACCTCGGTGAGGTCGTCGAACACGATGAGGCGCTCGTCAGGCGGCAGCTCTGCGCCACGCACCAGCAGGGTCAGCGGCTCTGGCAGGCTGGCCAGTTGCAACTCGTAAGACTCTTGCCATTGCAGGCGCTCGCCCGGGGTCGGGTCGTTGGCGACCATCTCGAAGCGTTGGCGCACCGATTCGGCCAGACCTTGCAAGCCTGCGATGTCTGACATCGGGCGGCCCCGATAGGCGGAGATCGGCAGGCGCAGGATGCGGGTGGCGCCAGGGTTGACCATCTCGATGTGACCTGCGGCATCGAACACGATCACCCCGGCGCTCATGTTGTCCAGCACGGTTTGCAGGTGCGCACGCGCGCTGTCGAGTTCTTGCACGCTGTGCTCTGCCAGCGTGCGGGCATCGGCCAGCTGCTGCGTCATGTCCGCGAACGAGCGCGTCAGGCCACCGAGCTCATCGCCGGAGCCAAAGATGGTTTTGGGTCGCAGGTCGCCTCGGGCCACTTCCTGCACGCCTTCGGCCAGCAGCAGAAGGGGCTTGGCCAGTTGCTGACCCATGACGGCGGCCAGCAGGAAAGCGCCGAACACGGCCATCACCAGCGCCAGCGTCAGGGTGCCGATGTACATGCGCCGCAGGCCGCTGCGGCTGAGCGCGCGCTCCTGGTACTCCTGGTAGGCGGTCTGCACGGCCAGAGCGTTGCGCACCAGGTCGGGTGCCAGCCGTTGCGTGACCATCAGGAAGTGGCCGTGGGCCTGCAGGCTGAAGCTGCGATCTGGCATCCATGCGATGGCCGTGATGCGCGCTGGCGTGTGCGAGGTGCTGGCCGCATCGCTGCGACCATCGTTGCGGTCTTCGAGGCCCTCGACCTGGGCCAGCACCCCCTTGTTGCGAGCTTCACTGCGCCAAGTCAGCGGCAAACGCTCGGCGCCCAGCAACCGCGTGCCGTCGCCGCCTGCGCTGAGTTCGACCTGGCCTGACTCGTTGACGAAGGCCACGGTGTGCGCGCCGAGTTGCTCGCGCAGGCGCTCCAGGTCCAGCAACGAGGGCTGGTGCATCAGGGGCTCGGTCTGCTCGCTCAGGCGGGAGGCGGCCACGCGGGTTTTGCTGGCCAGGTCTTGGGTGAGGGTGTCCAGGGTGCTGCGGCCCAAGTTGAGGCCCGCTTCAAGGGCCCCCTCGACGCGCACGTCGAACCAGGTCTCGATGCTGCGCGACACGAATTGATAGGACACCGTGTAAATCATCAGTCCTGGCACCAAAGCCAGAATGCCAAAAATGCCCGCCAGTTTGAGCAGCAGGCGGCTGCCGAACTTGCGGCTGCGCAGGCGCACCACCAGCCGGCCCAATGCCACGATGATGATGACCGTGAGGAAGGCGGCGATGCCCATGTTGGCGGTCACCAGCCAGCCGAAGTGACGCTCGAAGCGGTCGCTGTTTTGCGTGGCCAGCACCAGCATGAAGCCCAACACCAGAACGCCGCCGGCCATGACGATGCCCGAGACGATCCAGGCCCAGCGGTTGGCTTTGATGGTGCTCACGGTGTGGAGGTCAGCGGCCGATGGGCGCGAGGTGGATGCGCCGCTGCACGGACAGATCCCAGCCCGTGGGTGTGCCCAGGCCGATCTGCAAGGGCCGGGGCAGCTCGTCGGTGTCGAGCTTGAAGCTGAACTCGATGTGGTGGTCGGGCTCTTCGCCCGGGGGGACGGCGTCGGCGATGCGCCAGCGTGTGCCTTTGCGCACGACGTCCAGGGCCTCGTTGAGCTGCGCGAAGTGGCGACTCAGGCCGTCCACGTTCAGGCGCCACTGCCGCGTGAGGGGCTGGTAGCCCAGGCGCCATCGGCGCGTGGCCACGGCGCGGGTTTGGTCCATCCAGTACCAGCGGCTGCGCAACAGTTCAGCCTGCGCGACAAAGACCACCGCCACGCCTCGGCTCAGGGCCTGCTCGACCTCGCGCGACAACTCAAAGCGCACGGCATAGCTCAGCAGCACACCTTCGTCGCTTTGCTGTGCGTACAGGGCTGTGAGTTCGATGCCGCTGCGCGCATTGCTGGCCTGTGCCCACGCGCGCTGGCTGGTCGGCGCCACGGCCGCTGCCAGCGCCAGGCGGGCGCTGTGCTTGAGCAGGTCGCGGCGGGGCATCGGAGGCATCACGCACGTCAGGAGGGTTTGGACAGCAAGGCGTAAAAGAAGCCATCGCCCATGCCGCGGCTCGCTGGCGCGGCGATGGGGTCCAAGTATTCGACCACAGGGCGCAGGTGACCGGGGGAGGGCAGCACCCGGGCGCCCGGCGTGCGTTGCAAAAACGCGTCGATGCGTTCCTGGCCCTCGATGCGGAAGACCGAGCAGGTGCAATACAGCAGATGGCCTCCCGGCTTGAGCAGCGGCCACAGCGCGTCCAGCAGGGCGTCTTGGGTCTGGGCCAGGGCCGTGAGGTCTGATTCGCGGCGCAACCAGCGCACGTCGGGATGGCGTCGCACGATGCCCGAGGCGCTGCAGGGGGCGTCCAGCAGGATGGCGTCGAATGCTTGGCCATCCCACCAGGTGGCCGGCTGGCTGGCGTCGGCGGCCACGGTGTGGACGTGGTCGTTGGGCCCCAGGCCCAGGCGCTGGAGGGTTTCGTTGACCCGGACCAGGCGCTGAGGGTCGCTGTCGAGTGCGGTCACCTCCAGGTCTGCCAGCTCCAGCAAGTGGGCGGTTTTGCCGCCCGGTGCGGCGCAGGCGTCGAGCACGCGGGCGCCTGCGGGCAGGACACGCCCGCCGGCATGCACCAGCAGGGGCGCGGCCAGCTGCGCGGCAGCGTCTTGCACCGAGGCGTCGCCATCGGCAAAACCCGGCAGTTGCTGGACAGGCACGCCGCGTGGCAGCACGATGGGGTCGATGCCTTCAGGGTCGGGCGGCGCCATCGGGTTGCTGTCGGGGGCGAGCAGGCCGGCTTCTGCCAGGCGTTCGCGGTAGGTCGCGCTGCTGCCGTGGCGCACGTTGGCGCGCAGGGTCATGGGCGGCTGGGCCTGGTTGGCCATCAGCATCGCCTGCCAATGCTCTGGCCAGTCGCGCTGGAGCCGGCGGATCCACCAGGCGGGGTGGTTGAAGTGGGCGACGTCGTCGTCTTCCAGGGCAGCCATCAGGTCGGCCTCTTCACGCAGGAAACGGCGCAGCACCGCGTTGACCAGGCCGCTGGCGGGACGGGCGCGGCGCTTGCACGCGTCCACCGCCTGATCGACCAGGGTGTGGCGGGCGTACTCGTCACCGCAGGCCAGGGCCAGGGCCGACAGCAGCAGGCCGTCCACCCAGGGCGTCGGGGCTTTGGGCACGAGGGCCTGGCGCAGGGCCAGGGCGGTGCCCAGGCGGCGCAGCACGGCAAAGGACAGGGCCTGGGTGCCCGGGCGCTCTGCGGGGGGCAGGGCGGCGAGCACATCTGTCAGGGATTGCCCCTGGCGCACGGCGGCCACGGCCTCGGCGCAGCGGCTGAGCAGTTGCCACAGCGGCAGGCTGTGGGCGTGGGCTGGGGTGGCTGGGCGGGTAGCGGAGGAGGCGGGGCGCTGGGACATGCCGGGCAGTCTATGCGCAGATCACGGGCGGGCTGTGTGTCCCCATGCAAACGGCCGCGCTGCAGGCAGACGCGGCCGTTGGGTGTGGCGATGAGGGCGACCCGGTCGCCCAGTTTCAATCGCCCAGGAAATGCCGACGGTAGCGTGCCGGCAGGTCGGCGATGCGCATCAGCATCGGCAGGTCGGCGGTGTTGAAGTCGGGATCCCAGGCGGGGGCGCCCAGGATCTTGGCGCCGCAACGCAGGTAGCCCTTGATCAGCGCGGGCGGCTCGACGTTCAGGTGATGGTCCAGGTCGTCCACCGGCAGAGGCAGACGTGGGCGCACCTGCAGGTCGATGGGGGCCAGGTGGGTATGGCGCAGCTGTTCCCACAGGCTGGCGGCCACGTGGCCACCATCGCGCATGGAGATGCTGGCGCAGCCGATCATGGTGTCCAGGTCGTTGCGGACCATGAATTCGGCCAGCGCACCCCACAGCGCCATGATGGCGCCGCCGTTGCGGTGGTCGGGGTGCACGCAGGAGCGGCCCAGTTCCACCATCTTGCTGCGCAGGCCGCGCAGGCGGGTCAGGTCGAATTCGGTTTCGCTGTAGAGGCCGCCGATGCGCTTGGACGAATCTGGCGTCATCACACGGTAGGTGCCGATGACTTCGCCGGGCTCGCCGTCATCCGACTGCAGTCGCACCAGCAGGTGCTCGCAGTAGGGGTCGAACAGGTCGATGTCGTGGCCTTCTGGGCTGCCGGCGGGCACGCTCAGGCGAGCGCCCATTTCGCCGACGAAGATGTCGTGCCTCAGGCGTTGCGCCGCGCGAACATCTTCTTCAGTGCGAGCCCAAACGACTTCAAAGCCTTGGCGCGTGGAGCCCGGGTGAAGTGACCTCCGAGCGGCACGGTCGGCCGACAGCTGTTGGGACAGGCCTGCGATGGGCAGGGTGGGCAGCGGGATGTCGCGCATTGTCATCTCCAGTCTCAGGCTTTCAGTCGATGGTTGGCAGTGTCTGGCGGCAACATGACGAAGTCGTGAACAGCTGGTGACATGCGGGTGACGCCGTATGGAGGGTGGATTTGGCGGGGAATGTTCATCGTCTGGCAAATCCGGAGACCAAGCATACACGCACGCTGATAGCATCAATGTCATGAGCATCCAGATCTTCGGTTTGCCGGTGTCGCGGGGGGTGGCCATTGGCCGCGCGGTGCTGATCGCCTCCAGCCGGGTGGACGTCCCGCACGTGTTCATCGATCCTGCGCGGACCGAGGAAGAAATCGCGCGCCTGCTCACCGCCCGCGACGTTGTGGCCACCGAATTCGAGGCGCTCAAGCGTGACCTGCCCGCCGATGCGCCTGCCGAGCTGGCAGCCATCCTGGACGTGCACCAGATGCTGCTGCAGGACGAGGCCCTGGTGGGGGCTGCCCTGGACTGGATCCGCCAGCGTCACTACAACGCCGAGTGGGCGCTGTCGGCGCAGCTTGAAGTGCTGGCCCGCCAGTTCGACGAGATGGAAGACGCCTACATCCGCGAGCGCAAGGTGGACCTGGAGCAGGTGGTCGAGCGCATGCTGCGCAGCATTGGCCGCGGCAGCCCCTCGCCGATGCCCGACCCGGGCCAGAACGCCCGCGATTTCGGCGGCGATGAGCCCCTCATCCTCGTGGCCAGCGACATCGCGCCGGCCGACATGGTCAGCTTCAAACGCAGCGTGTTCTGCGGCTTCGTGACCGATGTGGGTGGCAAGACCTCGCACACGGCCATCGTGGCGCGCAGCATGGACATCCCGGCCGTGGTGGGCGCCCGCCAGGCCAGCGGCCTGATCCGCCAGGACGATTGCATCATCATCGACGGCGACGCGGGGCTGGTCATCGTGGATCCGTCTCCCATCGTGCTGGAGGAGTACCGCTTCCGCCAGCGCCAGGCCGAGCTGGAACGCGGCCGCCTGGCCCGCCTGCGCCACACCCCGGCGGTCACGCTGGATGGCGAACGCATCGAGCTGCTGGCCAACATCGAGATGCCGGAAGACAGCCCCGGGGCGCTGGAGGCCGGTGCCGTCGGCGTGGGCCTGTTCCGTTCCGAATTCCTGTTCATGAACCGCGCGGGCAACCTGCCCGACGAAGAAGAGCAGTACGACGCCTACCGCCGTGCCGTCGAGGCCATGAAGGGCCTGCCCGTCACCATCCGCACGGTAGACATCGGCGCCGACAAACCGCTGGAGGGGATGTCGTCGAGCGAGTTGCGGCACGAGTCGGTGCTCAACCCGGCCCTGGGCTTGCGCGCCATCCGCTGGAGCCTGTCGGAGCCCAGCATGTTCCGCCGCCAGCTGCGGGCGCTGTTCCGCGCTGCGGTGCACGGGCCGGTGAAGATTCTGATCCCGATGCTGGCCAGCCAGCGTGAGATCCGCCAGACGCTGGAGAACATCGCCCACGTGCAGCGCCAATTGACGGACGCGGGCAAGCCCTTCGGCCAGTGCGAGCTGGGCGCCATGATCGAGGTGCCGGCAGCGGCGCTGACCATGCCCATTTTCTTGCGCTACTTTGATTTCGTCTCGATCGGCACCAACGACCTGATCCAGTACACCCTGGCCATCGACCGGGCCGATGAGGCCGTGGCCCACCTCTACGACCCGTGGCACCCGGCGGTGCTGCAGCTGCTGCACACCACCATCGCGCAGGCGCGGGCGGCGGGCAAGGGCGTGAGCGTGTGCGGCGAGATGGCGGGTGACCCGGCCTTCACCGAGTTGCTGCTCGCCATGGGTCTGCGCAGCTTCTCCATGCACCCCACGCAAATTGCCTCCGTCAAGCAGCGCGTGCTGCGCGCCGACACCCGCCGCCTGGCGCCCTTGCTGGACCAGGTGATGGATTGCGAAGACCCCGAAGCCGCCTGTATGCAGGCGCTGCTGACGGGCGCAGCTGCGGTCGCACCCAAGCCGATGGCAGCCTGACCGGCTCAGCGCTGATCTGATGGTCTCTGAACCCCTTTGTTGAGGGGGGGCGGGGCTGTCACTTGTTCGCCCTGAGGTCCCTCTAATGCGGCATGCGAACCACCGCCATGCCTCATTGCCTCCCTGCTGCAGACCCTCGAACTGACGATGAGTTGGTGCGAGCGGTTTGCGAGGGAGACATGCCTGCCTTCGAAGCCATTGTGCGGCGCTTCAACCGACTGATGTTTCGCACTGCGCGCGGCATTGTGCGGGACGACAGCTTGGCCCAAGACGTGATGCAGGAGACCTACCTGAGGGCCTTTCTGAGTTTGGGGACGTGGCGGGGTGAGGCGGCCCTGTCCACGTGGCTGGTGCGCATCGCCATCCATGTGGCGCTGGATGCGCAGCACCGTCAGGCGCGCTGGGTGTCGCTCGAAGCCCTCGCCAGACAACCCGGCCTGTCTGTCGTTGACGCCGGTGGTGACCTAACTCAGGAGTTCCCCATGACCCATTCAGGCCTTTCGGAGGCTGGCCCGGAAGACCGCGCCGCTCAGGGTCAGTTGCGCCGGCTGCTGGAGCGTGGCATTGACCAGTTACCACCGATTTACCGCAGTGTCTTCATTCTGCGCGCCATCGAGGAGATGAGTGTCGAGCAGACCGCCCAGGCCCTTTCTGTGAGTGCTGATGTGGTCAAGACCCGCTACGCGCGTGCTCGGGCCATGTTGCGAGGGCTGCTGGGCACCGACATTGGCCAACCCCTGAGCGAGTTCTACGCCTTTGATGGCGAGCGCTGCGACGCCATGTTGGCCACGGTGATGGCTGCCGTGATGAGCGCCGTGCTGGCCTGCGCCAGACCCTCGGCGCCCCAGGCCGAGGAGAGCCGTCCACGCGGGGCCGCCTGATCTTCCTTTCAGCCAGGCTTGCCAGCCATGACCTTCTTTGCAAGTGCCATTCAATCAGGAGTCAGTCATGTCAAACCATGGTCCCATCGACTTTGTCGGTGATCGATTTTCCACGCGGGGTGTTTGTTCGCGTTCGCAGCGCAGACCAGTCGGCGCACTGTGGTGCGCAATTGGCCTGAGCGTCATCCTGCTCTCGGCGCTGGGCGGCTGCGGTGGGGGGAACGATGCCCCTGCTCCGGCCACAGCCACATCGGAAACCTTGGTGGCGACCGAGTCTTCCCTGGTTGCTCAGGGCAAAGACATTTTCAGGCAAGACACTTTCGGCAATGAAATCTTCTGGACCGATACCTTGCGCATGCACGAGGTGATCGAGTTGAGCGTCAGTCCCGCCTTGGCCTTGTCTGTGGGCTTGAAGGTGGATGCCGATGCACTGCCTGCAGCCGTGCGGCAGGCCCTCCTGGATGGCACGGCCGATCTGCAAAGTCCGGCCACGACCTTGGCCCTCATCGAGGCCAATGCCGTGGTGGGCGTGCGCGGCACGGTGGAGACCGTCAACGGCGTCAAGCGCCTCACGCGAATGGGCATCACCTGCGCCTTGTGCCACTCCGCAGTGGACAACGCGCTGGGCCAAGGCATCGGTCGGCGCCTGGATGGCTGGGCCAACCGCGATCTGAACCCGGGGCGCATCATTGCCTTGTCCCCTGCACTGTCAGGGGCGGACAAAGCCATTTACAACAGCTGGGGCGTGGGTAAATTCGACCCGCGCCACAATGTCGATGGGCTCAACAACCCTGTTGTGATCCCGCCGGCCTATGGTCTGGCTGGGGTGCACCGCATCACGCTGACGGGTGATGGCGATCGCATCGCTTACTGGAACCGCTATGTGTCGGTTGTCGAGATGGGCGGGCAGGGGCACTTCGAGGATGCGCGCCTCAACCTCAACCTCACCAGAGGTTCAGCCGACCTGGTCAGCAGCAAATTGGATGCCCTGGAAGCCTACCAACTCAGCCTGACTGCACCGACGCCTCCTGCGGGCAGTTTCGACCCGGTGGCCGCGGCGCGCGGTCGGGCGTTGTTTGCCGGCAAGGCGCAATGCATGACCTGTCACAGTGGGGCCCAGTTCACCGATGCCAATGAACGTTTGCACCCACGCTTCGACTCCATCGCCGAGGCTGACATCGGTGGTGAAAGCCCCAGCTATGCCTCGCGATCGGCCACGAAACAGTACCGGACCGCACCGCTCAAGGGTGTCTGGCAGCACGCACCGTACTTCCATGACGGCTCCTCGCCCACCTTGAGCCATGTTGTGGGGCGCTACAACCAGCATTTGAGTTTGCAGCTGACGCAGCAGGAGATCTCCGATCTGAGCGAATACCTGAAATCGTTGTGAACCGGCGCCGGCCATCGGCGTTGGGGGGGCTGCATAGAGTTGCCGGTTGGGAACGCTCAGCGCTGTCCGAGTTCTTCCCAGCGCGCCAGCGCGGCCAACAGTTCTTCGTCAATGGCTTCGACGCGGGCGTGCATCGTGGCCACGTTGCCGGCTTCCTTGCGGTAGATGTCCGGGTCGGCCAGCTGCTTGTTGAGCTCGGCCTGTTCTTCTTCCAGCGCCTCGATGCGGGCCGGCAGCTCGTCGAGCTCGCGCTGCTCCTTGTAGCTGAGCT
>Ga0209617_10000820_pt1 | contig 14138 bp, 12 predicted proteins | sample LakEriepJuly2011_2_FD_187459 | JGI IMG/M metagenome (GOLD analysis project Ga0209617, IMG submission 187459) | Freshwater microbial communities from dead zone in Lake Erie, Canada - CCB epilimnion July 2011 (SPAdes) (version 2) | ecosystem: Environmental > Aquatic > Freshwater > Lentic >... | reverse complement strand
GCTGTCGAAGCCGCAGACCAGATCGCAGCATGCGGCGTCGTTGCAACCGCCGCCCGAGTGGGCTTCGGTGCACGCAGCCGTGCTGGTTCCGCAGACCGCGTTGTCAAGCGCGAGCACTTCCATGGTGCACGCGTAGTCGACGGGACCGGTGTACACCGCGTCGTTGAACGGCGTGGTGACAACCACCATGTGGCGACCGGCGGGCATTGGAATCTTGCTGCTGTCGGCGCCGTTGGGGAACTGGTACACGGCGACCTGCGGGCAATCGCCCACCAGGCCTTCGCCGTAGATGAACACCGTCGCTGCATCGTTGCAGTAGGTGGCGTCGTCGGCGATCGCCGGGCCCTGCGCGATGAAGAGGGTGGACTGGGTGACTTCCGCGCCGTTGGTCGAGAACGGCACGCCGTCCTTCGACATGGACAGCGACACGGTGATGTAGCCCGGCGCGCTCATGTTGAAGCTGCACCAGTCAAGGTCGCGGCTGTTGCCGCCGGCGCTGGTGACATAGTTGCCGACCTGGCCGCTGATGCGCTTGAGCGAGCCAGCAGACAGGCTGCCGAGGTCGGTGAAGGTTGGGGCGCCGAGGTTGCAGCCGCCGTTGGTGTCGGGATCGTCCTCGCCGTCATAGTCGGTGTCCACGTTGTGGGCCCAACCGTCGGTGGTGGCCACGTCGCCGCTCTGGACGCTGGTGTCGCACTGTGCGTAGCACAGGTGCGCGAAGCCGGTCAGCGACGTACAGGCCGCCAGACCAGCAATGATGTTGAATCGACGCTTCATTTTTCAGTTCTCCTTCGGGTACACGAAAGGTCCATCTTGCTCCGCCTCAGAGACGCTTCTGGGGCTTTCAAACCACATACGGATGGATGACGCCATATGTTGACGTCGTCTCAACATACTCCTAACTCAAGTCCCTTCCAAAATTGTTTTGGCGAGTTCCACGAGGGTTTTCAGATCAATCCGGTGCGATTTGGGTGGTTTCAGCGCACCATCGACGCACGACAGCCATGCGATCCACCACCCCCGCCCGACTTGGTTTTTGAGGGTTTTCAGCCCCGACTGCGCTCAACCGTGGCCACGAGTCCCTTGGACTGCAAGGCCTCACAGACGAACTCCGCGTGTTCGCGGTGAGTCTGAAGAACCACCGCCTGACCTTGGTTATGGGCCTCAATCATGCGCTCGTAGGCGTCCTGAACGGGCATTCGCACGATCTGCGAGACCGACTGCACCACAAAGGCCATCTCATTGCGGTCGTCGTTGTGCAGAACCACCGCAAAAGGTGGCAGGCGGTCCATCTTTGGGCCGGACGGCGCAACGCTTGGGGCAACGGTGGTCATGGGGGGCGATTGTCCACACTTGAACCCTGAATGCAAGCACAAAGTGCCGACTTTCAGCGCCAGTCCACCACAACCTTGCCAAACTGCTCGCCCGACTCAAGACGCTGGTAGGCCTTCGCCCCCTGCTCCGCCGGCACCACCGAGTCCACCACGGGCTTCACGGCTTCGCTTCGGAACAGCGAGAAAACGGCGCGGAACTCGTCCATGGTTCCCATGGTGCTGCCCAGAATGGAGAGCTGGTTCCAGAAGATGCGGGCCAGATCCGTGGTGGCATCGAAGCCTGCGGTGCAGCCGCAGGTGACGAAGCAGCCGCCGCGGGCCAAACTCTTGATGCAGGCCATGTGCACGCCCTTGCCGATCGAGTCGATCACCACATCCACGCCGCGCTTGCCTGTGGCCGCGCGCACGGCCCTGGACCAGTCCGTGCCGTCATCCAGCACCGTGTGCGTGGCACCCAGCGCCTTGGCCCGTTCCAGCTTGGATGCGTGACGGCTGGTGACGATGGTCGGGCAGCCAAGGTGGCGCGCCAGGCCCAGTGCCGCCAAGGCCACACCCCCGCCAATGCCCGTGATCAGCACGGTTTGCCCGGGCTGCACGCGCGCACGCGTGACCAGCATGCGCCAGGCGGTGAGATGGGTGAGGCCAAACGCCGTGGCCTGCACGGGGTCGAGCGTGCCGATGTCGAGCAGGTTGGTCACGGGGGCGGTGAAGAACTCCGCCATGGTGCCAGGCGAGTGCTCGCCGATCATGTGGATGTCCTCGCCTGCCGGAACGCGATCAGGATGGCCGGTCTCGGGCTGCATCAGGGCCGCATTCAGCAGCACGCGGCGGCCGATCCATGCCGCATCCACGCCCTCGCCGAGCGCGTGCACCACGCCAGCGCCATCACTTCCGGTCACGGTCGGAAACTTGGTGTCCAGCCCCGGCAGGCCGCGCCCCACCCACAGATCGAGCTGGTTCAGGGCGGAGGCCTCGGTTCGCACCAGCACCTGACCTGGGCCGGGCTTGGGCGTGACACGATCCACGGTGTACTGCACATTTGCGGCAACGGGTGTTCCAACGCGCAGCACTTCGATGGCCTTCATGCAATGGAATGTATCGGGTGGACTCGGGTGCACCACCGGCGCACGCAGTCGTACGATGGCCTCATGCGCGCCGCGATCCTGCATCTCGCCTCCCTGCTTCTGCTCGCCTCTCCAGCCCTGGCGGTGCCGGCCGACCCGCCGACCGCACCGGTGAAGCCCGTGGGCAAGCCCATGAAGGGGCCCATGACGCAGGCCGACATGAAGGTGATCGCGGATCCGGCCGGACTGGATTTCGGCATCGTGGCGCCGCACACGGTGCTGGAAGGCGACTTCACGCTGGTGAACACCACCGACAAGCCGCTCACCGTGCAGCAGGCGGTGCCAAGTTGCCAGTGCACCACCATCGAGATCGTGGGCAAGCAGATTCCCGCGCGCGGCACGCTGCAGGTGCCCGTGACCATGAAGGTGAGCAGCACCGGCATCAAGACCTCCAACGTGAAGGTGATCGTGCAGGATCAGCCGCGGCCCATCACGCTGGAACTGCGCGCCGAGGTGGCGTACGCGGTGCGCGTGACGATCGCCGACGCCAAGGGCCAGATGCAGCCCTATGTGGATGCCGCCGAGGATGTGACGCGCCTGAAGGGTGTGGCCACCGTGTCGAGCGTGGACGGCAAGCCCTTTCGCGTGCTGAGCGTGCAGGGCAAGCCGCCGGTGTTCGCCACGGGCGCGGGTGACGCGGCGCAGGCTTCGCAGCAGATCGCCTTCGACCTGCCGGGCGCGCCGTGCGACCAGGTTCCCAAGTACCTGCTGATCGAGACCGATCGCCCCGATGCGCGCCTGATCGATGCGCGCGTGCGCCACGAGTGCGCGCGCATCACGCCGGGCATCGACATCGCGGAGTTCCGCTCGAACGCCGGCGTGATCACCCCTGGCGACGGCGCGCAGTTCGACATCGAGGTGAAGAAGATGGATCAGAACCGCATCGGCAGCGTGACCTGTGCCGATCCGCGCTTCACCGCCACGCTGGTTGGCCAGAAGGCCGACGGCAAGAGCGTGCTGGCCACGATCAAGTTGCAGCCGAATGCCGAGGTGCGCGGCGTGTTCATCGTGCCGGTGCGCCTGACGGCGATCGACGCACAGGGCCGCCCGTTCATGACGCAGCGACCCGAGCCACCGAAGCCCGGCCAGCCCACGCGCATGATGACGCTGCCGGCCGAGGCCGATCTGCTGGTGTACGGCAAGGTGGAGTGAGCGCTAGAAACTCATCGTGATGCGCACGGTGAGCACCACGGCGTTGGGCACGCTCTGCCCCGGCACACTGCTCGGCTGATTGATGAACTGCACATCTGGCTGCACGCCAAGCCACGGCGTGACCTGGAAGTTGTAGAAACCTTCCACGATGAACTCGCCGGAACCCGGCGATGCGCCAAGGTTGGGCTGGTTGCTGAAGTACGTGTACGCCACCATGGATCCCAGCGTGTCGTTGGGACGCCCCGGCAGCACCCCCTGCCACGACATGCCGCCCATCAACGACCACTGGCTGGGATTCAGCGAGGGCGGTGACCAGCCGAATTGGCCGAATGCAGCGACCCGCGACTGCAGTCCCGCTTCGCTGCTGGTCTGGAACAGCTGCTGTGACCCCGAGAGATACAGACCCCATGGCCCCTCGACGTAGGCCTGTCCGGTGGGCGACGGCGACACCGCCGGACTGGATTCGGCGGTTGTTCCGGTCTGCTGATACCAGCCGACGCTTGCATGGCCGACGAGGTCGTCGATGGACCAGTGCGGACCGACCTCGCCGATCAGGAAGTAACTGCCGGGATTGTCCCACAGGAAATTGGCCAAGCCCTGTCCTGCGGTCGGCGTGGCCGTGCCGCCGGTGCTGGTGTCGTAGTGGTTGGTCGTGCCATCGAAGAAACCGAAGCGCGCACCAAACCAGGGCACCGGCTCCAGCAGGATCTCCGCTCCGCCGGCCTGATTCGGGTAGGTGGGCAGGTCGACCACCATGCCACCCGGAAAGTACGCCGCCGAGTTGATGAACTGCAGTCCCGGATAGGTCACGGCGAAGTCGGTGTTGGCGTCGATCTTGCCGAACTTCAGCTTGAGGGCGCCTTCGGCGAAGGAGTGCATGTACCAGTACTGCGCAAGCTGGGTGAAGTTCTGCGTGTAGGGATAGATCGCGTCCCAACCCCAGAAGTCCGGCAGGTACTTGCTGCCAAGCTGCGTGGAACCCGCCTTCTGGAAGTCGATGAACACCTGCCCACCCGCCCACAGCCCCAGTTTCTCCGTGTCGATCGACAGGTTGGTGTCGATCAGGTAGGGCATGATGAATCCCTGCCGCTGACCGCCACTCACCACCGTGGCAAGGTCGGTGGTGGAGGTGCTGGTGAGCACGATGCCCATGTTGGCCAGCGTGTTGCGCGCACCGCCCCAGTCACCCGTGGCGACGGTCGACTTCCACGGCCATTCGCCCGTGACGGCGAGCTGATTGAAGCCCGGGCTCTGCGGCCCTTGATCGTTCTCCTCCTCGGCCTGACGCTCGAAGAAGGGTGGCGGAGATGCATCTCGACCGGTTTCCGACTCGGCCTGCTGCGGTTCAGGCCCGGCATCCTGCTGCGCACGCGCAAGCGTGACGAGCAGCAGCGTCATCCAGGGCGTCGGCGCATGCACACGGCGTGACATGGGCGAAAGGGATACCCGAAATCGCCGTCACGACACGCTGGTCAGAACGCGATCGCCACGCGAACCGTGAGAATCACCGCATCGGGCACGCTGGCGCTCGGCACACTGCTGGGCTGGTTGATGAACTGCACATCGGGCTGGATGCCAAGCCACGGCGTGACCTGCACGTTGTAGAACGCCTCGAGCATGAACTCGCCCACGCCCGCCGAGGTGGTGATCGATGGATCGTTGCTGAACTGGGTCCACGCGGTGAGCAGACCTGCCGTGTCCTGCGAGCGGCCGGGCAGGATGCCCTGCCATGACAGACCGCCCATCAGCGACCACTGCGCGGGATTGGTCTCGGGAGTGCTCCATGCGAACTGACCAAAGGCGGTGAGTCCTTCATGTGGCGTGCCCCCCTTGGGCTTGAACAGGTCCTGCGAGAACGAGGCATACAGGCCCCATGGTCCCTGCACGGCCTGCCTTCCATCCACGCCCGTTCCGTAGCTCTCGCCGGTCTGCTGCCACCATCCTGCGGCCACGTTGCCGCTGAGATCGTCGGCGGTCCACGAACCACCACCCTCCGCAATCAGGAAGTAGCTGCCCGGGTTCTCCCACAGGAAGGATGCGAGGCCGGTGCGACCCGTCTGCGCGCCAAGACCGCCGGTATCCGCGTTGTAGTAGTTCGTGCTGCCGTCGAAGAATCCGAACTTGCCCTGCAGGCCATTCACCGGCTCGAACAGCACCTCGCCGCCGCCCGCCTGATTGGGATAGGTGGGCAGATCCAGGGCGAGCGTGCCGGGCTGATAGGCGGCCTGCGAGATGAAGTTGCTGCCCGTGTAGCTCACGGCGAAGTCCGCGTTGGCGTCGATCTTGCCGAACTTCAGCTTCAACGCACCATCGGCGAAGGACTGCTGATACCAGTACTGCGCCAATGCGGTGTAGCTCTGCGTGTAGGGGTTCAGCGAATCCCAGCCCCACCAGTCTGGCACGTACTTCGACGCCAGTTGCGTGCAGCCCGCCTGCTGGAAATCGATGAAGACGCGGCCACCCTCCCACAAGCCGAGTCGCTGGGTGTCGAGCGCCGCGTTCACATCGACCAGATAGGGCATGAGGAATCCCTGTCGCTGGCCGCCGCTCACCACCGTGGAGAGATCTGTGGTGCTGGTGGCATGCACCGACACACCGCTGTCGCTGAGCGCCGTGCGCAGGCCGCCCCAGTCGCCCGTGAACTTGCGTTCCTGCCAGAAGTTGGTGCCGATGGGCAGCACGGGCCCAGGCGAGGCGCACCCCGGACTGCGATCATGGCAATACACGCCGGTGGACGCGAGGCTGCCATTGGACATGAGCAGCAGCGCTTGCGGAAGCGTGTCACCGGATTGTGCGTACGCCACCGCCGCCATCGCGGACGCGATCAGCGTTGCACACATGGGCCGCGTCGTGCCGCACGAGTCCATGCACGAAGGGATATCCGAAACGCGCGCAGATCAACACGCGATGGCGTGTGCATGTTTCAGCTTCCTAGAATTCCGGCATGCCAATGCCGATGATCACCATGCCCTTGCTTGCCACCCTGCTCTGCCAGGGCGCACCCACGGGCACCACCGCAGGCGACGCCCTGCTGGCACAGCCAACCACGCCGCTCGACGCGCGCGTGGATGCGAAGAAGGTGACCTCGCTCGCGCCACCGCAGTTGCCGCGCTCGCTCACGCCTCCGCCGCCGGTGATCCGGCGCATCGCCGAGAGCGCCTCGCAGGTGCCGGTGGATGCGGCGTGCTTCGAGCAGGCGCGCGCGGCCATCAATCGCGGGCTCGACTTTCTGCGCAAGCATCAGGGACCTGAGGGTGGCTGGATGGAAGGCGTGCAGGGCCAGGGTTCGGAGGCGGCGAAGCCCTCGAAGGCCGCCAGCACCGCAGTGACCGCGCTGGTGATTCGCGCGTTCGCGCAGGCGGGCTTCGGCGAGGACAGCGACCCTGCGGTCGGCTCCGGCGTGCGCCGACTGCTTGCGCAGACGCGCGACGAACGCGGCTTCGCGCCCGATCCATCTGGCGGCATGGAAACCTATGTGGCAAGTTGCACGGCACTGGCGCTGACTGCGCTTGATTCGCCAAAGCACGCCGAGGCGTTGCAGGAAGTGCTTGCGTGGCTGAAGCGCGTGCAGTGGGATCAGGCCGAAGGCGTGCGTCCCGAGCAGGACTGGTTCGGCGGCGTGGGGTACGGCAGCAAGGGTCGCCCCGACCTGAGCAACACGCAGATGATGCTGGACGCGCTGCATGACGGGCGCGTGAAGGCCGATGACGCGTCGGTGCAGCGCGCGCTGGCCTTCGTGCAGCGCTGCCAGAACCGCAAGGCGGATGGCGCGGCGGCCTGGGCCGAAGCGGGCAGCGGCGACGGTGGCTTCGTGTACACCGTGGCCAACGGCGGCGAGAGTTTCGCGAGCGAAGTGGCTGGCGAAGGCCGCTACGGGGAGAAGATGCCGCCCGGAACGCGCGCCCTTCGCAGTTACGGCAGCATGACCTACGCGGGATACAAGAGCCTGCTGTTCGCCGGCCTCGCGAAGAACGATCCGCGCGTGTTGGCGGCGCTGGAATGGATCGCCTCGCACTACACCATGAACGAGAATCCCGGGCTTGGGCAGCAAGGGCTCTTCTACTACCGGCTTGCGATGGCGCGCGCGCTGCTTGCGGGTGGCATGGATTCGATCAAGGATTCAGCCGGCACCGCGCACGACTGGCGATGCGAACTCATCAACGCGCTGGTGGCCTCGCAGCAGGCCGACGGCAGCTGGGTGAATCCGCAGGACCGATGGATGGAAGGCCAGCCCGATCTGGTCACCGCCTACGCGCTGTTGGCCATCGAGGAAGCGATCAAGCCGACGTTGCAGTCGCAGTGATCGGCTCGTCGGCGCTCACACCGGCCAGCATGCGCCAGCTCCACGCCGCGCCCTGCACCGTCGCCATCAGCAGCAGCGCGCCCGTGGCCTGATGTGCGCTGGTCGAGATCACCTCCCAGAGCGGGATCGATGGTCCACGACGCATCAGCACGGCACCCAGCGCGACGAATCCGAGCAGCACCTGCAACGCCACGACGATGGCCATGGACGCGCCCGCACGACCAAGCGGCTTGGCCGATGGCACCGCTCGTGCCACGCCAGACAGGCGGCTCGCCGAGAGAATGATCACGATCAGCGCCACGATGGAGAAGCCCAGATGTCCATGCATGGCCCATGTCGGGTGCGTGATCGCCTTGCCGGCCTCGGTGGGCGGAATCTGCAGGTGCCGATAGGCCGCGCCAAGGAACAGCTGCCCAAGCAGCACGAACGGAGCGATCATCGCAACCACCCGCGTGCCCGCTGCGGCGGTGCCCGTGATGGGCGCCCCAGACCGCAGCCAGGCTCCGCTGGTCACCGCGGCGATCACCGCCACGGTGGCGAACACGATCTGCCCGAACACGCCGTGCGCAATGGCGATGGCGGTGCTCGGCTTCAGCAGCGATGGATCCTGATCCAGCGTCAGACGGCCGGTGACGCGCAGGCCACCCAGCAGTCCCTGCACGCACACCATGGCCAGCACGGCGAAGGCCAGCCATCGCACCCAGCGCCGCGGCTCGTGTCGCCAGCACAACGCGGCCAGCGTGAACGCGTTCAGGCCCACCAGCATGCCGAAGAGTCGATGCGCGTGTTCGTAGTACACACCGCCCTTCATCTGGCTCACCGGATACAGCAGCATGTTGTGACCGAAGGAGTTCGGCCAATCGGGCACGGCCAGCCCCGCCTCGAGTCCGGTCACCAGTCCGCCCGTGACCAGCAGCAGGAAGATGGTGCTTGCCACAACCGTGGCGAACAGTGAAATGGGAGGCGGCAGCAGCCCATCACGCGCAGGCGTGCGTCGCGCGATGGCGCCGCCGATCGATGCCAGCACGCCGCTGCCGATGAGCAGGGCCGCGCTCCACGCCGCAGCTTCCACCACTGCAGCCTGCGCATCCTTGCCGCCCACCACGCTGCCCACGACGAGCAGATTCATCACGCCGTTCACCATGCCCGCACCAAAGGCGCTGGCCTGATCGCGCGCGTAGCGCTGCGCCACGAAGCCCACCGCGACGGGAACCAGCACGGTGAGGCCGAACAGCGCCTCGCCAGCCCACAGGCCCACGCCGATCATGGCCACATAGGTGAGCGCCCACTGCGCGGCCGTGCCCGCAAAGCCGAGCGCCAGCGTGTACGGGCGCACGCGCCCAGCCAGCAGCGCGAACAGGCCAAGAATGCCGGCCACGCCGGTGATGCCGGCAAGCAGCGCGACGCCAGACGACATGGAAGCCGTTTGCATGGGCACCTATGGTAGACCTTCCGTCCAGTCGCGTCGCATGAACCCTGCCGAATCCCAACCCGCCGAAACGCCCTCGTGGACCCAGGACTGGTCCACGCTGGTGAAGGCGCGCCTGAGCCTGCTGGTGCTTGCCACCACGCTGGTCGGCTTTCTGGTCGCGGAGCCCGATCGCATCGACTGGCCCCGGCTGGGCTGGACACTGGCGGGCACCTTCCTGTCGGCTGCGGCGGCAGCGGCGCTGAACCAGGCGATGGAGCGCCATCATGACGCGAAGATGCGACGCACCGCGAACCGACCGGTGGCATCCGGACGATTCAGTCGCACGCTGGCGGTGATCGTGGGCTTTGTGCTGGGCTACGCGGGCTGCTTCATGCTGGCCATGCGCGTGAACATGCTGGCGTGCGGCCTGTCCGCCCTCACCATCGTGCTGTACGTGGCGGTGTACACGCCGCTCAAGCGCGTGACCACGCTGAACACCGTGGTGGGCGCGGTGGTGGGCGGCATTCCACCGCTGATCGGATGGGCCGCGGCGAGCGGCGATCTGCAGCGCGGCGCATGGGTGATGGCGGCGCTGCTGTTCACCTGGCAGCTGCCCCACTTCTTCGCGCTGGCGTGGCTGCATCGCGAGGACTACGAGCGCGGTGGCTTCCGCATGCTGCCGTCGATGCCGGGCGGCGAAGGGCTGGCCGCTCAGACCAGCCTGCTGAGCAGCCTGCTGCTGGTGCCGATCGGACTCATGGGCACGCTGCTTGGCCTTGCCGGCATGGCCAGCGCGATCGCATGCGGCCTGGCGGCCCTCGGCCTCACATGGTTCGCCTGGCTGCACTTTCGCCGCATGGATCGGCCGTCGGCACGCAATCTGTTCCTTGCCAGCCTTGTCTATCTGCCGGTGGTGCTGATCGCCATGTCGCTCGATCGCGGACCGCTGACCGGCATGGCCAGCGTGCGAGGTGGGCGCACGGTGCTGATCGATCTTCCCGCCACACAGCCATGAGCGACACCCCCACACCAACCGCAGGTCCGCGCCGCATGCGCTTTCGCGACGGTGGATGGCTGATCGCGGTCACGGTGCTGGTGTGCGTCGCCCTGCTCGCGTGGGCATTCGCGGGCGTGCTGCGCGGCCATCGCCCCAAGGGCGACGGACACTCCGTCGAGAGCTACGGCTTCGACCTCACGGCCCTTCGCGCCGATGGCGGCGCGCTGGTGGCGAGCGGCAATCCGCGGGACTTTCTGCAGGCACTCGACGCGCCCCGAACCATCGCCGGCTTCGAGATGCTGGAGTACAACGCCAAGCGCCGCGACAAGTACGTGGTGACCGACGACCGCGTGATCGGCGTGGTGGTGAACGGCAAGGCGCGCGCCTATCCGGTGCAGGTGCTGAACGTGCACGAGGTGGTGAACGACACGCTGGGTGATGTGCCGATCGCGGTCACCTTCAGTCCGCTGTGCGATGCGGCCGTGGCGTTCGACCGGCGCGTGGATGGTCGCGAACTGCAGTTCGGGGTGAGCGGTCTGCTGCTCGACTCGAATCTGGTCATGTACGACCGCAGCGAGGTGCCAAGCCTGTGGAGCCAACTGGGCATGCGCGCCATCGCTGGACCTGCGGCGGGTCGCGACGAACGACTCGTTCCCCTTCCGGGCGTGCAGGCGTGCACCTGGAAGCACTGGCTTGCCACGCATCCGGACACCGACGTGATCCTGCCCGGCGAGCAGGACACGCGACGCATCAAGAACACCAGCTACAGCCGCTACCTGCTCAGTGGGCGGCTCGACTTCCCGGTGGCGCGCTGGCACGAGCCCGGCGACATGGCCGCCAAGACGCCGGTGATCATGCTGCGCCGCGGCGATGCGTGGACCGAGATCCTGCTCGCCGACGCGGCCAAGGGCATGCCGCCGTTCGAACTCGGCGATGCCGTGGTGGAGGTCGACGCACAGGCCTCACCTGCCTCGGTGCTGTTCCGCACGCGCGACGGCTCGCCGTTGATCACGGTGCCGTGCCTGCACTTCGCGCGTTTCGCGTTCCACCAGCCGCCACCCGCTACCAGGTGAGCGAGCCGAGCCACAGCGTGGCGTAGAGCAGCAGCCACACGGCATCCAGGAAGTGCCAGTACATGGCGCAGTACATCACGCCCTCCGGATGCTGCGGGCTGTAGCGGCCACGGGCGGCGCGCCAGCACACCACACACAGTGGAACCAGCCCGCCGATCACGTGCAGCGCGTGCAACGCGGTGAGCACGTAGAAGGTCCACGCATACAGGCCATCATCGATGCGGACGTTCTGCCGCCACAGATCGAGCCACGCCCACGCCTGCAGCAGCAGAAAGGCGATCGCGAGCAGCAGCGTGGCCGCCGCCATGCGCGCCGCGGCGCTCTGCACACCCTGCCGCACCGCGCGCACGGTTCGATGCATGGTGTAGCTGCTCACCAACAGGGCCACCGTGCTCACCAGCAGCAGATGCGGCAGCGCAGGCGCATCGTCGGGCACGAACGGCTCCATCGGATCGGCGTTCACCCGAACCACCAGGTACCCCAGGATGGTGGCGCCGAACAGCATCGCCAGCATGATGAGGAACAGCCACATGCCAAAGACGCCCGCAGCATGTCGCTGACGGGCGTCGTCGAACGGATCCACCGTGGTGGCGGTCTTCACCGCCACGAGCAGGCACTCCGGCTCACGGCGTGTAGGGCTTGAAGCGCGCCACCGGTGCACCCGGCGCGTTCGCCTGCAGCGTGCTCTCAACCTCGGGCGCGTTGCCGGTGAACTGCAGCGGGCGATACTGGGCCGTGTCCATCAGGCAGAACGCCATCATCAGGATGACGAAGGCCATGCTGGCCACGAGGGTGAGCAGGTTGAACGGCCGATCCCAGCGAAGGTGCATGAAGAACAGCGCCACCAGCGTGGCCTTCACCGCCGCCACGCCAAGCGCGATCACCATGTTGAACTCGCCCACATCGATGTAGCGCACCGCCACGGTGATCACCGTCAGCACCAGCAGCGTGGTGCCGATCAGCATGAGCAGCCACATGGGCACCAGGTGGCCCACCAGTGGATGGTCGCCGTGCGCGTCGTTGGATTGCGTGTTTGCGTGTGCCATGGATGCCTCAGTGGATCAGGTAGAAGAGCGGGAAGAGGAAGATCCACACCAGGTCGACGATGTGCCAGTACAGGCCACCCACATCGACGGGCGTGAAGTAGTTGCTGCTGAAGTCGCCGCGTGCTCCGCGCCAGATGAGCCACGCCAGCATCACCATGCCGGCCACCACGTGAATGCCGTGCAGGCCCGTCATGCAGTAGTAGATGGCGAAGAACAGGTGCGTGTTGGCGGGCATCTTCGGATCGGCAAGGTGCAGCGTGGGATGCGCCATCGCCGGATCGTCACTCGCCACCGGCAGATGCTCGGCCTTGGCCATCTCGCGTGCGGTCGCCAGGCCGGCAGGTCCAGCGGACGCCGGCTTGATGGCGCTCGCCTCCACCGGTGGCGTGGCTGCCAGCGTGGGCACTGCGGGCGCGGCCGGGTTGGCCACGGTCAGCGTGGCTGGCGGCGGCGGCGGCGCGGTGGACAGCACCAACTTCTCCGCCTCGCCCTCCTCGGTGTTCGGCGGCACATAGAAGGTCTTGCCCCACACCAGGTGCTCGTGGATCTTGTGCGTGTACTCGAAGTACTTGATCACCATGAAGCCCACCGCACCCATGAAGGTGAGCACCAGGCAGATCAGCATGGCGTTCTTCTTGTTGGTCTGCGCAAAGCGCACGGCCATGGCCATGGTGAGGCTGCTCAGGATCAGCACACAGGTGTTCACGCCACCCATGAGCGTGTTCAGGTAGTGGCTGGCGTAGCTGAACACCTCGGGGAAGCGCGCGCGCAGCACCGCGTAGGCCACGAACAGGCCGCCGAAGAACAGCACTTCGGTTGCAAGGAACAGCCACATGCCGAGCTTGGCGCTGTCGAACTGGTGGGCGGGCGTCTCGAAGTGGTGCTGCAGGAACGGATACTTGGCGTGGTCACCGTGGCCGTGGTGGCCATGGTCGTCGTGCGCCGAGCCGTGCGTGTTGGGAATGGTGCTCAAGGGCGTTCTCCGTTTGGTCGCGTTCAGTGCAGCGGGTGCTTGGCGGCCTCGGCAGCCAGCGCGGGGTCGATCTCGTAGCCCTGCGTCGCCTCGTCCCACTTCATGGCGCGGAAGTCGTAGCAGTCGCCCACCGAGGGCTGCGTCGCGAAGTTGTCATGCGGCGGCGGGCTGGCGCACTGCCACTCCAGGCTGCCACCACCCCATGGGTTGGCGGCGGCCTTCTTGCCGCTGAACAGGCTGGTGATCAGGCAGTACGCCGTCAGCAGGAAGCCGCTCGCCATGATGTACGAGCCGATCGTGCTGATCACGTGATACACCTGGAACTCGGGCTGATAGTCGTAGTAGCGACGCGGCATGCCCTGCGAACCCAGGAAGAACTGGGTGAAGAAGGTCACGTTGAAGCCGATGAAGATGATGATGCAGGCGGCCGTGCCGGTGCGCTCGCTGTACATCTTGCCGGTCATCTTGGGCCACCAGTGGTGCAGGCCGCCGATCATGCCGATCAGCGCCGATCCCATCATCACGTAGTGGAAGTGCGCCACCACGAAGTAGGTGTCGTGCAGGTGCACGTCGGTGTTCAGGGTGGCCAGGTGGATGCCCGTCAGACCGCCGATGGTGAACAGCACCAGGAAGCTGAGCGCATACATCATGGGCGTGGTCAGCGAGATGTTGCCCTTGTACAGCGTGGTGAGCCAGTTGAACACCTTCACGGCACTGGGGATGGC
>Ga0209617_10000819_pt1 | contig 14143 bp, 15 predicted proteins | sample LakEriepJuly2011_2_FD_187459 | JGI IMG/M metagenome (GOLD analysis project Ga0209617, IMG submission 187459) | Freshwater microbial communities from dead zone in Lake Erie, Canada - CCB epilimnion July 2011 (SPAdes) (version 2) | ecosystem: Environmental > Aquatic > Freshwater > Lentic >... | reverse complement strand
TAAGAACTACCATTCCAAGAATTCCGACAAATACAGTAAAATCATTATAGAAGCAATGGGTGGGTCCGGTGATAATGATTATGAAAAAGAAGAGAAAATAATCAAGAATATTGCCAAAAATATATTAGTGGAAAAGGAAAATCTATAAAGAATACATTTTTATAGTTCCGAAAATTTCTATTCACCAGCATTACCGACCAAGGGGTGCCATTTTTTTATGTAAATAAGTGACAGTTGAATTCAATGCTACCAAACAGATTTGATATAAAGCAGGAAACACCATAAATAAAACAAAACAATATGCTGCAATAGTTTCACTTGTCATTATAAAATTGTAACAAATAACCGTTATAATTTTATATTATTTTTATATCAATTTTTTTATACGCCAACAGAACCAAACAATCTACGTGCGTTTCGTAATGCTTGTTTTTTCAAACTCTCCCGCGCTGCTCGTATCGAGCCAGTTTTCTTTAATGTTAATGATGCAGCGTCTATTGCGGTAGTCCATTTTTTACCTGTTTTATTTTTTTTACCTCGGCGCATTTTTCTAGTTTTATTTCGTAAAAATCGTTGACGTCTTGTAGCCATATATATACAGTATATATTATTTGAATATTATTTGAAGTCTTGTTTATCAAAATATGATAACACTTCGTAATTCTATATTTTAGATAGTATATTTTATATAATATCTAAATTACACCTTACTTTTTGGTAAAACTAGAATGTAATTCGTTTATTGGTTTTGACGACTGGACGAACTTGAACGACTACTACTTCTTCTTCTTCTGCGTCCACCAGTTCTTGTGCGTCCTGATGTACGACCTGATGTGCGGCCTGATGTGCGGCCTGATGTGCGGCCTGATGTGCGGCCTGATGTGCGGCTTGACTTGCGACTTGATGTGCGACTGGACCTGCGGCTTGCTGTGCGACTACTCATTTTATATATATACGCCACAAAAAAATTTCCAACGCTAAAATTTCTAAATTATTTTAATTAATTCCAAACTGTATTTGTTGAATGCCACCACATTTTATCCCCTTTTTCAACATTATAAATAGCCCTAAATACTTTCGTTCTAGACAAGGGAACATTACAACGATATTTGTCTAAAGGATGTGGATTTGTTTTTAATTGTGCTAAAATAGCCTTTTTGGAAATTTGTTGTCTAGATTGAATGGCGAAATAAACGAAAAATGCCTCAAACGATAACGATTGTATTGGTAAAATATCTTCATTTTTTAATTGAAAATCTCGTAAATATTCTTGACATATTGCTAAACCGGATATGTCCGCTAAATCTTCGCCAATACTAGGTTCTGCATCGAATTTAATACCATCATACGATGCAAAAACTTCATATTGCTTAATAACGTCGTTTTGTATTTTTTCAAATTCTTTTTGGTCTTTTTCTGTCCACCAATTATTTAATCGACCGAATTCGTCATATTTAGACCCTAAATCATCTAACGCGTGGGACATTTCGTGCGCTATAGTAAAGCCAATATGTGCTAAATTATATTCTAAACCTCTTTCATCTAAATCTACAAACGGTTTTTGTATATAACCTAAAGGTATGTATATACCATTTTCTGTAGGTGTATATGCTGCATTTACGACGTATGCTTGTGTTCCTATAAATTTAGGCGGTATATCTGACCAATCGATGACGGGTATATCAATGACATTTTTACCTTCTAATTTGATTGCTTGTTTCATCCTCCATTCGGCCATTTTTACTAAATTCCCCCACGGGTCGTCATCTTTATAATGAAGCAATGGGTCTTCTCTCAATAATTCAGGAGAACCAACCGTTAACTTAAAATGTTTTAACTTTTCTAAAGCTTTTTCTTTTGTTTGGTGAGCCATCCAGTTGTTACGTTTAATAATGCGAATAAATACCGTTTTTAAATCTTCAGCCATCGTTTTAACATAATTAATCGCTTGTGGATTGTTATAACGTTGTATGTATTCATTACTTAAAAAAGTATTGAACAAAAACCCCATTGGAAAAACGGGTCGTATATAACTGTCGACGTTTGTTTGCTGACCCTTTACAAAATTACCCTGAAATTTGTAAAAACTTTTCCATCCGTTTTCATCCCATCTGCATTGCTGACGAATATATAAATAAATCCAAAATGTTCGCCATTTTGGTGTTTTCCATTTTTCTAATAATAGTTTTGTCCCACACAATAAATAATTTACATTGGACGTGACAAAACTGTTAGGAATTTTTTTAAAACCTAGATGATGGCAGAATGATGACCAATCAAAATTAAAATCTTTTATAGCCTCTTCTTTTGATACTACATTGTAGTAATCGGGGTCGTATTCTTTAATTAATTCACACGACATAGCATTTAATATTTCAAATTCTACGTCTAAAATATCTTTAACGTTGAAGCCGTTGTCAGCACCTAACGCTAATTCAAACAAATCAGTTAAATAATTAAAAAATTTGTCGCGATATTGCGTCTTATATTTTTTATATTCGGCTGTATCGCTATTATCGTCAAAATATAAATTAATATCAATTAAACTTAATTGTGCGGGTTCTAAATAGCATTTATATATTTTAGGGTTTTTATCATCGGGGTTTAGAGACCATACAAACGGACAACCCCACGAAATTATTTCGTTTTTGTTAAAAAAGGCTAATAGTTCCCATATATTTTTATCATTTTTCGTTAAATGGTCGATATAAGACAATATATTTGTAGCTATAGTTCTAGTTTGTAATTTTGTGTTATATATTTTAAATGAATCGTATGCGGTTTTAATACATTGTGCCTTTTTACTGTTCTTTGTTAAAGGATTTGTTGTATAATCTTGAATGATTTCAATTAACTGTCGATACACTTTATCCTGTACAATTCTAAAATCATCAACTTGTACTATGTATTGTTGATTTTTCTCTAATTCATAAGCAGATATCCATCTGTCGTTTATATAAGAATAAAAGTCTTCATTTGGACGAATATTTTTAGGATTGACGGCCTTTTTGAGGTCTGAAACAATTTGTCTTTCTAAATTATAAGTACTGGAAACAATATTCATTTTATTTTTTTTAAACATTTCTTCCGCTTTATCTTCAAATGTGTCATATGTATTGGCAGATTCTTTACATACGTAATCTCGCTGACTAGGTGTTAACATTTTAACCATTTTTAACAGTTTACCCTTGTTTTTTTTTGTTTTTGTTTTATTCATATTTCGTATTTGTTCCATATTTCGTATTTCTTTTATGTTTCTTATTTTGTTTATTTGACTAGATATCATATAAAATAATATAATATTTTAAATTTTTTTATATTGTCTTTATATTTTTGTATTTTGATTGTCAAATGAATTACAAAAACTTGTCTTCGATTTTATTTAAAACAGCGTCATCGTATATTAAACTTCCTGACGGTTTATAGGAATTTATAGGCGTATATTCTTTCTTAAGTTTAATTTTATTATTTTGGTCTAGATTTTTGCTGTTTAATATATAATCATTTGGGTCGGTTGGCACATTGGTAATGCTTTTCATAGACCCGTCTCTTTCTTCGCCATTCTCGTCAATTTTTTTACCAAATTCATCCACTACAATACCTGTTTTCTTTTTCAATTCTGTCCTTACATATGACGGGACAAAATGCATCCACGATATAAATAACATATTTGGATGAATATATCGCACAACAAAACCATTTATTTTGAGTTTGTCAATTATATAAGCAATACACGCACCTTGGTCGTACCTTGGCACGCCAATGATTGTTTCCGGAACTAGAAACCAGCAAAATTGGTCGTCAACTTTTTGACGAGACACGGTTTTAATTTTAACGTGAATACGATTAAGTATTTTATTAAATAATGCCAATTTATTCAAATCTTGTTGACGTTTTTTCTCATATAGTTCATCGATATTCAGCTTTTCGGAAAAGTCTTCTATATTTTCTAATGTAAATATATTTGTCATTAAATTGCTTTTAGAAAAAAACTTATTAAAATTAATGTATTAAATTTAAATAATACAACAAAATGACAATAAAACATTTGGTTATTTCCGGTGGCGGGCCAATAATGGTGCAAGTATTGGGAGCTATTCAACATCTTGAAGAGAAGCATTTTATTTCGATGAATAATATAGAAACGATTTATGGAACCTCTGCAGGTGCGATTGTAGGTATATTAATTTGTCTTAAATTTGATTGGGCAACGATAAATGACTATATTATTAAACGACCGTGGCAAGATGTATTTCCAGTTAAAGTGCAAAATATATTTGACGCCTACACCAAGAAGGGAATTTTTGACACAAAAACGATTGAAAAATGTTTTAAACCCCTACTAGATGCTAAAGATATTCCTATGAATATAAATTTGGAGGATTTTTATAAATTTTCAAATATTGAATTGCATTTTTTTTCTTTTGAGATAAATGAATTTAAAATACAAGATATTTCTTATTTAACACATCCAAAATTATCGCTTATGTTAGCAGTTCAAATGACGTGTGGCTTACCTCTATTAGTGACACCGGTTTGTATCGATGGTAAATGTTATATTGACGGCGGCTTGTCTTGTAATTATCCGTTGAATTTTTGTATTGCTTCAGGAAAATTACCTGACGAAATACTAGGGTTTAAAAATAAATATAAGAATGATAAAAATAATAAAAATAATATAAACGACGAAACAAATCTTTTAGATTTTTTGCTTGAATTTTTTTTTAAAATAATTTTTAGTGTAAATACAGACCATAATCAACCACCATTAAAAAACGAAATCATATGTGACGCGAAATATTTAAATATAGAAGTATTACGTAGTGCACTTAGTAATATAGAAATTCGTCGCGAATTGTTCAAAGATGGCACAGAAACGGCCGTAAATTTTCTCTCTAGTTTAGTCTTACAAGACAGTATTCAAGAATTGAGTGAGGGTGTCCTTTGAAGGTTTTGCGTCGTATTCAATGATTTGTCCATCCTTTAATAATTTAATAGTAGGATAACCTTCTATATTATATTTGTTCATCATTTTTTCTACTTCGGCAGTTTCTTCGGAGCAGTTAATTTCGGTAAATACAAGTTGGTATCCATTAATGGTTTTGTTTTGGTATTCAGATTTTAAATCGTTCCAAATAGGTTTGGCGGTTTTACAATGAGGACACCAGTCGGCGTAGAAAAATAACAGTTCTGCTTCATTGTTTGACGCGGTGTCGCTGGGGATTTGTTCGCTATTAGGTTTATATTTGGTCTTCATTTGTGGTGCAACATAATAAAAATAGTAAAACCCTGCTAAAATAGCAAATATAAGACATACTACTATAATCATAATTGTTGTGTTATTTAAATTTTTACCAGCATTTTGAAACGTTGATAAAAACCCTGGATTGGTGCCCATAGGTAATGCTTGGTTAAATAATGGATTTTTTGAGTACATTTATATATATTCTAGAAGAAATTAACATTCTCTTTTAACGAATACAATATAAAGGTATAATTCATATAAACTATATAGTTAAAATGTTGTTTCGAAAAAATAATGGAGAGTTGGTTGAATTAAAAAAATACGACTTTCCAAATGATAAATTATATTATGAAAAATTAATGGAAATTAAAAAACCTCTCTTATATTCTACTAAAACAACTCCTTTTTCTAAATCTATCGAATATTTTACTAAAAAAATATAAAAATAGTAAACAAATATAAAATAATAAACAAATATAAAATAGTAAACAAATAATATTATAGTAAATAAAGTATGGACGAAAACAGCTCATTTTTAGAAGAGGCGTGTAAATTAGCAATAAACTCGGTTAGAAATAATGGGGGTCCATTTGGGTGTGTTATAGTTGATAGTAAAACAAATGAAATTTTAGCTAGTGGAAATAATATAGTGACCAAATCTTTTGACCCAACAGCGCACGCAGAAATAGTAGCCATACGGAATACGTGTCAAAAATTAAAAACACACGATTTAGCAAATTGTACTTTATACACCAGTTGCGAACCGTGTTCAATGTGTTTATCAGCAATCTATTGGTCTCGAATAAAAAAAGTATATTATTGTTTTACTAAAGAAGACGCTTCAAGTTATGATTTTGATGATTCATTTATTTACGATGAATTGAAAAAAAATATGGAACATAGAAAAGTACAATTTATCAATATAAAAATCCCTGATAATAACCCTTTTGAAGAATGGAAAAATAAGACAGACAAGATTTTATATTAGAAAAAACTTTTGATAACAAAAATTGCTAATAACCCGATAAATAATGTAAATATATAACTGCATATAAGATTGGTGCTTAATTGTCCTTTTAATGGGTCTGAATTAGTTAGCTGAGTTGCCATTTTTAACAAATTTGTTTGCTGTATATTCAAATATATTGTGTATACCAACAATAATAAGGCGATTATTTTCATAAATAACGATGTTTTGAAGAAATTGCTTAATGGGCTAATAATAAAAAGAATAATAATAAAAATAGATGTAGCAGAACATATACATACTTTTTTTGTTTCATTGGTGAACAGCAATAAATTAAATGGGGTTTCGGTATCCATATAAAATTTAAGGATATTATAATTTTTGGATAATATCATTTTAGTTGTTTTAGATGGGTCGAAAGGTGTAAATTATACCGAACAAAAATATAAAAATAAAATGAAAATGAAAATAATATATTGATGTATAATATAGTAATAATATATGACAAATACAATGAAAAATAGTAATACGCGTAAAAATAGAAATACACACAATAAAACAAAAAAGAGAACATTTACAAAAAATGATTATAAATCCGGAGACGGTATGTTGGTATCGGTTTGGGGTCCGGCAATGTGGCATTATTTGCACACGATGAGTTTCAACTATCCAGTAAAACCAACGCCGGAAGATAAAAAACATTACAGAGATTTTGTCATTAATTTACAGTACGTATTACCGTGCAAATATTGTAGAACGAATTTGACAAACAATTTCAAAAAGAAACCCTTGAAAATGTGTCATATGGCAACTAGAGACACTTTTTCGCGCTATATTTATGAGTTGCACGAAACAATCAACAAGATGTTGCATAAAAAATCTAATTTAACTTATTGCGATGTGAGAGAAAGATATGAACATTTTAGGTCGCGATGTACCGAAGAAAAACCCAATGTGTTTACCTTTAAAAAGACTACTACACGGAGAAAGAAAGAAAAAGGTTGTACAGAACCCTTATATGGTAAGAAATCAAAGTGTGTGATTAATATTGTGCCTCAGGAAGATAAAAGTGCCACTTTTAAAATGGACAAGAAATGTATCAAGACACGGGAATAAATAATAAAATATCGGAGTTTTATTATGTATTATCATAACGAAAGTGAAAGCCGCATTTGGGAGTAGTAGTTTTGCCCTTAGAACTATTAATTATTACATTTTTATTAATTTTTAAAAAATTAGTTGCTGCAATTATAGAATCAAATTTTCTTATAATATTATTTTAAGTCATCATTCGCATTTAGTATTATTTCTTTATTAGTTTTTCTTCTTAAATATGAAATTCTGTTATATTCTTTTCGTTTTTCAATTGATGTAGGTTTTTGTTTTGCAATAATTTCTTTTTTATGTTCATTGTAATATTTTTTGTTTCTTTCAGGAGAAGTGTATTTTTTCAAATGTTGCTTTGTTTCTTCCAATTCTTTTATAAGTTTTTCTATTTCTAATTTTAATAAAATATTTTCTTCTTCTAAATTCATTAATATAAATTAGTAATTATTATTTATATTAATTTTTTATTATGTATTTAGATTACATTCCAAAAGTACTAAAATCATTTAATACTGGTTGAGGTAAATATTGATTGTCTATTGCATTATAGTTAGGTACTTTTTTGCATTCAAATGATGGTTCAGAACACCTTCCGCATGGCTCACATGGTGGACACTTCGCTTCTTTGTTAGGGTCACTCATAATAACAGTTGGTGCTGGACAGACTGGAGGAACAACTTGTGATTTCAAAATGTATAAATCTTCTTGGCCGGAAGGGATTTGACTAGCAGGAATACCAGGAGGCAATGAGTTGTAATAGTCGTAATTACTTGAAGTTCCAGCTACAGTAGTCCCATTAGGTCCTTGTGCATAATAAGCGCTGTTACCTTGAGGTCCAGTTACTGCACCAGCAGAACCACCATAAGGACCATAATATTGACTAGATGAAGCACCTTGGTAATAGTAAGGATTTGTATCGGTTGTTCCAACAACAGTTGTCCCGTTTGGTCCTTGTGCAACAGCATTCCCATTTGGTCCTTGTGCAACAGCATTCCCGTTTGGTCCTTGTGCATAATAAGCAGTGTTGCCTTGTGGTCCAGTGACTGCTCCTGCAGAACCACCGTAAGCGCCTTGATACGTATTTACCTGATATCCAGTGCTTCCATAATATTCAGTAGAAGAAGTGTTGTCAGGGTTATAATAACTACCCGATGACGTAAAAGTGTAAGAACCGTTCGATGTTTGCACATTCACGGCTTGTTGTCCATTGTCAGCATAAACAATAGTAGCCGTTGAACCATTTGGTCCGTAATAAGTGGTTGCGCTTCCATTGTTTCCGTAGTAATTGGTGTAACTTTCTGTTGAGGACGAAGATTGCGACGACGCTGATTGTGGTGCAAATGTCATTGGCTGTTGACCATCTGCTAATGTAACTTGTAAAGTTTGGGTTCCGTCACTATTTGTATTTACTACGACTGACCCCCCATTTTTACCATAAAAAGTGTTTCCACTTGTTAATTGAGTAGACGAACCTTCGTAATGATTATAATTATCATAATTTATATTAGAAGCAGTAGATGCCCCGTTGGTAGAGGCCTTGTTACTGGATTGCTTATTGTTGTTGTTATTTGTGGTAAATGTTCCTGAAAAATTACCAGTAAAGCCCTCACTTCCACAATTACCTCCTAAAAATGAACATAAAACTAGGCCTAATAATAAAATTAAGAAAAGAAATAATGCTTCAGTATTCATTGTATAATTTATAGTGTGAAAAAAGTTTATAACTATAATATATTTAAAAATTGATTGAATATTTATTCTACAAATAATTTATATCTACTATGAAAACCGACTACGAATGCGCTGAAATTATTGATGAATCTGACGAAGAATACATCCTTTTACCAAAACCCGAAAGTAAAACTAAAACAAGAAAACCCAAAGCACCTGAACCAGTATTAAAAAAATGTTACAATAAGGATGATAGCGTATATGAAATAGGTGTAGATGAAGTTGGAAGAGGTCCGTTGTTTGGCAGAGTTTACACCGCTGCGGTAATTTTACCTAAAGATGACAGTTTTGATTGTTCAAAAGTGAAAGATAGTAAAAAATTTCATTCAAAAAAGAAAATAGAAGAAGCTGCGAAATATATAAAAGAACACGCGCTAGCTTGGTATATAAGTTTCGAAGATGAGAAAACGATTGATGATATTAATATTTTACAAGCAACACAAACTTCAATGCATAAATCCATACTAGAAGTAAAAAAACAATATAACAAAGTTCTTAAAGATAATGGAAAAGAAGAGAAAATGGATTATTCATATAGTTTATTAATTGATGGAAATTATTTTAAACCGATAACTTATTTAAATAAAAAAACCAATAAGATTGAAACCATACCACACGTGACGGTTGAAGGCGGGGATAATAAATACGCTTCTATTGCAGCTGCATCTATATTGGCAAAAGTAGAAAGGGATAAATATATTGAGGAGTTGTGCGAACAAAACCCTACACTAGCGGAATATTATGGCATAGATTCAAATAAAGGTTACGGGGCCAAAAGACATTTAGATGGCATAAAAGAACACGGTATCACCATTTGGCACCGCCGTAGTTTTGGTATTTGTAAAAATTATGTGTAAACACTATATCAGTAAAAAGAAATAAAATTGACAATTAAAACCTTTTTAATGTAGTATATATATTAAATAAACGAACAAAAGCTTAAAATCTTACCAGTAAAATAATTATAATCCAATAGAATGCGTGTTTTAGTTTTTGATACGGAAACAACTGGACTGCCGCAATCAAAAATAATGAACCCCGATACACTAAAATTATGGCCTCATATAGTACAATTTAGTTATGTCATTTATGATACAGATGTGAATGATATGGTAGTTTCGAGCGACAATATAGTAAAAGTGGGGAAAGATGTAGTAATTTCGGAAGGTTCAATAGAGCTACACGGAATAACTAAGGAAATATCACAAACTAGAGGTATAGATATAATCGAAATAATTAATGTATTTTGTAATCATTTACATAGTATAGACGTTTTAGTGGGTCATAATGTAATGTTTGATATTGCAATGGTAAAGGTTGAGCTTTTAAGACTTATTTACAATGATATGTCAGAGGATAAAAGTAGAAAATATAAAAATAACTTGTATGATTTGTCAAATTTTAAAAATATATATTGTACACTGCAAAATTCAATAGAATTATGTGCTATCAAGAAAACTGACAAGTTTGGTAAAGAATATAATAAATACCCAAAATTGGTAGAGTTACATAATTACTTGTTTCATAGTGTTCCTAATAATCTACACAACTCCTTTAATGATATTTTAATAACGCTGCGTTGTTATATCAAGATGGAGTATGATGTAGACCTTTTAGAAAATTGTGAGAAATTTATAGAGGCTACAAAAGATATTCAGTTATTATAGAAAAATCTTAAAAAATAAAAATAAATTTATAATGCGAAAATCGTTATAAATTTATTTTTTCAACGCCATTCTTAATGTTTGGCTACTAAGCCGAGCAACTTTCGCATATCTCATCTCGTTCACTAGTATTGTCTTTTTGCTCCGGTTCAATTGTAAATTGTTGTGCTTGATGCTTGGCCTTTCTTCTCAAATAATAAATACCCGTCTTAAGACCTTGTTTCCAAGAATAAAAATGCATAGAGGTCAAGGAATTATACGTTGGGTCTTCTAACCATAGGTTCAAACTTTGACTTTGGCAAATATAGGCGCCTCTATCAACTGCCATATCGATTAAATGTTTCATCGGCATTTCCCAAACGATTTTGTATTTATTTCTAATTTCTTCTGATAACATAGACAATTGTTGGACAGACCCTTTATTCGCTATAATATTATTTTTGATTTGTTCATTCCAATGACCTAACTGTATAAGTTCTTTCATTAAATATTTGTTTACCACCACAAATTCGCCAGCCAATGTGCGTCTGCTATACAAATTACTAGTAATTGGCTCAAAACATTCATTGTATCCGAGTATTTGTGAGGTGGACGCAGTGGGCATTGGAGCAATTAGCAGTGAATTTCGTAATCCATTTGTTATAATAGATTGTTTTAAAATAGTCCAGTCATAACGACCTGGTACGGGTTCTTTATTCCACATATCAAATTGTAAAATTCCTTGTGAAACCGGTGACCCGTCAAATGAACTGTATGAGCCGTACTGTATTGCCAACTCATTACTTTTCTCTAAAGCAGCGTGATAAATAGTTTCAAAAATAAATTTATTTACTTCTTTTGCTTCATCTGAATGAAATGGTATATTCATCATAATAAATGCGTCGGCTAATCCTTGCACACCAATACCAATAGGACGGTGTCTAAAATTACTCGTTTTCGTTTTTTCAGTAGGATAAAAATTAATGTCAATGACACGGTTTAAATTATTGGTTACCACTTTGGTGACGTAATGTAGTTTCTCGTAATCAAATTCTTTGGTGGCTTCATTTACAAAAGCTGGTAGCGCAATACTGGCCAAATTACAAACCGCGGTCTCTTTATCGTCAGAGTACTGCACTACTTCGGTACATAAATTTGAGCTTTTTATAGTGCCAACATTTTTTTGATTTGACTTTTGATTGCAGGCATCCTTATATAAAATATAAGGTGTTCCGGTTTCCATTTGCGAGTCCAATATTTTAAACCATAAGTCGCGGGCGTTTACCGTTTTTCGCATTTTACCTTCACTCTCGTATTTTTCATATAATTCTTTAAATTGTTCACCATATACATCAGCTAAACCAGGACATTCGTGTGGACAAACAATCGACCACTTTGCATTTTCTTTTACACGCTCCATAAAAAGGTCCGGAATCCATAAAGCATAAAATAGGTCGCGCGCCCTTAACTCTTCGTCGCCGTGGTTCTTCTTCATCTCTAAAAAATCTTCTACATCCGCGTGCCAAGGTTCTAAGTAAATAGCAAACGAGCCATTACGTTTTCCACCTCCTTGGTCAATGTAGCGCGCAGTATTATTGAATACACGTAACATTGGCACCAATCCATTAGATGTTCCATTAGTACCAAGAATATGGGTACCTTTTGCGCGAATATTATGAATATGCAGACCAATACCTCCTGCATATTTTGAAATACGTGCGCAGTCGTGTAATGTATTATAAATTCCGTCCAAACTATCGTCTTCCATTGCAATCAAATAACAACTTGATAATTGTGGTCTAGGTGTTCCGGCATTAAAAAGAGTCGGAGTAGCGTGAGTGAAGAATTTTTGCGACATTAAATTGTATGTTTCTTTTACCATACGCAAAGTTTCTTCTTGATTATCGGCTTTTAAATCTCCGTGAATACCTATAGCTACACGCATCCACATATGCTGCGGACGTTCCACAATCTTATTATTAATTCTAAATAAATATGCGCGTTCCAATGTTTTAAACCCGAAATAATCAATTAAATAATCTCTATTATAATCCAACATTGCATTAAGCTCTGCAGCATAGTAATTTGTAAAATCCCATAATTCTTGGGATACAAGCGGTTTATTTTCTCCTTTAAAATTTGTAAAATTGTACAAATCCCTCATAACAGTAGAGAATTCAGTATCTGTATTCTTTTGATGATTTGAAATAATGATGCGTGCACCTAATAATGCATAATCAGGATGATTCGCTGAAAGAGCAGCACATTGTTCTGCAGCTAGCTCGTCTATTTTGGCGGTAGGTATCTTATCGTATAATTGGTCTATGACTTTCATTACCAACGATGAATAATTTATATGAATTCTTGCTTCCAATCCTAATTTTTTAACTCGTTCTAGGATTTTATCAAAGGCGACTTCTTGTAATTGACCATCACGTTTAGTTACACGCATTTCTGTAGAAGTTTCCATTATTATATATTTTGGCTATTTAGTTTTAAACCTCTTTTATAAAATAATTTATATAGAAATTCAAAATAGTTATGTATTATCCCAAATATTATTATATAAAATATATATAATAATATATATGAAACAAGTTGTATTATTATTTATTATTTTAGTATTAGCATTAGGAATACCTTTCTTCTTAAAAAATTTTGAAACATTTAAGAAATTTGAAGGGTATACAAATTACACTTTAGACCAAGCAAACGGACCTTATCCTAGTGCTCAAACAGAAGTTTTAGTACAAGATACGTATCCAGCAATAGGGAAAAACGAAATATCGAATAACACTGCAAATGATATTTGGTGGCATTACCCAATATTTGAGTTAGGCTCTTATAAGCAAATTACCAATAATATCCGATATCCGAATAATCCTGATGAAGGTACGTGTATGCCTGCGTCAATGTGCGGAGCTTTATATCACGAAAAACAACTAAAGAGTAACTATGTAGAACCATTACCACCAGTTAATCCTGATTGCGGAACACGTGTGGGATATTTTGATACGGATGTAAATTTATTACCATTTAGGACTAATATGCAAAATATATTATACTAGGCAACTTTGGAAACTTTTTAGAAAAGTTGCGCAAAACAATGAAGTAATTTTGCAACTGTTTACAAATTTGTGTCTACTACAATTATCTTATTTACTTTTAGTAGACAACCTTGCTCTTTTTCTACAAAAGGCTTCAATGTGTCTTTCTTTGGCTTTTTAACGGGTGCCCTATGTTCATAACCGCTAATCCTTTCTTCTTCAATTGTCTTCCACACTTTTTCCAATTGTCCAATATTATTTTTAAACCAATCTTTGTTTCTCGATACTAACACACAACTAAGTTTCTCGAGTTTCCAATAAATAAATTTTAAAAATACATAATTATAAGGTGACGCTTCGTATTTTTCTAATTCGGTTTCTTCCCATACTTTAATATCTTGTT
>Ga0209617_10000818_pt1 | contig 14145 bp, 8 predicted proteins | sample LakEriepJuly2011_2_FD_187459 | JGI IMG/M metagenome (GOLD analysis project Ga0209617, IMG submission 187459) | Freshwater microbial communities from dead zone in Lake Erie, Canada - CCB epilimnion July 2011 (SPAdes) (version 2) | ecosystem: Environmental > Aquatic > Freshwater > Lentic >... | reverse complement strand
TTTCTCAGTTGCAGTCGATAGACCGAAGGAATTCCGGAATCTATATTATCCGCGATACTGCTACGGGCGCTTGCAAGAAGTTATTCATCGATTGATACGGTAACAATACCAATGTTCGGTATTTCCGATGGCCTGTGCGTATAGCTGTTGAAGTTGTTCTTCAGACAATGCTTCTGTGCTGTAGATCATCGCAGCATTTTCAGGCGTGTCTCGGCCATTCACGGCCGACTCGAAGTGTTGCTGGTCAGGATAGGTCATTCCCTTTGATTTCAAGTGCATCAGCGTTCCATTGCGTGTGGGGTCTCCAATGACGATCACTTGTTGTCGATAGTCAGGCATCGGCAATCTGTGCATGGAAATTTCTTCCCGAATACTCAAAGCCGCATCGTCGAAGGGGTCATTGCTCATGAAGTAGCGTCGATGGAGTTTCTGACTCGTGTAGGTTGCAGCACTTAACACAACAGCTATTAAGGCTAAGCTCAGAACAAGTTGGCGTTTTTTGTTTTTGAATTGATCAAGAGGCACAGCTAGACTGGGTAGCAGCAGGAGTATCCACGGTACAATCGGCAAAAAATAGTAATCGTGATTAATGAATGCCCGTCCCATCAGCAGCAAATAACAAAGGATACCGACGAAAGCAATGGCCATAAATTTCAGATCGAAGCGATCGTGTCGTTTGATGTTCCAAACAAATAGTCCAAGCGCGATCAGTAGCGCCCAACGCGTGATGGGAGGGTAATAGCTGCCGACCCAATAGTGTGTCACGGCATCCAGCAACTGAGCGGTTTCACCCGTGCTTAATTGCCAAATGGGAATGCTTGAAGTCAGGAAATAGTCATCACCTGAACGTTGATTGTAGAGCGTTGCGATGGAAAACCAAATCACGGCGGAAACAACCGGAAGTAAGAGCGCCAAATGTGCTCGTTTGAGAAAAGGTTTTTGGAAGGAAAACAAAGCGCCAAATAGAGCCAGTGGCCAGATGGCAAAGGTGATTTTCAGGAGGCAAGACAGGGTAAAAAACAGCACCGATAGAACATAGTGCCGTGTCATTTCTGCCGAGCGAAAACGATCGAAGCGTTCTATGCCCAGCAGCGCAAGGCCAAGTGCAGCGCTATCCACCAGGAAGTTGGAAGCGTAGTATAAGACAACCGTTGATGTAATTAGAATCAACGTGAGGCTTGTCGCAACCACGAAATCCTTCACTCGACGATGCATGAATTGAAAGGCAGCTATGAATCCACAGGAAATGATGGCGAGATGAATGATTCTTAAAACGGAAAAGGATTCACCTGTGAATCGATACATTATTGCCGCTATATAATAGAGCAACGGAAACTCGCATGCGGCAGCTCCATCCGTTGAGGTGAGATTGAATACATGAGGCTCGAAGAGGCCGTAGTCGAAGTGAAAATAGTTCGATGCAAAGGAGAGACTGTCGGATTGTCGAATGAAATGAATGCCTTGCGGACCGAGCATCAATGCGGCGATTTGATGTGTTACCAAGTAAAGTGCAGCAAGACAAAGTGCGAAGCCGATGGACGGAGGAATGGACTTGACAGCTCTTTGCAGGATGGTCGACATGCCCGGTTATCGCTTGGTTGGTGCGGCAACGAAGTAATAGTCACTGCCACGCGTGTAGATTTTTTCAAGCTCTGTCGCGGAAACGGGTTGGGCGTTATTCCAGAATCCGCCAAGTGTCCATAGGCTGTAGTTCAGCGACTCAAGAAGCTCCAGCATGTGATGAGGCATGGTGCCATAGTATTCCGACGCCCCTTTCCCAAATTCAAAAATGAGCATCGGCCGGTCTTTTGCCAGAAGCCCTTGCGAGCCTTTAAGCACATCGAGTTCTCCACCCTCGACGTCAATCTTGATGAGTTGAATTTTTCCGGTGTCGGGAGTAATCACTTCGTCGAGGCGTCTTACCTCCACTTCAATATGCTCTATGACGGGATTGGTATCCTTGTAGCTTCTTTTTTGAAGTCCGCTGTACGCAGGGTCATTCACCACATGATTGAACAGGGCCTTGCCGTTGCGGCTGCCCAGTGCAAAGGCGTGGATGGTAACCCGGCTTCCATGGGATGCTTTCAATCCGCTATAAAGTGCAGGTATTGGTTCGAAGGCGACGTGTTTGCCTTGCGGCGCAAACTGCAGAAAGAGGTCCAGAATTTCACCTTTGTGCGCTCCAACGTCGATGCAGTTGGACCGTGTGTCTAATTCTCGGGCCAGTATTTTTTTGGTCAGTATGTCATACTTCAGATTGCGCGTAACGGGCCAATTGAGCGTCACCAGCAATTGCCGGATGTGCTGTTTGACTTGCGTAAGGACGTGCGATTTCATTGGCTGCAAATATAGACGGCCACAATGGAATGATGCGACGCGTTATCTTGCGCCCATGAAATCGATTTGGCTCTTTCTACTGCTTTTCTGTTGCATTCATTCTTTGTCGGCGCAATCTATTTCGGATTCCGATATTGATGTATTGAGTGCGGAGTTGTCGAAGCAGGCTATTGCTCGAAACGCAATGAAATTGGCCGTTCTGGACTTTACCGAGAGTAATTCGATAACTGATTTTTCGCTTGCGGTATCTGAGGAGTTGCGCATACACCTGGCTGTTAACAATGCAGCGCTGACCATTGTAGATCGAGCGGCAACCGAACGCGTGATGGAGGAACAACGTCTGAGTACGAGTCCGCTGTTTGACGAGAACAAGGCTGCCTCATTGGGCAAACTGGTCAGTGCTGATGCGATTGTTACCGGTACAATGACAAGGCAGGGTGGCAGCTTGAGAGTAACGGCCAAATTGATAAGCGTAGAAACCGGTGCCGTAATTGGCGGATATTCCACCAACTTCAAAAGTTCGGTTTTTAATGAAGCCCAAACTCAAGCTGTTAATGAGTTGCCGGCCAAGGCTAAGCCTCCGAAACACATAAGTTTTCACGCTGAAGCCAACACTGGGCTCTTATTCGTAAACCAAACCGTGGCGACTTCTGTGGGATTTACATTCAGTCGCCTGACCTACAAAGGCGAGCTACATGAATCACGCTTGACCAAGGGCAAGAAAGGATTTACCATGGGTTTGAATTATCACGTGGGGTTGCCTGTAAAACCATCACATGATTATCTGCTTGGTTATCGAACACAAGACGGTTACGGGAATGCAGTGAGTTTGAATGAAGCGTATATCAATCAAGGTTCCTATTTTCTGCTAAAACCCGATGCATCGGTGATGGTGACTATTCCCAACAATCCGATTCAGGTACCTGTTTTCATTCTGACTGCATGCGATCGCATTCGGGTCGATCGTTTACGCGTTGATTGGGGATGGCGCCATACGTTGTTTGAAAAGTCGGTTCGGGTGTATGCCGAAACCGGTCTCGCCTGGGTGAAACAATTCGATCGTTCGACTTACGCGACATCCACATTTTCTGCGCAAAACGAAAGCATACTCAGCTATCAAGTCAACGGCAATGTGGCGCCTGAAGAACTTCCGAATTTATGGGAATTCAAAGCTGCTGTTGGGGTTGAACGCGGCAGGTGGGCGATTCACTTGGAAGGCGCAGTCACAACACGAAACACCGATTATATGAGTCCGCTCGATATGTTTCACCACCCCGAAATGACATCTTGGGCTTCGGTGAAAGGGGATTTGACGTCGAAGGGAGTAGCTGAGATAACATCCACGTCGGCAAGCGAAAAATGGTACTACTGGTATAGCTCCATTCTGCAGCTGCGCTATCAACTTTAATTAACCTTACTGTATTGAGCTAATATTCGGCTTGAAATAATTAGCACCTTTCATCATATTTCCGTCCTCGTTTAAAAAAACTGCAATCTTATCTTGATGTCAGAAGGTGCTATTGGTGCGGAACAACAGGAAAAGCTCAGTTCATTCTTCGAACAAATTTGCCTGATTTCCGCGTTCTGCGTGGGGTAACCACTACTTTTGCCGCCTTTACTAACCTTTTATTATGAACCAAACCTTTACTTTGATGCACAGATTCGTGCTGCTTTTATTGATGTCCGTTGTCGGTCTCTCGGCATCGGCACAATGCCCCGATAATGGGGTCTTTTACAACGTTGACTTGACACCGATAGGTCCCGGAGAAACCGAGTCTTTCGACTGCGTATACGGCGGCGAGTATTATCTCTTTACGGCTGTAGCAGGCGAGAGTTACTACGTTACCTCTTGCGGCACGCCCTATGATACGCAGATTACGTTGAGAGATATCAATGGCAATTTGCTTGCTTATGATGATGATTCTGCTCCTTGCGGAGGAGGTGCTTCAGCCATTACATGGACTGCAACGTATTCCGGGGAAGTCAAGGTTCAAATGAATGAATTCAATTGCATCACGAACAGCATTTGCGGAGATCTCGCTGTGACCTGGTTAGCAGGAGCTGTTGTTGTGGGTTGCACGGATGCTACTGCGCTCAATTACAACCCGGCTGCAACACTTGATGATGGCACGTGTCAATATTCTACCATCTGCGACTGCGCCGGAACAGCACACACCCTTGGAGTGCTCGCTTGGATTGGTGATAATGCAGCAGATGATGGTTTCTATTCATGGGAAGGCCAGCCGGTTGACTTCAACTGTGCGACATGGGGCTTTGACTGTGGTGATATCGCAGGTGCTCCGTCAGAAGATCCATTCGGTGTATGTCTGGGCAACTTGCCTCCAAACAACGGCTGCGGTGGTATCGATGTATTCGGTTGCACCGACCCTGGGGCGAATAACTATAACCCGTTCGCAACCGTAAATGATGGCTCTTGTACCTATGACATATTGGGCTGCACAGATCCAACAGCACTCAACTACAACCCGGCTGCAACAATCGATAATGGCGCATGTCAATTTCCGACTATCTGTGACTGCGCCGGAACGGCACACACCCTTGGCGTGCTCGCTTGGATTGGTGATAATGCAGCAGATGATGGTTTCTATTCATGGGAAGGTCAGCCTGTGGATTTCAATTGTGTAACCTGGGGTTACGATTGTGGAGATATTGTTGGCGCTCCTTTTCAGGATCCTTATGGCGTATGTATTGGAAATCTGCCGCCAAATAATGGTTGCGGAATAATAAATGTTTTCGGTTGCACCGACCCTGGGGCGAATAACTACAACCCGTTCGCAACGGTAAATGATGGCTCTTGCACCTACGATGTATATGGTTGCACAGATGTGAATGCTATCAACTTCAACCCGGCAGCGAACGTTGACGACATGTCATGTCTTTACAGCTCTTGCGGTGAATTCATGATTACTGCAGTACAACAACCTTGCACGCAAGACAATTCAGGCGTGTTATTCCCTGTTGTGGATTTCACTTACACCTTCACCGGTGGTTGTGAGGTTACCTCGTTTGTATTCGTTGATGCTGTCGGTGAGTTCCCCGTTGCGACAACAGCATTAAACAACCTGAGCGGAAGCACCGTATCATACCTAATCAATGCGAACTCTACAATCGGCATGTATATCATTCTTGCCGATGGTACAACGAGTCCGATATTCAATTTCAACGTGGGCGATTGCTCGCAGGATCCTGTAATTTGTGACTGCGACGGAAATGTCCACACCATTGGTGTTCTGGGTTGGATTGGCGATACGTATGCCGACAATGGCGCCTATACGTGGGATGGTGCTACGGTAGATTTCAACTGCGCAACATGGGGTTATGACTGCGGCGATATCGTCGGAGCTCCTGTAGAAGATCCGTTCGGTGTGTGTTTGGGCAACTTGCCTCCAAATAATGGATGCGGCGCCAATGAAGTTTTAGGTTGCACCGATGTAACTGCTAACAATTTCAATCCTGTTGCTACGATAAACGACGGTTCTTGCACCTACGATGTGCTGGGCTGTACTGATCCAACAGCGAACAACTACAATGCTGCTGCTACGGTGAATGATAACTCCTGCACGTATGATGTGTTCGGTTGCACCGATGCAACGGCCATCAACTACAATTCTGCTGCCACAGTGAATGATGGCTCGTGCACGTATGCGGTTTACGGTTGCACTGATGCAAGTGCCATCAACTACAATCCTGCTGCTACGGTCAATGACAACTCATGTGCGTATGATTTGTTTGGTTGCACGGATGCCACTGCTAACAACTACAATCCTGCGGCTACAGTGAATGACAACTCGTGCACGTATGATGTGTTCGGTTGCACGGATGTCAACGCCATCAACTTTAATTCTAGTGCTACGGTCAATGATGGCTCTTGCACGTATGAGGTTTATGGTTGCACTGACGTGACTGCTAACAACTATAATCCTGCGGCTACAGTGAATGACAACTCATGCACGTATGACGTGTTCGGTTGCACTGACGTGACTGCTAACAACTATAATCCTGCGGCTACAGTGAATGACAACTCATGCACGTATGACGTGTTCGGTTGTACAGATGTAACGGCAACCAATTATAATCCTCTGGCTACCGTAAATGACGGTTCTTGTATTTATGCAACGTGCAGTAGCTTTGAAATGACTGCTGTGCAGACGCCTTGTTTGCAGGATGACGCCGGCAGCATGAATCCTGGTATGGACTTCACGTTCAACTTCCAGGGCGGATGTACGGTTGATTCATTGGTCTACGTAGTTGACGGTGTAGCGGTGCCTGTAGTATTAACTGCTCCGAATAACGTCAGTGGAAGTGTGGTATCCATTACGGGCTTCCCGGTAAATACAGATATTGTCGTTTACCTTGTATTGACCGATGGTACGGTTAGTCCTGAGTTCAACTTTACAGTCAGCGATTGTTCGCAAGATGCCGTGATTTGCGACTGTGATGGCAACGAGCATACGATCGGTGTTCTCTCATGGTTGGGCGATGGATTTGCTGATTTAGCAACTTATACCTGGAATGGTGTGACCGTGAACTTCAACTGCGCTACCTGGGGCTACGACTGCGGTGATATCCAGGGTGCTTCGGAAGATCCATACGGAGTATGTGAGGGTAACTTGCCTCCGAACAATGGTTGTGTCTTGAATGTCCAGGAGCAGACCTTGTTGACTTCACTGGAGGCGTATCCGAATCCAACTTCAGGAACGCTCACTTTGGTTAGTCACGACGCTAGCGGCCTCAAGCAGGTCAGCGTGTTTGATCAATCGGGCAAAATGATGTTCCGCGAACAACGCGTCATGGTGAATGGTGTTGCTCAACAACTAGACCTCTCATCGCTGGCGGCCGGTTCTTATCACATTCAGATTGTTGGTCAACAGACGGTGGCCAATGTCTCTGTGATCTTGCAGAAGTAAGCAACTAGTTAACATATAGAAAGAGGCCACCCAATTCAGGTGGCCTCTTTCTTTATTCAAAAAAATACTGATGGTCTCGATCGATGCTTTTAGCTGGATGCGCCAGCCTATTTAATCCCCAAATTCACCGATGGTTTTGTGGAAGGCTGCCTTTCTGAAGCCCTCCATAGGGAGGTTGGAATAAAGCATGTGGGCATTTACAGATGAACACCGAGTTAAAGCGCGGCTTCACGCTCCAAAACCGACCGAATATCCGGTTTGAAATAATTGGCGCTCTTCATCACCTTGCCGTCTTCACGGTAGATCGGCTCTCCGTTGTCATCAAGCTTCGACATATTGGAACGTTGGATCTCCTCGAATACAGCGGCAATCTTGTCTTGAAGACCATGTGCATTGATGGTGCCGCATAGAATGTAGAGCATGTCGCCAAGGGCATCGGCAATTTCCACGATGTCACCGTTCTTGGCGGCTTCCAAATATTCTTCGTTTTCCTCCTTCATGAGATTGAAACGCAACGTGAGCTCTTGATCACTAAGCAGGCCCGTTGGCTCATGGCGCACGGGAAGTTTAAATGCCTCATGAAAGGTTTTCACATAGTGGATGGTTTGGGCTAAACTCAAGGTGGCTTGTTCGTTTTTCATGGTGTGGGTAATTAATCCACCAAGTTGTTAAAATCCGGCGTCATGAAAAAACCGATTTATAAACAGCGAACCCCACATGCCTGAAAATGAAGGTGCGAGCTGCTGGAGAGGGAAATGCGAAAACTGAGTATTGGGGTATACAGGGTATTGATTTGCGCTTTTATTTTGCCGACCTACTAAAATTTCACCATGAAACAAACATTTACTAACCTCAACAAACTACTGCTGCTGTTACTATTGACAGTAGTAAGCTTTTCTGCATCGGCGCAATGCCCCGATGATGGCGTCCTATGGGACGTTGATTTGACACCGGCAGGTCCGGGTGAAACGGGCTCTTTTGACTGCGTTTACGGCGGAGAATTTTATTATTTCACTGCTGTTGAAGGCGAAAATTATTACGTAACTTCTTGTGGAACCCCATATGATTCACAAATCACGATGCGTGATGATTTTGGTAATCTGCTTGCCTTTGACGACGATTCTGCTCCCTGTGGAAACGGCGCTGCCGCAATCACATGGACAGCAACTTATAGTGGTCCCGTAAAGGTTCAAATGAATGAATTCGATTGCATCACTAACAGCATTTGTGGTGATCTCGCTGTGACCTGGTTAGAAGGAGCTGTACTATTGGGTTGCACGGATGCTACTGCGCTCAATTATAATCCTGCTGCAACAATTGATGACGGATCTTGCGAATTTCCAACCTTATGCGACTGCGCCGGAACAGCACACACCCTTGGAGTGCTCATTTGGCTCGGTGACGGAGCAGCAGATGATGGTTTCTATTCATGGGAAGGCCAGCCGGTTGACTTCAACTGCGCGACATGGGGCTTTGACTGTGGTGATATCGTAGGTGCTCCTGCAGAAGATCCATTCGGCGTGTGTCTGGGTAACTTGCCTCCGAACAACGGCTGCGGTGCTATTGATGTATTCGGTTGCACGGATCCAACGGCCAATAACTTCAATCCGCTGGCTACGATCGATGATCTATCCTGCACCTATGGTGATTGTACCATGTTGAGCATTGCGATGGAACAATTGCCTTGCTTGTGGTACGAAGGAACGGTAGACGTCCCTGGAGAACTCCTTCCATCTGCGGCATTCACACTGACCTACGAAGGCACCTGCACAGTGGATACCCTTTACCTCAATGTAAACGGTGAAGCTTTATCTTTTGGCTTGCCTGATGGTTTAAACACCAGTGGTTCAGTTTTGAACTTTGATGGCTTCCCGGTAAACTCAACCGTTGGTGCTTACTTCTTGCTTTCGAACGGTGTTGTCAGTGAGCCATTTGATTTTGTCGTTGGCGATTGCACCGGTGATGCATTGATCTGCGACTGCAGCGGTGCTGCTCATACCATCGGCGTATTGAGCTGGATTGGTGACGACTTCGCTGACGATGGCGCATTTGAATGGAACGGACAACTCGTAGACTTCAACTGTGCTACTTGGGGTTACGACTGCGGTGATGTTGTTGGTGCACCTGCTGAAGATCCAAATGGTGTTTGCGCAGGAAACCTTCCTCCAAACAATGGATGCGGTGCTACAGATGTATTTGGTTGCACCGATGTAACGGCTAACAATTTCAACCCTGATGCTACTGTAAATGATGGCTCTTGCACGTACGATGTATTCGGTTGCACGAATCCTTTGGCTAACAACTACAACATGGAAGCAAACGTGGACGATGGCTCTTGCACATTTGGCACTTGCTCTAATTTGGTGATGAACGCTATGCAAATGCCTTGCACACCTGACGCGAATGATGTGTTAAATCCTACAGTTGATTTCACATTCTCATTTGACGGTGGCTGCACTATCGATAGCTTAGTGATTGTTCTCGACGGTGCTGAGTTCCCTTTCTTTGTATCTGCACCTGATAATGTGAGTGGAAGCGTATTCGGATTGACAGGCTTCCCTTCCAACACTTCATATCAAGCTTATTACATGCTTGCCGATGGAACGGAGAGTATGGTGTTCGATTTCACTACCGGCGATTGCTCGCAGGATGCATTGATTTGCGACTGTCTGGGTAACGTTCACACCATTGGTGTACTGGATTGGATTGGTGACGGTTTCGCTGATAACAGCGCTTATACTTGGGCAGGTACTGATGTAGACTTCAACTGCGCTACGTGGGGTTATGACTGTGGCGATATCGCAGGCGCTCCTGCGGAAGATCCAAACGGCGTTTGCGATGGCAACTTGCCTCCAAACAACGGTTGTGCTCCTGATGTGGTGTTTGGTTGCACAGATCCAACAGCGAATAACTTCGATGCTACTGCTACTGCTGAGGACGGTTCATGTACTTATGACGTATTCGGTTGCACTGATCCTACAGCGAACAACTACAATCCTGACGCCAATGTGGATGACGCATCGTGCACCTTCGGTAGCTGTGATGGTCTTGTATTGACTGCAGAGCAAACACCTTGTATTCTTGATCAGAATGGAGATTTAATGCCGGGTATGAACTTTACATTCGAACTCAACGGTGGTTGTGCGATTGATTCCCTCGTCGTTATTTTGGATGGTGCGGCTACGTCGTTTAGCTTAACTGCGCCGGATAACGTAAGTGGTAGCGTATTCACTCTGGACGGTTTCCCAACAGATGTGACCATCAGCGCTTATTTCGTGTTGGTGGATGGTACAGTTAGTCCAACCTATGACTTCGCAGTAGGTAACTGTGATGGTGATGCGTTGATTTGCGACTGCGCAGGAAACGCTCACACCATTGGTGTTCTGACATGGTTAGGCGATTCGTATGCTGATGACGGCGCTTATGTTTGGGTTGACTTCCCCGTTGACTTCAACTGTGCTACATGGGGTTACGATTGTGGCGATATCGCAGGTGCGCCGGCTGAAGATCCTTACGGAGTTTGTGATGGTAACCTACCTCCAAACAATGGTTGCGCTCCGGACGATGTATTCGGTTGCACCGATGTTACTGCAAACAACTACAATGCTGATGCTACCGTTGATGACGGATCATGCACGTACGATGTCCTTGGTTGCACCGATCCAACAGCGAATAATTACAATCCAAATGCGAACGTAGACGATGGTTCTTGTACGTATGGTACATGCGACAATTTCGAATTGACCGCAGAACAGACTCCATGCTTCCAGGATAACGCGGGTAACTTGAACCCGGGTATGGACTTCACCTTCACATTTGATGGCGGATGCACCGTTGACTCACTCGTGATTACCTTGGATGGTGTTGCATTCCCATTGGTGGTGGATGCACCGGATAACGTAAGCGGAAGCGTATTCCCGGTTGCCGGATTCCCTGTGAATTCAGCTATTACGGTTTATTATGTGTTGGCTGACGGAACGGTGAGCCCAACCTTTGACTTCAATGTTGGTGATTGCTCACAAGATGCAATTATTTGTGACTGCGACGGTAACGAGCACACGATTGGTGTATTGAGCTGGATTGGCGACACGTACGCTGATGATGGCGCTTATACATGGGCGGGTGTTACTGTGAACTTTAATTGTGCAATCTGGGGCTTTGACTGCGGTGATATCGCAGGTGCGCCGGCTGAAGACCCATACGGTGTTTGTGCAGGCAATTTGCCTCCGCAAAACGGTTGTGGCTTGAATGTTCAGGAATACGGTACGTCAACCATGATGGAAGCTTATCCGAACCCAACTTCAGGTATGCTCACTATCGTTTCTCGCGATGGTAGCGAACTGAAGCAGATTCGTATCTTCGATCAATCCGGTAAGCAGTTGATGAACGAACAGCGTGTGATGGTGGATGGTGTTGCTCAGCAACTTGACCTGACTTCACTTGCTGCAGGTTCGTACCACATTCAGATCGTTGGTCAAAACCACGTTTCGAATGTGTCTGTGATTGTACAGAAATAATCGAATCCCATAGACTCTTGAAAGAGGCTGCCCGAAAGGGTGGCCTCTTTTTTTGGGCATAAAAAAAAGCGCCCAAAAGCGCTTTTTATACTTAACCAAAACGAAAAAACGTTTACCAATAATTAAACCCCTCAGTCAGATAGACTCACTCAAAGGAAAATTGGTTGCAGTATGACCGTTGTTTTTAGACGGAAGGGTGTGATGTGTTGATGATCAGAGGCTATTTGTCCTCCAATGGCGATTGAGAACGTCGCGTTACAGGACGGTGGAACGCCGACGGGTTCGTTTTTACACGTTGATTTTTCGAATGAAAACAGCCGGGTTTCCGGCCCACAGCTCATCAGGCCCAATGGAGCGAGTGACCACACTCCCGGCACCTACAACTGACCGCTCGCCAATCTCAACGCCTTTGAGAATAATGGTTGAACCTCCGATAAAAGCTCCCTGACGAATAACGATCGGTTTGGATTTGTAGCCACTGTTGGGGTGAGCCATGCGCTCGCTATGGCTGATGGGGTGGAAGTCCGTGTCCCATAGCATACACCCGTTGCCAATGAGCACATGGTCTTCGATGGTGATGGCTTGCACGCAGAAAAAAGAGGCATTCGAAATACCGACGTTATTGCCCAGTTGAAGCCGTGCACCGGACTTGACAATGAACTGCGTTTTGCACGCAGCTCCGACGGGATTCGCGCGGTGATCACTGTTGATGGTTACGTTATGACCCATAACGAATTCGCCTTTCTGACTCACCCATAGGGGGCCACGTACCTTTAAGGACGATCCTTTCGATGCTTTACGAAGCATCCAGAAATTCCAGAGGGAATAGCGCAGGGTGAGGTAACGAATCAGCATGATTTTTTAGGCTGCACAAGTATACACCAGAATGAAAGTATCAGGACGTTGAAGGTGCTCTGCGTCAAATCAAACACGGCAGAAAAAATGGTTGCTTGATTACCTTTGGCCAAAATGAAGGCGATGAACGATTTCGAAAAAATTCTGGCATACAAGCACTGGCGTCAGCGAATTCCAATGGGCGAGGGCCGTGTATCGCAAGGCTATATTCTACACCCGGATGAATGGGCGTTGAATCATTTGCCGGCCCGCATGGATGGCAAGTCGTTTCTCGATGTTGGGGCGAACGATGGGTATTTCGTTTTTGATGCAGAACGTCGCGGTGCCAAGCGCATGGTGGCGACGGATTTATACTACGACGGTGTGAGCGGCAACATGGGAGGCTGGAACTCTACGGGTATCACGTTAATGAAAAACTACCTGCATTCTAACGTGCAGATTACGCCCAAGAGCATTTACGATATTCAGGAGTTGGGGGAAACCTTTGACTGTGTGTTGTGCACCAATGTGCTTTCGTGGTTGGATAATCCGAACCTCGGTTTGCAGCGATTGGCGGAAGTGTGCAATGAAACGCTTTACCTGAAGGATGGCTTTTTGATGCGCTATGATCCGGAGCCGGTGTTGCAATACGAGCGTGCGAAAAACCTGGTGAATTTCCGTGCGAATTTGAGCTATGTGAAAACGTTGCTTCAGGCTCACGGTTTTAAGCGCATTGAGGTTGTTCCGTACTATTTGCATACGCCGTTTGAGTGGCAATTGGAAAACATTCCGATGGTGACCACGCAAACCGCAGTAAGTGTCTACGAATTGCCGAATGCCGGTTCAACGGCGCAATCGATAAATTGCCACAAGGCCTGGGTCACAGGCGAGGAGGGCGACTTTTGGTTTGTCCGCAACCTCGGCTGGGTGAAAAAGTCGGACGTCACGATTGCCCCACGCGGCAAGCGCTCCCTGATCAATCGCCTGATCCGTGCCATCCTCCCCGAGGCGGCATACGGCTACTACATCCGCAAGCGCGGCACGGAGACGTATGTGAAGTCGCACATGGTGATTGCGCATAAGCGCTAATGGTCGTTTACCCAAGCGGCGCGCCATGGCCTCGTGCAATAAAAACTTTGTGACGTATTAGTGGCCGCTTATATTTGCGCCCGCAATTGGGGGTATAGCTCAGCTGGCTAGAGCGCTTGCATGGCATGCAAGAGGTCATCGGTTCGAATCCGATTATCTCCACTTATGAAATCCGCAAACGCCTGATAATAAGGGTTTTGCGGATTTTTTCATTCAAATCTAGACCACATTTAGCCCACCGATTTTGATTTCCGTTTTCGTGTGACTCGTTTTTTGAGTGAAAAGTTGGGGTAGTTTTTTTGATGCGTTGGATGGTTTTTTCGCTGGTGTTAGATGGTACATATGGGCTGTTTTTTACACGTCGATTTTCATTTCAGAAAAATGGTTTGGAAGATGTCCTTTTGTTTTCGCTTCGCCCCGGATCATTTTACCACATTAGT
>Ga0209617_10000817_pt1 | contig 14174 bp, 17 predicted proteins | sample LakEriepJuly2011_2_FD_187459 | JGI IMG/M metagenome (GOLD analysis project Ga0209617, IMG submission 187459) | Freshwater microbial communities from dead zone in Lake Erie, Canada - CCB epilimnion July 2011 (SPAdes) (version 2) | ecosystem: Environmental > Aquatic > Freshwater > Lentic >... | reverse complement strand
AGCAACTTAAACAGATGGATGAGGCTGTGGACCAAGTTATGGGTCGAAGCGCAGACGAAAAGGGTGCAGACAAAGCAAACAATATACGTAGATCTCAGCAACGTGATCGCATTGCTTTGGCCAAAGACATTGAAGCCAACCAGAAGATCATTGCTACACTTAACGACCAAGCCGCACCAATTCGTGCAGAAGTACGCAAAGTAGAAGCTGAAGTTGGGCCAATAAAATACATATCCAAATTCATCTATGGTGATAAAGGCGCAGATGAAAATTCATTAGAACGTGCAGTAACATGGATCATTATACTGATTGTTATTGTATTTGATCCTCTGGCGGTTATCATGCTGTTGGCCGCACAAATGACATTTGGTTGGAAGAAGGAAGAGGATGACAAACATCTTTTACACAATACTGTACAGCATACTGAAACTCCTGTAACAGAACCAACACCTGTAAGTATCAACGACATTGTACCTCAACCGCAAGAATATGTTCCTAAAGAAATTGAACAAACACACACAGAACCAGTTCCAAGCGAAACGCCGTTGTCAGCACTAGGAGGTGATATAACTGCAACAGAATCGCAAACAGTAGACAGTCTGAATCAATGGAACAAAATGATTGAAGAAGCTGAAAAGGCTGCTGTTGAACCCGAAGTGACCACTGTTGAACAGCGTGTGGCCAAAGGTGAAACTTACATCGATGGTCTTGGCCAAGAGGTTGTGCTTGAAGCAGATTTGCCACAAGACGAATCAAAAAAAAAGACTTACATGATCAAGGACCCAGCGGGCCAATTACAAACCAAGAACCGGTAATAACATATGTACAGAATGAAGAACAAAACTCACCCAGCTCAATTTGGTCAAGGGTCAATTCACAAGTAAACTTCAAACCCAGAGACCAATTGTATGTAGAGTATGCCGCAGATAAATTTGAAGGACTAGTAGTTGATCAAGATTTAGATAACGAATTTTATAACTTTATTGAAGATATTAAAACTAATGGGCCCAGATTTTATGGGTACACACCAGAACAATTAGAAAATTTTGTAAGCAGGATATATGAACTTAGGAAAAATAACTCTAATAACGCCGCCGGATAAACTGTTCAATATGAGCATCAGTTACTTGCTGATTAAACCAAGTAACCACATCAAACAACAGTTTCAAACTATTTTGAGCGCAAGCATAGACGATATCAATGTGTTCATTTTTGATAATGACGACACAGATATTGGTTGGATGTTGAGTGTGTGTCAACAAGTTGAATGCATAATTGTTGACGTTGATAATTGTGATGCAATTACCAAAAAATTTGTTAGTTTTGTTATAGCACAGCCAAATGCAAACTATATCACCAATGACGAAACAACACCTTACAATCTCATAAGTAAAAATAGAATCTACGATTTGGATTGGATTGTGGAACAAGTAAAAAATCACCAAGATCAACAAGAGGATGATGATGATACACAGGAAGAGTAAAGGCACAGCAGTTCACGTTAAAGACGGCGAAAACATAAATCAAGCCCTTCGTCGTTTCAAACGAAAAATCGATGACAGCAAACTATTAGATACTCTTAGAGCAAAAGAGTTTTATGAAAAACCAACCACTGAACGCAAACGTAAAAAAGGTGCGGCCAAAAGTCGTTGGCGCAAACAACTGAGAGATCAACAACTTCCACCAAAACTCTATTGACATACTGGTAAATTGTGTTATAATGTAAGTTCACAATAAAGAAAGAACTTAATGGCTAGAACAGATATTATGATTGATTTGGAGACACTTAATACTACTCCAGATTCTACAATTTTAACAATAGGCGCTGTAAGATTTGATCCATTTGGTTCTGAAATTAAAGAGCCTGACATGGACAGTTTTTACTGTAAAGTGGACTTGGACAGTTGTGATCGTATAGGATTGACCACCAGTGATGACACCATTGCCTGGTGGGCCAGTCAAAGCAAAGAAGCCCAGGAAGCGGCTTTTGATACTGAAAATAGAATTGATATTGAAGAAGCATTTGCTCGTCTTTATAAATTCTGTTGGGGTGCAAAGCGTGTATGGAGCAACGGTGCAACATTTGACATTATCATTTGTGAACATGTGTTCCGTAAAATAAATCGTGCATGTCCTTGGAAATTTTGGGAAATTCGCGATGTACGCACAGCATTTGACTTGGGTATCAATCCACAACGCCCGCCTGTAACAGCACACCATGCATTGGAAGATGCTTGGAATCAAGCTGTTGGCATTCAAAATGTCTATAACACACTACGCACCAGCACAACCAGTGCAGGCGAGTATATCGCACCATTTGCAAATCAAAGGTAAAATATGGATAGTCAAACTAAAGAAGTAATGGATATTCTCCAAGAGGAATGTGCAGAAGTTATACAAGCGGTAAGTAAAATCAGTCGCTTTGGCTTGGATAATCTCAAGCCAGGAAAACCCAAAACCAATAGGGAACACTTGGAAGAAGAGTTGGGCGACTTGTATGCTATGATTGAGATTCTGCAAGAACTGGATGTAGTTAGCTGGACCAACATTGAACAAGCCGCAGAAGCCAAACGAGAAAAACTAAAAATCTGGTCAAATATCTTTACTGAAACTAAAGATCAGACATAAATAATTGTATACCAAAACGCCGTAAGGGTTTGGTATATGGGCATGGTGCCCGGATTTACTTGCTTAATTTAAAGGAGAAAATTATGAGCAAAATCATCGGTATCGACTTAGGTACAACAAATAGCTGTGTGGCAGTCCTGGAAAACGGAGTTGCCAAAGTAATTGAAAACAGCGAGGGTGCTAGAACAACACCATCAATCATTGCATATACAGATAAAGAGATTCTAGTAGGTGCAACAGCAAAACGACAAGCAGTCACAAATCCAAAAAACACACTGTACGCAGTCAAACGTTTGATTGGCCGTAAGTTTGACGAAAAAGAAGTACAAAAGGACATCAGCTTGATGCCGTACGGCATTGTCAAAGCAGACAACGGTGATGCATGGGTTGAAGCAAATGGAGAAAAACTAGCACCACAACAAGTAAGTGCTGAAATTCTTCGCAAGATGAAAAAGACCGCAGAAGACTATTTGGGCAAAGAAGTAACACAGGCGGTTATCACTGTGCCGGCCTACTTCAATGACAGCCAGCGTCAAGCTACCAAGGATGCAGGACGCATTGCAGGCCTGGAAGTGTTGCGTATCATCAACGAGCCTACTGCGGCAGCATTGGCCTACGGTGTTGACAAGGCAGACAAGCGTGATCGCAAGATTGCAGTGTATGACTTGGGTGGTGGTACATTTGATATCTCCATTATTGAAATTGCCAACATTGACGGCGACAAGCAAATTGAAGTGTTGAGTACAAACGGCGACACATTCCTTGGTGGTGAAGATTTTGACCAACGTCTAATGGACTACTTGGTTGATGAGTTCAAGAAAGACAACGGCATTGATCTCAAAACAGACGTGCTGTCGTTGCAACGTTTGAAAGAAGCCGCAGAAAAAGCCAAAATTGAATTGTCATCTGCACAATCAACCGCAGTGAACTTGCCATACATCACAGCAGATGCAAATGGTCCTAAGCACATGAATATAACCATTAGCCGTGCCAAGTTTGAAGGCATGGTGGATGAACTGATTGCTCGTTCAATTGAGCCATGCAAGATTGCCATGGCAGATGCCAAAGTAACTGCCGCAGACATCGACGAAGTTATCCTTGTGGGTGGCCAAACACGCATGCCTAAAGTGCAAGAAGCCGTTGAGAAACTGTTTGGCAAGGCTCCACGTAAAGACGTTAACCCAGACGAAGCAGTTGCCGCAGGTGCCGCAGTACAAGGCGCTGTGTTGGCAGGTGACAAGACTGACGTGCTATTGCTAGACGTTACACCGTTGACATTGGGTATTGAAACAATGGGTGGAGTGTTTACCAAGCTGATTGCCAAGAACACAACTATCCCAACCAAACACAGCCAAACATTCAGTACAGCGGATGACAACCAGCCAGCTGTGACCATCAAGGTTGCACAGGGCGAGCGTGACTTGTTCCGCTACAACAAGCTGTTGGGCGATTTCAATCTTGAAGGTATTAATCCAGCTCCACGTGGTACACCACAGATTGAAGTTACTCTTGACATCGATGCCAACGGTATTCTTAATGTAAGTGCCAAAGATAAAAAAACTGGCAAAGAAAACAAGATCACTATCAAGAGTGATTCAGGCTTGACAGAAGCTGAAATCCAACGCATGGTTCAAGAAGCTGAGGAAAATGCAGAGTCTGATAAGAAACAAGCAGATTTGATCAATGCTCGCAACAGCGCAGAAGGTACTACTCACAGCATCAAGAAAGACTATGAAGAGTATAAAGAACAGCTGACTGAAGAAGAGCGCACCAAGTTCGACGATGCAGCCAAAGCTGTGACAGAAGCATGTGCTGGCGAAGATAAAGAAGCAATTGACAAATCAGTTAACAGTTTCTTTGAAGCTGCTGGCCCAGTTATGACCAAGAAGCAAGCCGCAGAGTCTGCCAAGGCAGAAGCTGAAAAACAAGCTGCTGAAAAAGGTGAACAAACTGTGGATGCCAGCTTTACAGAAGTAAACGATTCGGACAAGAAGTAATGTCTGAAACTTGTACGGTCTATTGGGCTCCTGTGTTCATTGAGGCAACTCAAAACTGGAACATGATCTATCCAGATTTGATCAGTGTACACGATCGCATAAGACCGTACAAGACGTCTACAAAATCTGGTAATTTTTTCTACTGTCCATCATTTACTGGACTTGTTGAGAACACATTTGTTTTGGAAAATCCCATAGCAGGGTCGTACAAAATAGTAAACAATCAAGTTGTTGTTCCCGACGAGACTTTTATAAATGCCTGGACACAACATACTCCCAGTATGGAAGGTTGTAACATGATGTCTTACGGAATGAAGTGGGTTTTCTTCACAGAAGAAGATATTGAAATGATGTTGGTGTCTCCATTTTTTGGAAATGCTGAACATTTAAAGTATGGAAATGTAATGCCAGGCAAACTCAACATTTCAAAATGGTTTAGATATATAAATTTAGAATATATTCTGCACAAGGGCGTGAAGGAATTCAAAGTTATCAAAGGTGAACCTCTAGCATATGTTGTGTTTAATACCAATAAGAAAGTTAATCTAAAAAGATTTGAAATGAATGATAAACTTCATGCTTACGGATTGGCAACGGGAACTTCCACAAAATGGGAACCGTGGGTGCCGTTGGCAGCAAGATATAAACGTTTCATGGAAAGTAGAACAAACAAATTAGTTTTGAATGAAATTAAGAAAAATTTAGTAGACACAGACACACAAAAGTAATATAATAAAAACATAAGGTGCCTAATTAGGGCCTTATATGGGTTCTTGCTTATTTAAAGGAGAAAATTATGAACCAATCAAACTTAAGAACTATGGATGCAGCGCATCTTGCCAATCTCAGCAGAGCACTTGTGGGATTTGACCGTTACTTTAACGGACACTTTGCCAACACAAACGGAAATTATCCGCCACACAATATTGTAAAGTACAATGAAACACACTACGGTATTGAAGTGGCTGTTGCTGGATTTAGCAAAGAAGAAATTGCTGTGGAAGTTGATCAGGATCAACTTGCCATTACTGGTAAGAAGATTTCAGAAAACGACAACAAGGAATATTTGCATCGAGGTTTGGCAGCAAGAGACTTTGAACAAACGTATACTCTTGCAGAGTACATGACTGTTAAAGGTGCAGAAGTCAAGGACGGCATGCTTAAAATTGAAATTGAGCGTGTGGTACCAGATGCACTGAAGCCTCGTCAAATAACAATTAAATAACAAACCAAGGGGAAGGCAACTTCCCCTTTTAACAAAGAGAAAATATGTCAAGTACAGATGTCGCAATCGACGAAAAGATCAAAGTAATTATTTCAGAACCCAAACGTTGGAAAGTTATCTTGTTGAATGATGACTCAACGCCCATGGAATTTGTTATCAGTGTGTTGACTGAAATTTTTAAACACACAAGAGAACAGGCAGCAGATATCATGCTACAGGTACATGAAACTGGTAGCGGCATTGCAGGTGTTTACAGTTTTGAAATTGCAGAAGCCAAAGCTGTTGAAGCAACCAATCTTGCTAGAACAAATTCGCACCCACTACAAATCAAATTGGAAGAAGAATGAGTTTACGAGACCTAACACACGATGCACACCGTGCAGCAGAGACACAACCATTTGTGAAAATTTTATTCTCGGGTAACATCGATCCCAAGTTGTATGCTACATTTTTAAAAAATCAGCATCCATGCTATGATATTTTGGAAGCATACGCCATGTTGTCTGGTGTGTTAAACGGTCTCCCAGATGTACGACGAGCTGGCAAAATCAATGCGGACTTTTTGGAACTTTGGAAGGAAGAACAAGACCCCACCATTGTTCCAGCAGTAAAACGTTACATGGATCACATTGTGTCAATTAAAGATGATCCTAAAAAATTAATGGCACATGTGTATGTTCGACACATGGGCGATTTGGCCGGAGGCCAAATGATCAGTAAACGTGTGCCAGGTAGTGGCACAATGTATCAATTTGAAGACCCAGATGCGCTCAAAGCTGCAATTCGTGAACGTATCAGCGATGACATGGCAGACGAAGCTATTATTTGTTTTGGATTTGCCACAGACATGTTTAAAGAAATGATGGACACAACACATGAGTAATGTATGGGACACACTGATCAACATTGAACAGTACTTTGAACAACAGTTTGATGCAACGGGCACTGTTACACATGAGCCCGGCATGTATCGTTTTAATCAACCAGGTTGGGTAAACAAAGTTTGGACCAGCGGCAGCTATCGCAGAGCACACATTGATGTAGTAGATGCTCGTGAAACCAAAGGCTTATGGATGATGCATTGCTGTATTTTTCCACACACGCACAATCCAGCTCCTATCTTTGGCTTTGATGTGATTGCCGGCAAGAACAAGATCACTGGTTGTTTTATTGATTATAGCCCAGCCGGAGACAAAGAGCATCCTATGATTGATTATTTTGGCGACGAAGTTGGTCGATATGATTGGAACAAAAAGCGCAAATTGCCAGAGTGGGCTGAGCGTATTTTTAGTGAGCACATGGTGGCTGCGGGTAATGTGAGCGATGAAACTGAGCTTGAACAAATAACAAGTTTGGCACATGTGCTGGTTAATCATTACCTAGAATCGGTAAGCGAAACAAACAGCACAGCTAACAATACAGCAGAAGAACAGAACTATTATTGCCAAAATCAAAAACAAAACCCGCATACACCCAAGGTTATGGTTAGTTTAGGGCTGAGCGAAGCAGATGTAGAGATTTTCATACAGAATTGCCTGTTTCCTGAAATAACATAAATATTACACTATGCGTGTAATTGACATTATCCAACTTAACGAATTTGCTCCTCCCTCTGCCGGCGCCGGCACTGTTGATCTTATCAAAACCTTGTTATCAATGGTTTTGAACAATACATTAGAAGGGCCTGCAAGACATCAAGCTATCGATGTATTGACTAGAATTGAACAAAAAGCAGAAGAACTAGATAGCCAAGAAGAGCCACAACAACCTGCAGAGGTGCAGCCACAACAACCTGCTCCAGTGCAAGTTGAGCCTACACAGTCAGTTGAACAGCCAGCTGAAGAGCAACCTATATCCGAAGCACAAACTAGAATAAATTATAAAACTTTGATTAGTAATCTAATTAAACGACTTGCAAATCCAGCTGAAACTGAAAAATTGATCACAGCATCCAGAGCTGAAGGTGTACCAGATTCTTTTATCTATAAACTAATAAATCAAGGTCAAAAAATTGAGTTTGTTGACAATCAAGCAGCATTTGGCGCTGTTGCAGATTTGGCATACCAGCTTGCAAATAAAGTAAGTGGTATTTTAAATGAACTTAAAAAGGCCGCTGATGTACAAATTAAATTAAAGAAAGCGGATCCCACAGAGGCACGCCGTCCAAAAGTTCCTAAAGCTAAGAAAACAGTTCCAGCCAAAAAGGAACTAGTAAACTTGTTGACAGACACATTTAGCAGACCGTTAGCTGGCGCAACTTCCATAGAAGATCGCAACGACCGAGCTGACAAGATATCAGACTTCATGACTCGTTGTATCACTGGTGTGATCAAATTTGAAGATTTGTTAAATGCCAAAAGAGGCAATGTATTAAGTTTACTAACTGATCCAGATGATCAAAAAATTGTTGACATTATCGGCAACTTGCTACTAATCAAACCCAGTGCAACAGCAGGCAATTGGGGTCCGGGCGAATTAGGTTTAGCTATTTTAGGCGATCCTGTGACCAAATCAAACGACAAGGGCGATTTGGATATCAACGGTCGATTAATTGAACTCAAAGCAAGCCAAAATCCAGAAAAGGGCGGCCGACTAGGTACACAGGCATTGGAAAAAGGTCTAGCAGGCTTGCCAAAATACTACGAAGCCTTACAATCTTTGTTATCAAGTGCGTATGGTAAAAACATTCCTTTTGATTTCTCTCTAAAGAAAGCTAGTAAAAAAACAGAGGAATCTGAAGAATTAGCTGAAGCCAAGGGCGGCAATAAACTACAGTTAAAACAAATAGCAATACTACCAGACAACAATCTGGGTGTGTACAATACTTCTGACGGCAAACAGAAAGATATTAAATGGACTAGCTTTGGAAGAACATTTGTAAATTCATCTTTGAACCCTAAGATAAAGAACAAAGTGGGTTCAGACACAACTAAAGAATTTTTAAGATCAGTTGCACTATCTTGTCTAAATCCATTATTTAGTGAACTATATGATGTTAGTTTTGTTGACAATTGTGTAAACAGAGACGGCACTATCAAATACGAAACATTTACTGCTGGTTATACCAAGATGCTGTATCAAGTATATCAAGCTAAAGATAAAGTTGGAGAAATCATGGTCCTTAATCCAAATTCAGGATCATACTATGTGTTGTCTGGACCAGATGACATCGATAGCGCAATGCAAGTTGATCCAACCGGCGAATTTCAAAATATACAAATTGGATCAGTTTGTATCGACTTCACTGATAGCCAGGGCAAAGCCAGCCCACAAATTGGAATAGCGTAATTCCATGTTCTTACCGCTGGTGTTAGATTTTTAACATGTTGAAAAATCAACATGTTGTAATAATAACAGCGTAGTTTAACTCTCCTAAAAATAAGATTAAATACTTTTCTAAAGCACTCTATTGGTGCCTAGGAGCGAAAAACATGAAGAAAATTATAATAGCGACAATTGTGTCGGCTATCTTGGCCAGCACGACTGCCATGGGTCAGACCTTGATCAATCAGGGTACCTACGACTCAAAAAGCCTCGTTGACACCAACAGTACCACTACTAGTACCAGCACAATTAACACTAACAACGTAAACAGTGGTACTACTACTGTTAACAGCAACACCAACCTAACTGGTGGCACTACCAACACTAATAACAATAATAATGTTAATAGTGGCACAATGACCAACAATAACAATAATAATAACGTTATGAGCGGGTCAGTTACCTATACAAACAACAATAATAACAACAACATTAACAGCGGTACCCAGACGTTTAATAACAACAACGTTAACACCGGAGATATGACTAACCGTAATATTAGCACAAGCACTAGCACGTCTAATAACACTAATAATAACATCAATACTGGAGATATGACAAATCGTAATATTAATACAAGCACCAGTGTGAATACTAATAATAATGTTAATACCGGTGACATGACCAACCGTAATATTAATACCAGTACGTCTACTTCAAACAATACTAATACTAACATTAATAGCGGTACAATGACCAATATTAACAAAAATGAAAATACTGGTACAATGACCAATAATAACAACAACACCAGCACCAGTGCTAATCAAAACGTTAATCAAAACAATAATGTCAACAGTGGCGATATGACTAACCGCAATATCAATACCAGTGAAATTACTCAGCGTATTATTCAACCTCCACCTACAGCAGTTGCACCTACCATGATGAGTGGCGGCAATACCGACCTATGTTCAACAGGCACAAGTGGTAGCGTACAGACACAAATTTTTGGTGTAAGTAGTGGCGGAACAGTTCGCGACATGAATTGCGAAAGATTAAAATTAAGCAAGACACTGTACGACATGGGTATGAAAGTTGCAGCAGTTGCCACCATGTGCCAAGACCGTAGAGTTTTTGATGCCATGATGGCAGCAGGAACACCTTGCCCATACGAAGGTCAAATTGGTGCTCAAGCCAAAGCTTCTTGGGAAGCTAACGCAGATAAAATACCAAAGTATGATGAGGTAAAATTAGATGATACATATAAGAAAGTTGGCATTGGCGCTTTGCTTGGCGCTCTTGTTTTCAAGTTCTTCTAATAGTCAATCAATTGACCCTGTTACCGGTAATTTAATCAATTACGGCACTAGTCCCACGGAAACAACAAGTACGTGGAATAACGGTGTTTATGTCAACCAACTGTGCTTTGGGGCAGGACAACCGGGCAATTGCGGCCCAAACCCCAGTATCAGAGAAGGCAACAATATCAACTTCTCTTATGGTACTGTAAACTTAAATCAAATTGTCAATATAAACAAGGCCCTGTCTATTGGCGGAAGCGGTGTACAACTTAGCGGATTCAATTTTGGCTTTATGGCCAAGAATGGTAACGGCTGGGATGATGGCAGACAAGATTACCTAGGTGCATATGTTAACTTTTACAATGCCAGTGGAGGACTAGCGGCAAACTATGATTACACAGCACAGACTAATCAAAGATACAACTGGACACTGTTTAACTTTAGTGAAACATTTGCTAGTCCAGTGCCAGCGTCAAACTATAGTAATGCACAAGTGGGATTTGTTGGTCGAGATAACAATTTCTGGGCAGGTACCTATGGTCCTGAAATTTACAACGTAAACTTCAGTTTGAAATATTCAGTTAGGCCTGATCCGTGTATCGCTGACCCATTATCAAGTCCTACTTGTCCAGGATATGCACTGGCCACTGTTAAAAATTCAATACTAGGATCCACAGTATCAAATGCATCAGTGACTTCGTTTGTGCCGGTGCCTAACTATGCATTAGTTTCTCCAGGTCCGGCCGCCGGTCTACAAGATCCAACGGGGCAACAAGGACCAATGGGACAACAAGGACCAATGGGACAACAAGGACCAATGGCCCAACAAGGTCCAGCAGCAGGTCCGCAGGGACAAGGTCCAGGTCCAGGACCAAATCAAAATTCTGTCGGCCCAATGGACGGTCCATCTCAATCAGGTCCACAAGGTCCACAAGGTCCAGCAGCTGGTCCGCAACCTGCAGGTGGTCCTCCACAACAAGCACAATCGGCACCACAACCGAGTTCAGGCCCAAGTCAAGCAGGACCAAGTAGATCCAACGATGGTCCTAAGATGACACCGGGTGCTGCATTAAGTGTGGCTCGTACCGCACAAGAAAAAGACAAAGCAGTACAAGCAACAGCCGTGCAAAATGCAACTAAAACATTTGAAGGTATTCAACAAAGCGCACAGGCTGCAAGCAACGCCGCGATCACAATGAACCAGGACATGAGTAGTAATAGTGCAATAGCGGCTGCAAACTTTGCCAGCCAAACTACACAAATGAGTCAACAAAACGCAATGCAATCAATGCAACCGCAAAGTACTTCACAACAGTCATCTACACAGTCAACAGGCACTAGAGAAACACAATCAACTCAGCAAACAAACAGCGGAATAGGTCTAACATTTAACGGAAATTTATTATCCTATAATTCACAGACATCGACGAACACATCTAATACTTCGCTAGCAACATCGCAAACAGCACCCACTTATCAACTTCGATCAGAAACAAGACAATCGGAAGTTGAGCAAGCACCGATACAAATGACCAGTTTTGGTGGTGTGGGCCGAGCTGGTAATCCCTTATCAGACCTAATGAATCAACGAATGGACATGATGCAAACTAACATAGACCAACGTGCAGACACTGTGAAGAAAAACGTACAACCCAACGACCTGGCCGGCGGAGTAGATGTTGCGGCCATGGCACAAATTCCAAAAGGATACGAAGCATACAGTCTAGTTGTACTACGTGATGCTCCTTTTTATAAGCCTGAAACAATTTACAAAAACAATCGAACAGTCGACAATGCTAGATTACTAAGAGGGTTAACGGGCGGCAGTGATGCCAAACATCAAGATATGGTTAATAGCCAATACAAATAAGGAGATTGAGATGACCGAAGAAATTAAAAACGTCAATGCCAAGATTGATGAAGCTGAAGCGGCCGTAAAGAAGTATGCTAGTAAAGACACAGTCATCAGCATTGGTGGTTATGAGTTTACTCCTGCCAAACTAATGGTAGCAGCCACACTAGTATCATCACTACTAGGCGGCCTGTACGGAGCATTTGAAGTGTACAAAGACTACATGGGTATGAAAGATAAAATTGCCAAGTACGTCAGCCCCGACTTAACTGAAATTTATAAAAAGATGGAAGTATTAGATGCTAACACTAGCAAGATGGTGGAGTATACTGATAATATCAAGATAGATTTGAAGAATGATGTTCGCAGATTAGAAGGCGTGGTTGAGAACGTTGAGCGTTCTAGCAAAACTGATCAACGTCTTACAGATTCAGGCATGAAAGAAATCAAACGCGATGTTGACGGCACGGTGAAAGAAATCAAACGCGATGTTGATGCTACATTGAAAGAAATCAACAGAGAATTGGTCAAGAGTCAAAAAGAACAGCAGGCTGAGATTAGAGCATTACGTGCAGATGTAGATAATAAAATTAAAAAAGCGTTGGACAATCCATTGAACAACTAAGGAGACAGCATGGGAACAGAGATTAAGGATGTAAATGCAAAGGTAGATGAGTTAGAAGCGGCTGCAAAGAAGTACGCTAGTAAGGATACGGTTATAAGCATTGGAGGCTATGAGTTTACGCCTGCCAAGTTAATGGTTGCATTTACTATCGTTAGTTCTACACTGGGTGGATTGTATGGTGCGTTTGAAGTGTACAAAGACTATCAAGGTATGAAGAAAAAGATTGCAGAATATGTTACGCCGGATTTATCAGTGTTTGACAAGCGTCTTGCTGTGGTAGAAGAGAACAGTCAAAAAACTGCGGATTATACTCGTGACATCAAGAATGATTTAAGAGATGACTTGCGTAAAATGGAAAAGGTAGTTGAGCAAGTTGAGCGTACCAGCAAACAGAGCCAGCGTGAAACTGAGCAGGATGTTCGTGGATTACGTAAAGAGATGGATGCCAAGATCAAAAACGCACTGGACAACCCGTTGGCCAATAAATGAAATATCTAGTGCTGCTACTGTTGGTATTTGCCCCGGCAGAAGCAGCCAGGATAGAGTGTGTGCGTTGGACATGGACCGGTGATGTTTTTGAACGCAAAGTAGTATGCTTAGAATGGCGTGACAGAGATGCTCCACGGAAAGATGAAAAGAAGAAGAAAACAACATAGTTAACGTACTACTTAATTCATTGCTTGCTATATCTAAATACTAGTATATTATCCTGGAGCGACACGTGGATCCGATTACTATTGGTTTAGCATTTGCAGCCGCACAATCAGCGGTTGGCCACATAAAGCAAGCCATAGCTCTGGGCAAGGACATCAACAGCCTAGTAGGTCAGTTTAGTAAATTCTTTGAATCATCAGATGCTATTCATCGTGAGCGATCAAAAGTAAAGGCTAAAGGTAGCCGTCTAGGCAAAACCGATGCAGAACTAGGACACGAAGCACTGCAAATTGCCATGCATAGTGATGCTTTACGTCAAGCAGAACGTGAACTCAAAGACATGATTCTTTGGCAACTGGGCAAACCCCAAATTTGGGAACAGATGATCCAAGAACGCACTAGACTGTTCAAAGAACGTGCAGAAGCTGAACAGGCAGAAGCAGAGCGTGAATTAGCACACAAGAAAAAGATGGCAGATCAGTTTATTTTTGGCATGTATTTTATTGCAGGATCAATTATTTTATTTGCAGTTGCTATGGGTGGCATTGGTTTATACGGAGTCATGGAAGAAAAAAGAATTTATGAACAAAAAGTGGCGGCTCGCAACGCACTTATAAGACAACAG
>Ga0209617_10000815_pt1 | contig 14202 bp, 11 predicted proteins | sample LakEriepJuly2011_2_FD_187459 | JGI IMG/M metagenome (GOLD analysis project Ga0209617, IMG submission 187459) | Freshwater microbial communities from dead zone in Lake Erie, Canada - CCB epilimnion July 2011 (SPAdes) (version 2) | ecosystem: Environmental > Aquatic > Freshwater > Lentic >... | reverse complement strand
CGGTCGCCGCGCTGGTGCAAATCGGGGTGGCTATTTTAGCCGCGATCACTCCGCTGGGAGCCGCGCCGTCGGTGGAGAATACCGATATTTTCGCGGAAGGCCAAAACGGTTTCGTCTCGTATCGCATTCCCGGCATCGTCGTGACCGCGAGCGGCACGGTGCTCGCCTATTGTGAAGCGCGGAAATTCACGTCCGCCGACCGCGGTGAAATCGAAATCCATCTGCGCCGCAGCTCCGACGGGGGGCGCACGTGGAGCGCACAGCAGCAGATCGCTCACCTTGGTCCTCGGTTCCCGCGTAATCCGCACATGCCGGACGACAAGAAGAAGAAGGACATGGGTGGACCCGAGCAGCAGACGGTCAACAACCCCATGCTCATCGCCGACCGCAACGGGGCCGTGCACTTCGTCTATTGCGTGGAATACATGCGAGCCTTCTACGCGCGCAGCGACGACGACGGCATCACGTGGTCGCCGCCGGTGGAAATTACCTCCACCTTCGATCGCTTCCGTTCCGAGCTCGACTGGCAGGCCATCGCCACCGGGCCCGGACATGGCATCCAGTTGCGCAGCGGCCGTCTGCTCGTGCCGGTGTGGCTGGCCACGTATGAAAAAACTGCGCCGCAGCGCAGGGGCTGCTCCGTAATCTTCAGTGACGACCAAGGAGCCACCTGGCAGCGCGGCGACATGGCGATGACGATCAGCGGAGAGTCGAGCGTAGCCCAGCTCTCCGATGATCGCGTTATGCTCAGTTCGCGCAACACCGACCCGCGCAACCGTCGTGCCGTGGTGTATAGCCGCGATGGCGCGACAGGTTGGACGAAGCCCGATTTCATCGAGGAACTGCTCGAACCCGGCTGCATGGCCGGTCTGGTCAGCCACCCTGGTCAGCCAGGGAAGAACCAGCCGCTGTTGCTGCACTCCAGCCCGCACACTACGAAGCGCGAGCATCGCGAACGGAAGAATGTGTCAATCCACGTCAGCCGCGACGACGGCCGCACCTGGCCCGTGCGTCAGCTCCTGCAGGCGGGACCCAGCGCCTACAGTGATCTCGCGGTGCTGCCCGATGGCACCGTTCTCTGCCTCTACGAAAACGGCAAACCTGGCGAGACCCGCCGCAACGGCGACTGGGCCTACGCCCGCCTCACGATCGCCCGCTTCAACCTCGAGTGGCTCACCGCCAGCTCCTCCGCCCACGCCGCGCCGCCCTGAACCGCGACCGCATCCGACCGCTTCGCCTCACCCCCATGTCGTCCACCTCCGTCGCCTTCGGCGCTCTGAATTACCTCGCACTGGGGGCCTACCTGATCGGCACCTTGTCGCTCGGGCTTTGGTTCGCGCGGCGCAACCGCAGCACGTCCGATTACTTTTCGGCCGGCCGGCGGATTCCGTGGTGGGTAATGGGTATCAGCATCTCGAACGTCAGCTCGATTTCCTACATGTCGATCCCCGCGAAAGCCTACGCGGAGAACTGGACGATTTTCTGGGTCAACGTGCCGATCGTGCTGCTCGCGCCGGTTGTGATTCTGGTGCTGTTGCCGGTGTTCGCGCGGCTACGATCGGCCTCGGCCTACGAGTTTTTGGAAACGCGCTTCGGCCTCGCTGCGCGCCTCTACGGGGCCACGGCCTTTGTGCTGCTCCAACTCGGCCGGATGGCGCTCGTCATCTATTTGCCCGCCCTCGCGCTCGCCGCGGTCACCGATCTCAACGTCATCGCGTGCATCATGCTCATCGGCGCCGTCAGCGCGCTCTACTCGGTCGTCGGTGGCATCGAAGGTGTGGTGTGGACGGATTTCGCTCAGACGGTTTTTCTCATCGGCGCGGCGCTGCTGAGCTTCGCGCTCATCGTATCGCGGCTCGATGGTGGTTTCGGCACGCTGGTCCAGGTCGCCTCCGAGCACGACAAGTTCCGCTCGATCCGCTGGTCGGGCGACTACACGACGACTGCGATCTGGGTCGTGCTGCTCGGTAGTCTGTTCAGCCAATTAGTGCCCTATATTTCGGATCAGAGTATGATCCAGCGCTATCAAACGACGACCGATGTCGCGGCGGCCGGCCGCGCGTTGTGGACCAATGCCGGGATCGCGCTGATCAACACCTGCTTGCTGCTCGGCGTGGGCACGGCGATGTTTGTTTACTACCGGCAATTCCCCACGCACCTCGACGGCCTGCCGAAGGCGGACGCGATCTTGCCCTTCTTCATTGCGCGCGAGCTGCCGCCCGGCGTGGCGGGCCTCGTGGTCGCGGGCATCTTTGCCGCCGCGCAGTCCGCGATTTCGACCAGCCTGAACTCGACCTCGACGGTGATCGTCACCGACTTCTTGCAACGCCTCGGTCCGCCGCGCGACGACGCATATTGGCTGCGCCGCGCCAAAGTGATCACGGCGATCGCCGGCGTGGTGGCGGTGATCTTGGCCTGCCTGCTCGCCGTCACTCCGATGGAATCGGCTTTCGATTTTTTCCAACGTCTGCTCGGCCTGACGTCCAGCGGTCTCGCCGGCCTTTTTATCCTCGGGATCTTTACCCGACGCACGTGCACAGCCGGCGCGCTGACCGGTGCGGTCACCAGCGCACTTGTGCTCTATCTCGTGCAGACCCAGACGAAGCTGCACGTCTATCTTTACGCGCTCACCGGCATCGGCGTGTGCGTGATCGTGGGCTACACCGTGAGTTTGCTGCTGAACGCCGTGCGCCCGCTACCCACCACCGCGAACCGCTGACGCCGGCACCGCCCCCCCCCAAAAAAATCTCTTTATGTACCTCATCCGCTCGCTCCTCCTGATCCTCGCCGCCGTCACCGCGCTCCGCGCCGCGCCGCTGTTGGAATTCTCCGACGTCTTCCCCGCCAACTCCAACGGTATCGTGCGCCACCGCATCCCCGGTGTCGTCGTGACGCCCAAGGGCACCGTGCTCGCCTACTGCGAGGCGCGTAAAAACAACAGCTCCGACTGGGGCGAAATCGAAGTGCACCTGCGCCGCTCCACCGATGGAGGCAAGACGTGGGATGCGCCCCGCCAGATCGCCCATCGCGCCGCGCGCCACGAGGGCAACCCAACCAAGCCGCAAGGCGGCGACCGCGAGCAGACCGTCAACAACCCCGTCGCCATCGTCGATCACACGACCGGCGCGATCGAGTTCGTCTACTGCGTGAACTACGCCCGCGCTTTTTCGATGCGCAGCACCGACGATGGCCTCACGTGGAGTGACCCCGTTGATATCACCGCGACGTTCGAGCCGTTCCGCCGTCACTACGACTGGAAGGTCATCGCCACGGGCCCGGGCCACGGCCTCCAACTCAAGAGCGGTCGCCTCGTCGTCCCCATCTGGCTCGCCTATGGCGCCACCGGCGACCACAAACCCTCCGCTGCAGGGACGATTTACAGTGATGACCACGGCAAGACGTGGCGCGCGGGCGACATTGCTTTCCCGAACGCCGGCGAGTTCGGCGATCCCAACGAAACCATGATCACCACGCTCGCCGACGGCCGCGTGATGCTCGTGGCGCGCAATGTCTCCAAGGCCAACCGCAAGCTCGTCAGCATCAGTGCCGACGGCGCCACCGGCTGGAGCACGCCGAAGTTCCACGATCAACTCTGGGAGCCGATCTGCATGGCGAGCATCGTCGCGCATCCGGCTCAGCCCGGCACGCAGATCTATTCCGCGCCCCATACCCTTGGGCGCGACGCCGCCGGCAAGGAGATCCCCGCCGGCCGGGGTAAACGCGAAAATCTCTCGATCAAACTCAGCCGCGACGACGGCAAGACGTGGTCTGTGAACAAGACTCTCGACGCCGGCCCCAGCGCTTACTCTGACCTCGCGGTGTTGCCCGACGGCACCGTCCTTTGTCTCTACGAAAAAGGCTCCGACATCGTGGCGGCGCGCTTCAATCTCGACTGGCTCACCGGTGCGCCCGCCGCGCGCTGACGCCGATTTCCCTGAGGTATCTGAACAACGAATCATCGATCCTATCACCGCCGCGGTTTCCGACATTTTTAACTGAACCACCCAACTGAGTTTCTCATCCACTATGCAAAATCGATTCCGCGGCCTCGTCGCCGCACCCTTCACGCCCTTCAACGCTGATCGTTCGATCAATCTCGACGTCATCCCCGGCTATGCCCGGTTCCTGAAGGAGAACGGCGTCGGCGCCGCCTTCGTCTGCGGCACGACGGGCGAGGGACTTTCCCTGACGTTGGAAGAACGTCTCGCCGTTGCGGGGAAATGGGTCAAATCAACCGGCGAGACTCTGCCGGTGATCGTCCACGTCGGGCACACCTGCCTCGAGGACGCCCGCAAGCTCGCGGCGCACGCGGCCCAGATTGGTGCGGCGGCGATCTCGGCCTTGGCTCCCATGTTTTTCAAGCCCCGCACGGTCGACGAACTCGTGGATTGGTGCGAAGCGGTGGCTTCGGCGGCTCCGACCCTCCCGTTTTATTACTACAATATTCCCTCAATGACCGGCGTTTCCTTCCCCGTCGCCGACTTCCTTGCTCGTGCGGCCGATCGCATCCCCTCTCTCGTCGGCGTAAAATACACGCACGAAGATCTTCCCGACTACCGCGCCTGTGCCGCCGCCGCCGATGGCCGCTACGACATTCTCTTCGGCCGCGACGAACTTTTGCTCGAAGGCTGGAAGGCGGGCGCCCGCGGGGCGGTCGGCAGCACTTACAACTACGCGGCACCGCTTTATTTGAGACTCCTGACGGCACTCGAACATGGCGACGAGGCGACCGCCCGAACGTGGCAAGATACCGCGATCAAGATGATCGCGATTTGCAACGGCACCGGTGTTACCCACCTCGCGGCTTCGAAAGCTCTGATGGCGATGCTCGGGGTGGATTGCGGCCCCGTCCGCCTGCCGTTGGTGCAGCCCAGCGAGATGCAGCTGGCGACACTTCGCGCGAAGTTGACTGAAATCGGCTTCTTTGAATTTGCCTGTCGGCCGGTCGCGTAACTCCGGAAGTCCGGCGTCGAGCAGGGTCTCTGACCCGCCCTTTTTCGTGCAGTCCGTGCGCGTTGAGGGCGGGTCGGAGACTTCGCCCTACGGCCGAACTGTCGTGGACCCGCCGGCGGCAAATTTCGGAAGGAGTAGGACGGGTGAACGCGGGGAAGTGCTGCGGTTGAGCAGCTGCAAAAGCGAGCCGAGGATTTTCTTCGCGAATGAGTGGGGATCGACCCGGTAGCGGGCCGGTTCGGGGACCAGTGACGCCAGAAATGGATCATCGTCGCGTAAGATAAGAGAGATGTCCTGCGGCACCCGCAGCCCGCGCTGGGCAAGGACACTGGCGGCCGAGAGGTAAGCGTAGGAATTGCTCACCACGAGGGCGGTGGGTGGATTCTTTTGGTCGAAGAGCGTGCGCAGGGCGCGCGCGACGGAATCAACGTCGTCACGGTGATAAGCGATCGCGGCGGTGGCGTCGCGGTGCGGCGACCGACTCACGCCTTCGACAAATCCGCGCTCGCTGTCCACATCGCCGGCTCGCCGGGATTCGCGGTTGAGCAAGGCGAGGCGGCGGTGTCCGGCCCGCAGCAGTATCCCGGCGGCGTGCCGGCAAATCGCGCGGTAATCCAAATCATAGTGGGGGAGCGTGATGTCCGGGTAGGTGGAGCCCGCGACGAGGCATGGGGTGCCCCGACGGGCAAACCAGCGTTGCATCGCCTCCGAGGAAAGCGTGAGGACCCAGGCGCTGTGCGCGTGCTGGCCGACCAACCGGTCCAGCGCCCGGGCCGGATTGGTCTGGTAGTATTGGCGGCCCTCGTGGATGCGAAGCCGATAGCCTTCCTCGATGAGCAGATCCTTAAGTTCGTCGATCCACAGCGCGATCAGCGGGCGGAGGTGCCCGATGGGCTCGGGAATTAGCACTCCGACGGTCCTTGTCTGATTCTCGACGATGGCCGGTTTGGCTTTGCCGACCACACGATTACCCAGTCCTCGGACAGGTTCGATGAGACCATCGGCTTTGAGTTGCTCGAGGGCGGCGCGAACGGTGTTGCGGCTCGCCTGCAAGGTGCGGCTGAGGACCCGTTCGCTGGGCAACCAACCGCGCCACGTGCCTTTTTTCAACTCGGCGCGCAGGTGCACGGCGAGCTGGCTGGCGACGGTGCGGTGGGGAATCAACGTCATGGGCGAAACGAGCACGCACAACGGAGCCGGCCGCGGCGAAGTTATTTTTTCGCGGGATGCGCGTTGATCTCCGCCGTCCAGACGCGGGGCGAGCGTACGCCAGGCCGCGCTTCACCGCCCGGCACCACGATCTGTCCGCGCCACGTGGTCAGGGCCGTGGTGACGAGAGAGAACGGCACCTCTCCGGCACGACTCCAGGTGTCGTCGGTCACACGGTAGGCGAGGGTGTCGCGAGGAAATCCCCGATGTTCGGTGGGAGAGAGCGCGACTTGGGCACCGTCATCACCGCCGAAAATTAAGATGCGCCCGTCGATCACGGGAGCAGGGGAGGGCGCGGCAACCGAAACGCGCGGAAGATCCGCGAGGCGTTTCCAGCCGGTGGCCGGGCTATAGCGATACGCGTCGCGCAGCCATGCCCGCGAAGTTTTGCCGGGTTCGGTGGGAACGAGACGGGCACCGCTGAAGAGAAAGAAGGCATCGCCGTGGGCGGCGGCGGTGGCGAGGAAACGTTCCGCCCCGGGCCAAGTCGGAAGCTCGCGCCACCCGCGCGCGAGCTGATCGAGGTCGAGGGCGAAGAAAGCATTTTGGGCCGCGGTGGCGTCGGGCCGGTCAAGCCCGCCGGCGACATAGAGGGTGCGCCCGGCGAGAGCGCCGGCGGCCATCGCCAGCGGTTTGGGCAGCTGCGGCCACGCGGTGAAGGTGACCGTTTCCCGCTCCCAGCGAGCGAGCCAAACCTCGTTGAAATTGCGGGTAGCATCACCCCCGCCGATCAGGACGAAACCCTCGGGGGTGTTCACCGACACCCCGTAGCCGCCGGCGTGCGGCAAACGTCCGACGGTGCGCCAGGTGCTCGCGGCGGGCTCGAGCACAAAGATGCGGTCATACCAAATTTTGGTGCCGCCCTCCCACGGACGTTTGTCGGGAAAATTGGCTCCGCCGGCGACGATCAGCGCGCCCCCGCTGACGCCGGCGTAGCTGCCGGCAAAGCCCTCGCGGTCAGGCAAGGCCGGGAGTTCGTTCCAATGGAGCGGTGGCGAGGTGGTCATATCGGCGGCGGATTGAGCGCTGGCGGCCGCGGCGGGCAGACAAAACGCAAGGATGCAAAAGGCTACGGGCGGACAACGCATGGGGGTGATGGTTTTCTTTTTGGTGGGTTGAGCTGGGTGAGGCAAGTGGGCGGCAGTGGATCTATTATTGAACCGCAACAAAGTCGAAGGTTCGGCAGGCCTCCTGCGGCGCCGAAACCGGACCGGAAGATGCACGGCGGGAGGCGGCGATGGGCGCGATGGAAAAGGAGTTTTCGAACGTGGATGAGCACGACCCGCGGGCGATGGGACGAATGATGCGGCGAATGGCGGAAATGACCGGGGAGGAAATTGACGGTGAGATGGAGGCAGTGGCGCGGAAGCTGGAAGAGGGCACCGATCCGGAGGCTTTGGCGGAGCAGCTGGGTTGCGGACCGGAGGGTGAGGCGGACATGGACGGGATGGAACCGGGGCGGGCCGGGATCAGACCCAAGGAGCAGTGCGAGGTGCGGGCTCGGCTCAAGGCGCGGCGCGAGCCGGCGCGGCGTGATCCCAAGCTTTACGATTACGAGTAAGGCGGGTGCGAAAGGATTTGGCGGGCGTCGGCGGCGGATATTTGCTGGTCAGATGGCGAACGACGAACTCCTGAAACGAATCGAAGCAGCGAAGCGCGCGGTGTTGGCGCAAACCGAGCTGTTGCACCGTGAGTTTGGGCGCGCGGAGAGCCGCTGGAAAAGCGACGGCACCCGGGTGACGGCGGTCGACGTGGCGATCTCGGAGAACATTTTTCGCGAGCTGGCGGCGCAATTTTCGGACGATCAATTTTTTAGCGAGGAATTGGCCGAGACGGAGGCGCCGATTCCGGTGACGGCGGAGTTTTCCTGGGTGCTCGATCCGATCGATGGAACCAACAATTTCGCGCTCGGCATCCCGCATTGCGCGATCTCGCTCGGCTTGTGTGTGCGGGGCGAGCCGGTTTACGGCGTCGTCTATGATTTGAGCCGGCGGGTGTTCATGCACGGTGGGCCGGGTTTCGGGATGCACGACGGCGAGCGGGCGGTCACGGTGGTGAACGTGGCGCCGCACGCGGAGAGCATCGTGGGATTCCACCGGCCCGGTGATCCGGCGCGGCTGCCGGCGGCCAACGCGATTTTGGGGCAGTTTAAGATTCGCGGATTAGGGAGCGCGACGCTGCATCTCGCCTACGTAGCGGCGGGGCTGTTCGACGGCTGCGTCGACTTCAACGTAAAGATATGGGACCTCGCGGCGGCGATTCCGCTCGTGCGTGCGGCCGGTGGCGAGGTGACGTTTATCAACGGCGAGCAACTGCCAATGAAAACGTTTAACCTAAAGATGGGCAAAATCGTCTACGTCGCCGGCGGGCCGATCGTGGCGGCGCGGCTGCGGGAGTTGATGGGCTGATCGGTGCGTGCGGTGCACCCACGGCCAAGGTCGAGCTTGGGCGTGGGGGGCGTTTCGAGGCAAGCGATCCAAGCCTGACGTCATGGCTGAATTGAAGGGTTTATATCAATATATTGACTTTTAAATGTTTTAAAGGTCTATGTATGACCATTAATTATGCGCTCCTCCCTCCATGATCTCCTGCCGCCACCGACCCGACGCGCCATGGCTAAACTCGGCCAGGATGTGGCGACGGCGCGTCGCAAACGCCACTTCACGGTCGCCATGATGGTCGAGCGGATGGGCGTGGCCACGAATACTTATCGCCGCGTCGAAAAAGGCGATCCCACCGTGGCGATGGGCGCCTACGCCATGGCACTTTTTGTCTTGGGCTTCGGCACCGCCCTCGGCGAGTTGGTCGATCCTAGGGCCGATGATATAGGCCTGCAGTTGGATGAAGCCCGCTTGCCGAAGCGCGTCCGAGTGAAGCCATCACCCACTTCGCTATGAAACGCACCCTGCAAGTCTGCGTCGGCGATGAAGGCCGTCTCGTCGGCACCCTGCATTACGATCAGAGCGGGGCGCGCGAGCGTGCCGCTTTTGCTTACGACGAAACCTGGCTGGCGGCTGCGGAACGCTTCGCGCTGGAGCCAAACCTACCTTTGGTCACCGGCACGCAGTTTCATCGCAGAGCCCCGGAGGGCTCCGTGTTTCACGCTGCGATCGCCGACACCGAACCCGACGGTTGGGGCCGGCGGGTCATCCTGCGTGACCATGCGAAGCGACGCCAGTTGGCGAAACGGGCGGGAGCCGAAGCGGGATCGGCCCAGCTCAATGCCGTTGATTTTCTCCTGGCCGTGGACGACGGCAATCGCGTCGGGGCGCTCCGCTTTCGCGATGAGGCCGGGGTGTTTCAGCGCGCCGCCGAGCCGGGGCGCCGCACCGCGCCGCCGCTTTTAGAATTGCAGCACCTGATGAGCGCATCCCGCGCGGTTGAAACCGAAACTGAGACGGCCGCCGATCTCGCCTACCTGCGGGGTCGCGGCACCTCGCTCGGCGGCTTGCGACCTAAGTGTTCGGTGGTGGATGACGACGGCATGCTGGCGATTGGGAAGTTTCCGAGCGTGCAGGACGAGCGCGCGGTCACGAAAGGCGAGGTGCTCGCGATGACCTTGGCGAAGATTGCCGGCCTCAACGTCGCAGCCGCGCGCATCCTGGACAGTGATGGCGTACCTGTGGCATTGATCCGCCGCTTCGACCGGACGCTCGATGGCCGGCGTTTGATGTATGTCTCGGCGGCGACGCTACTCGGCGTCGAATCAGCCGGCGCCTTGGAACACAGCTATGCGGAAATCGTGGATGCCCTGCGCGTCAACGGGGCGGCGGCTCAGGCCGACATTGAGGAACTTTGGCGACGGATGGCCTTCTCGATTCTCATCACCAACGTCGACGACCATCTCCACAATCATGGCTTCCTCCACGCGGAGCGCGGCCTGTGGCGACTCGCACCGGCCTTCGACCTGAATCCGTTTCCGGATCGGGCGCGCGAGCTGAAGACGTGGGTATCAGCCGAAACCGGACCCGAGGCGACTGTAGAAGCCCTGATGTCGGTGATTGCTTATTTTCGGCTTTCGCGGGCACGCGCAAAAGAAATCCTGCGCGAGGTTGAACGTGCCGTGGCCGGATGGCGCAAGGCCGGGCGAGCCTTGGGGATGTCGGATCGTGACCTGGAGGACTTCGCGGATGCTTTCGAGCATTCGGAACGTGCAGCGGCCCAAAAACATTTTGCCTGATTTGGGATACCCCACTTCCTCCCGAAGATAGAGCTCTTTGTAGGCTTTCAAGATCTCCGCGTTCACCCACCCGCACGACCGTGCCCGACCTAAGCTCCCAATTCATGCGGAACGCCTACAGCGACTTCCTGCGAGGCGCACCGCGTCGGGTCTGAATCGCCCGCATTTGACCCGGTTGGCTTTGCGCTTTGCGGCCTTGTCGTCAGTTGCGGGGTCATGGAGGGCTTGGAGTCCGGTTCCTCGCCAGCTTTGGTGGCGACGCCGCCCGATTTGGCGACCGCCGGATAGATCTTTTCGGCTTCGGCAAGCTTGGCGGGGCTTTCCCGGACGTCGAACACTCCGGGTTATTGCTGAGCTGTAGCCTGGATCGCCTCGCATACTGTCTTGGTGCCAGAAGCCTGATAGGCATCCCAAGGGCCGTCGGCGCTGCCTTTGGGCCAGGTGGCGGGGTCGGCGTAGAGGCCGTCGTCCTTGTATTCTTTTTGCAGGCGTGCGAGTTCCGTTTTCAGCTCGGCGAACTTGGCGACGATCCCGGGCTGCCGCGCGTCGGCTTGAGCGTGGAGAAGGTTATGCTGCTCGGCGGGATCTTGGGTGATGTCGAACATCTCGTACGCGTCCTGTTTCCAGTAGTGGATGAGCTTGTGCGTAGCGGTGCGCACGCCGAGGTGGGCCATCGTGTTGTGGTGGCCGGGGTCGTGATAATAGCGGTAGTAGAAGCTGGTGCGCCAGTCTTGAGGCGACTCACCAAGCAGCAGCGGGGCGATGCTGCGGCCCTGCATGAATGCGGGCACGGGCAGGCCGGCGAGGTCGAGGAATGTGGGGGCGAGGTCGATGTTTGACACGAACTGGCCGGGCACGCTGCCAGCCTTGATGCCGGGGCCTTTGGCGAGCAGCGGGACGTGCAGGCCGGGCTCATACATGAAGCGTTTGTCATAGAGGCCGAGCTCGCCGAGATACCAGCCGTTGTCGGCGGAGTAGATGACGATGGTATTTTCCGCGAGGCCGGACTCATCGAGGTAATCCAGCACCTTGCCCACGCCATCATCTACGCCTTGCACGCAAGCGAGGTAGTCGCGCATGTATTTCTGATACTTCCACTTCACGAGTTCTTTGCCTGTAAGCACCTTGCCATCCACTTCGAGTTCCATGGGCTTGACATTCATCCATTTTTGCAAAGCCGTGCCTTTGAGATCGGCGGGGGGTGTGAGCTTCAGATCACGGCGCGTGAGATCGCGGGCGACGGTCTGCTGATTGATCGGCAGCGCGGTAGGGCGCGTGGCGTAGTCGTCCCACAGCGTCTCGGGTTCGGGGATGAGCTTGTCCTTGAACATCTCGATGTGCCGCGTGGCAGGATCCCATGCGCGATGCGGGGCCTTCTGGTGCAGCATGAGAAAGAAGGGCTTTTCTTTGGGACGTGTTTTCAGGAACTCGATGCCGAGATCGGTGGTGATCTCAGTGCAGTGGCCTTCGATGATGAGCTTCTTCTTGCCCGGCGTGAGGAACTGCGGATTCCAATACGCGCCCTGGCCGGGCAGCACGATCCAGCGGTCAAAGCCGGTGGGATCGCTGCCGAGATGCCACTTGCCGACCATGCCGGTGTGGTAGCCGCCTTTTTGCAGGTGCTTCGCCACGTTGTCGCGGCTGCCATCGAACCTGTTGAACACGGGCACGCCGTTGAGGTGCGAATACTGCCCGGTGAGCAGCGTGGCCCGGCTCGGTGTGCAGATGGAGTTCGTCACAAAGGAGTTCGTGAAGCGCGCCCCGCCTTTTGCGATGCGATCAATGTTCGGCGTTTGGTTCACCTTCGACCCGTAGGCCGAGATGGCAGCCCGCGCGTGGTCGTCGGAGAAGATGAAGAGGATGTTTGGACGCGGCGAGGCCGCGAATGATGAATTAAGAGTGCAGGACGACGAAATCAGAATCGCCAGCAGGATGTGTTTCATGGTGGGTGGATAAAACTGGGTTACTTCTTGTCCTTCTTCGCAGCCTGCCACTTCGGTTCCCACTCGGCGAGTGGTATGCGGGCGGTCTTGAGGTAGTAGAGGTGGTCGCCAGTGAAGTTGCCGCCTTCATGTGCGATCCGGTCGAGACTTGGCGTCTTGTTGGTGGAACCCTTATAGGCTCCGATCGTCCGCAACGCGTGATCGTCGCTGAACAAAAAGAGAATGTTCGGCTTGGCCGCTTCGGCTTCAGCCGCTGGCAGTGCCGACAGTGGCGCGAGCGCCAACGTGATGATGCGTGTGAGAACAGTTTTCACTCTTTTGCGGCCTTCGCCGCTGCTTCCTTCTTCGCCGCGCGGTTGGCTTTGCGCTTCGCGGCTTTGTCGTCGGGCGCGGGGGGCGTGGAATCCGGTCCCTCGCCTGTTTCGGTGGCCGTGCCGCCGGATTTGTCGAGCGTCGGGTAGGCGGCCACGGCTTTGGCGAGCTGGGTGGGGCTTTCGCGGACATCGAAGGCGGCAAGGCAGTGATCGTGGGTTTCGATCATCCATTCGCGCAGACGATCCTGATATTTTTTTACGAGAGCCTGCTGCTGCGGATCGTGGATGAGGTTGTTCGTGCATCCGGGATCCTTTTCCAAATCATAGAACTCCTCCGGCACGCGATAGCGGAACATATCCACGCGAGCTTGGATGGCGGGGTCGGTTTTGCCGGCTTCCTCCATCGCGGCGAAGGTCAGACCTTCGTTGTTGTTCTTGTATTTGAACTTGCCGTCGGAGAAGGCGTTGAAGATGTAGCCGTAGCGCGCGTCTTGCACGCAACGCATCGGCTTGGGCGGGCCGCCGATGGTGTAGTCGATCTGGGTGAAGACGACATCGCGTCCGTCTTGCTTGCCGCCTTTGAGGAGCGGGACCATGGAGCGTCCGTCGAGTCCGCTGGGAATGGGCAGGCCCGTGGCTTCCATGAAGGTGGCGAAGAAATCGACCTCGGAGACGAAGTGCGTCTTGTCCACCAAGCCGGGTTTCGTGACACCCGGCCAGCGCATGAGCATCGGCGTTCGGTTGCTCGCGAGATAGGTGTTGGCCTTGGCAAAGGGAAATGCGGAGCCGTTGTCGGTGATGAAGACGACGAGCGTGCGGCTGGCGAGCCCGGAGGCATCGAGGGCCTGGAGCACGCGGCCCACGGTGTCGTCGAGACGGCGAACGGAGTTGAAGTAATGCGCGTATTCCTCGCGGACTTTCGGCAGGTCAGGGAGATAGCTGGGGATGACCATCTCCTCGGGCTTGAAAATCCGCGACGGGACTTCCTCGCCATTCTTGCCGCGCCCGTTGGGATCGTAGAACGGGCGATGCGGGTCGTGGGAGTTGACCATGAAGTAGAAGGGTTTGTTCTCCTTCTTGCAGCGCGCGAAGAACTCCTGCGCGAAGCCGTGATACTTCGTCGGGCTGCGACCCGCGCCGAGTTCCGCGAAGTCGTGGGTGTAATCCCACTTGAACGCCGCATCAGGCGTGGAGTGACTCACCTTGCCGAGGACGCCGGTGAGATAACCCGCCTTCTGGAAGGTGCCAAACACCGTCGGGATCGGCTTGGTCAGCTTGTTGAAACCAAACAACCCGCTGTTATGCCCATAGCGTCCCGTGGCGATGATGCTGCGGCTCGGACAACAAATGGCGTTGTTGACGAAGCCATGCTGAAAGCTGAGTCCCTCGGCAGCGAGCTTGCTCAGGTTCGGCGTGACGCCCGGCACCTTGCCATCTAGGAAGTCCATGGCCTCATAGCCGAGGTCATCGGCGGTGATGAGCAGGACGTTGAGCGGCGACTCAGCGGCGTGGAGTGCGGCGAATGGCAGGAGAGATGCGAGGAGAACAAGGAGCGGTTTCATGTGGGTCATGGGAGAGATCAAAACCCTGAGAGAATCAGCGC
>Ga0209617_10000813_pt1 | contig 14209 bp, 14 predicted proteins | sample LakEriepJuly2011_2_FD_187459 | JGI IMG/M metagenome (GOLD analysis project Ga0209617, IMG submission 187459) | Freshwater microbial communities from dead zone in Lake Erie, Canada - CCB epilimnion July 2011 (SPAdes) (version 2) | ecosystem: Environmental > Aquatic > Freshwater > Lentic >... | reverse complement strand
CGAAACGGGCGACTCGTCCTCATTCGAGCGACGTGTGCCAACGATTTCCACCGGACCGGTTTCATTGACGACTTCTTCTAATTGAATATTGACAACTGCCGGACGGTCATTGGTGACTTCCACTTCAAACACGAGGGCTTTTTTGTAGCCGATGGCAGCACACTCGATGTTATACAGCCCCGGTTGCAGGTTGCTTATGGTGTATTTTCCGTCAATGTCTGTGGTCGCACCTGTGGTTGTGCCTTGGATAACGACCGGTACAAAGGGCACCGGTTCATTAAGAGGAAGTGCTGTAATGGTCCCTGATATATAAGCGCTTTGCGCAGTGGCAAAAGCGGCCCAAAGGACTAAGATGAAGGTTAGTGGAAAGTGGAGTACGGGGAATGAAAAGGTTCGCATGGCTGCAAAACAATTCAATCGTCTTTTTGTTTGGTGCGCAGACCTATGCAAATGCCGTAATGCTGATAGATGTTTTTCAACGGCGTACTTTCCCAATCTTCTTGTTGCCCGGTGATGTAGGTCCAGGCATCATTCCATGCTTTTGTGCGAATATCGGTCGTGGATGCTCCTGCATTGGCATAGGCACCGAAGTAGAATGTTCTGCCAAGAAAAAACTGCAATTGAAGCTTGCCTTGGTACCCTAGTTCGATGTTGTTGTATAGATCTTGCGGAAGAGAGGGGTAGTAAAAGTCCTCATCTACGCCCATTCCAGAAATAATATCGTCGGTATTGATCTGTACGTATGGACCCACGCTCAGGTTGATGTGCTTCCCCAAACGCATGAGAAATGCCCATTGAATTTCGTGCGCTCTCATTACATAGCCGGTAACATAGTGATCGGACGGAGGGGTAATGCCTGTCATGGTAATCGGATACCCGAATTGAAATGACTTGTTGAAAGCACTGTATCCGCATGACCAGCCAAACACTCTTCCGCGTGTGTGATCGATGGAAAGACCGATGCTTAAACTGGTTCCCTTTATGGATGTGGTGTTCACAAAACCACCCTCAAGCTCATTCATAAATAATCCCGATTGAAGGGTGAATGAAGTTTGGGCTTCCAGTGATAGCGTAAGCGAGCAGATCAGGACGAAAAGGATATACCTCATTTTGGCTTTTCTATGCCAACGCCCCGCTATTGCGAGGCGTTGGTATTGGTTTGTTTGAATAGTTGACTTATGCCTTTGCCATCAGTTTTGGGGCTGCTAGCAAAATCTCTTCGTTCGCAAATTCCTTGAACTTCTCGAAGTTCTTGACAAACTTCTCGGCGAGTTCATTGGCTTTCGCATCATACGCTGTTTTGTCTTTCCAGGTGTTGCGCGGATTGAGCAACTCTGCGGGTACCTCTGCACAGGTAGTTGGCATTTGAAGACCGAAGATATCGTGCGTTTCATATTGAACGCCGTCCAGCTTGCCTTCCAACGCAGCTGTAATCATCGCACGGGTGTATTTCAACTTCATGCGCTCGCCGGTACCATAAGCGCCACCGCTCCAGCCGGTATTGATGAGCCACACTTGCGCTCCACTCGCTTCCATTTTCTTGCCGAGCATCTCAGCATACTTGGTAGGGTGGAGTGGGAGGAATGGCGCACCGAAACAAGCGCTGAACGTCGTGGTTGGCTCGGTAATGCCGGCTTCCGTTCCTGCAACCTTGGCGGTGTATCCGCTGATGAACTGATACATCGCCTGGCCTTTAGTAAGCTTAGAAATAGGAGGCAACACACCAGATGCATCGCAGGTGAGGAAGAAAATGTTTTTCGGAATTCCACCCACTGATGGATTCACGGTATTGTCGATGTGCGTCAGCGGATAGCTCACACGGGTGTTTTCTGTTTTTTCGCAGTTTGAATAATCGGGAGTTACACCGTCGTCTTCAAAGCCGATGTTTTCCAGGATAGCACCAAACTTAATGGCGTCATAAATCTGCGGTTCCTTTTCGTGCGTGAGATCGATGGTCTTCGCGTAGCAGCCTCCTTCGAAGTTGAATACGGTAGTGTCCGTCCAGCCGTGCTCGTCGTCGCCAATCAATTGACGATTCGGGTCGGATGATAGCGTAGTCTTACCGGTTCCGCTCAGTCCGAAGAAAACAGCGGTATCACCTTGGGCGCCAATATTGGCTGAGCAGTGCATGCTCAGTACGTTCTTGTCTTGTGGCAACACGTAGTTGAGGACGGTGAAAATTCCTTTCTTGATTTCACCGGTGTAACCGGTACCGCCGATGATGGCGATTTTCTTGGTGAAATTCAGTATGGCAAAGTTGTGCTGACGGGTGCCGTCCTGATCGGGGATGGCCATGAAGCCCGGCGCACAGATAATGTTCCAGTCGGGAGCAAAGTTGGCGAGTTGCTCGCTCGTAGGGCGGATAAACATGTTGTAAGCAAACATGTTGCTCCAAGGGTATTCAGTTACAACGCGCACACCAATTCGGTAGCGCTCGTCGGCGCAGGCAAACATATCGCGAACATACACATCACGATTGGTGAGGTAGGCGCAGATGCGGGCTTGCAGACGGTCAAATTTCTCAGAGTCGAACGGCACGTTGAATTGTCCGCCCCACCACACCGTGTCTTTGGTAGTGTCATCAGCAACGATGAATTTGTCTTTGGGCGAGCGACCGGTGAATTCTCCGGTATCAATGGCCAGAGCGCCGGTGTTGGTAAGTACGCCTTGTCCAAGGCCTATGGTTTCTTCTACGAGTTCTGCCGGGTGCAAATTCCAGTAGGCAGTGGCTACGTGTTTGAGTCCGAGGTAGTCCAGATTGGCTCCTTCGGGTTTGAGTCCGATTTGAGTCATGATGAAAAGTGAGTTTGGTTATTCATTGAACCGAGCGCGAAGATAATCAGGAATAATTAATGGCGAGTAGCGAGTGGCGAATGGCGAGTGGTGATCGAGAATCTATGCATGAGGACGCGCGGCGGCATTTTAAACTTGAAAGTTTCCTTTATTTTCGGCGCATGATGAAATGGTTCGTTATGCTTGTTTCGTTGGTATTCCCGTTCACCCTTGCGGCGCAAGTCCCTTTATTGATAACGCATCAAGGTGTCGCGCGCAATGGTTCAGGCGAGCCTTTGGCCAATATTCCCCTAACAGCCCGCTTTTCGATTCACGCGGGTAGTCCGGTCGGAACGGTTGTTTGGCAGGAAGAGCAGGATTTACAGACAACTGCGCTGGGGTTGTTTACGGCTCAGCTGGGAAGCATTCAGTCGCTTGCCACGTTGGTCTGGGATTATGGTGAGCGTTTTCTTCAGGTCGAGCTAAATGTGGGCAGTGGTTTTGTGAACGTTGGAACAGAACAGCTAATGAGCGTCCCCTATGCCTTGCATGCTGCTAATGTCCGCTTACAATCAACCTTAAGTGGAGATACGCTGATCATCGGAAATTCACACATCATAGTGCCGGGAACCAGCGCGGCCAATCACGGCACCGTCACAACCGGTTCAACCCTTCACACCTGCGGTGCTCCTGAAGTGCATAATCCCAATCTGACCTATGGAAGTATGGTAGATCAAGAGGGGCAATCCTATAAAACAATCATCATCGGCCCGTTTGAAATCATGGCTGAGAATCTCAACACAAGCACGTACCGCAATGGTGATATCATCAACACAGGGCTTACCAATAACCAATGGCAAACCACAAATAGTGGAGCTTGGACATATTACAACAACGACGCAGTGTTTGAGTGTCCGTATGGAAAGTGGTACAATTGGTTTGCGGCAGCCCAACCTGTCGGATTGTGTCCGGTCGGATGGCATGTGCCCAATGAGGAGGAGTGGATGGCAATGCTCACTGTGCTCGATCCGATTACTCCTGCGGGTGAGGTGGGAAATGTATCTGGCGGACCTATGAAGAGTGTGGGTACCACCTACTGGATCAGTCCCAACGACTATGCAACAAACAGCAGTGGTTTTTCAGGCTTGCCCAATGGTAATCGTTTCATGAACGGATCCTATTACAGCATCGGCCAAAATTCTAACTGGTGGTCTGCCAATCAATACAATTCGCAAGAAGCTTGGTTTATCAGCATGAGCACCACCGGCATTGAAAACGGCCATTACCATTCCGACAAGAATGTCGGGTATCCTGTGAGGTGCTTTAGAGATTGATTGGCTTATACTTCGTGGAGACATTTGGCTCAGGCTGCGAGCATTCAACGCGTTACTGCGCGTTGCAACACGAATTTCATCTAGCACAGGTCCTTAGTCCCTCGTCCCTCGCCCTTCAAAAGTGCTTTCCCATCTCCATCCTCACCGCCACAACGGCCTCCCGAATCGCGCTATTGCCAACGGTAGCTTCGAGGTGGAGAATTTCACGGGCATATTCTGCTGCTGAACTGTCGGCTTTTACGCGGGTGAATGCCACTTTATAGAGCTCGCCGGTTTCTTCCTTTGCCCGCTTTACTTTGGCCCAGCATTCATCGCTGACATACATCTGCAAGGAGATATTATGATCGAATTCTTCTCTCAAGGCCTTGGTCAGGTCCATGTGCAAATAAGCGGCATTCGATGAGGTAACTGAAAGGCGCATGACCATGCTTTGGGGAGTGGTGCGCTCAAGCATCACGATAATGCGCTCATAGGCGCTGATACGCAAAGGGGCGAGCGCCTTGTTGTTGTCCTGACGGAGCGCAAACATCCAGGAACGCTCGCGGTGCTTGATCCAGGTGTTGAACAAATAGATGATTACAGATACCAGTGCGCCAACGGCCAAAACTTCAAGCATCAATAGGAGTAGGTGAGGAGTCATGCGTGTTTTGCTTTTTCTAAATCAATTTCAACTTCAAAGGATAATGGTGTACCATCAGCACCTTGCTGTTCGCCGCGAAAGGTATAGCCTCGCGTGTTTACCAGGTGTTGGGATGCTTCAAGCGGTATGGATGCAGTCAATTGATTGGCTTGATAATGCACCTCTGCAATCGATAAATTCCAGGTGCGCAACACCACTTCAAAAACATCAATCGCGTTGAAATGCAGCGTCGTTGTTATTTCCTTCCCTTGGTGTAGTGCTTCGGCTTCAGCAGTGGAAATTCGCACGCGGAGCGATTGATCGCCGATTCGGATTTTCATGCGCTTCGATTACTTCTTCAGGCCAATCTCAGCCAAGCGTTCGTCGAGGAATTCACCGGCGGAAATGGGCTCCCAATGCGGTGTTTCGCCGGCGGGTACACAGGAAGCCAAGCAATCCAGTCGCATTTCGCTTCTTGGATGCAGGAAGAAAGGAATACTAAAGCGTGAACTTCCCCATTTTTCACGTGAAGGATTCACCACCCGGTGAGTAGTGCTCTTGAGTTTGCCGTTGGTCAAACGCTGAAGCATGTCCCCGACGTTTACTACAATATGATCGGATAAGGCCGTAACAGCCACCCATTCATTTTTCTTATTGAGTACTTCCAAGCCATCGGCGGACGCGCCAATGAGCAGGGTGATGAGGTTGATGTCTTCGTGCTGACCAGCTCGCACTGCGCTTTTAGGCTCAGCCGTAATAGGTGGGTAGTGGATGGGGCGCAGAATGGAGTTGCCGTTTTTGATTTTATCATCAAAATAGAACTCATCAAGTCCTAAATGGATGGCAATAGCACGGAGCATATAGCGGCCGGTAGATTCTAAATCTCGGTAGGCTTGAATACCTACTTCATTGAATCCGGTGAGTTCATCCGTAAAAATGTTTGCAGGATATTCAGCCTTGATTGGATCGCCATCGGTCACCTCTTGACCAAAATGCCAGAACTCTTTCAGGTCGCCGGCGTTACTGCCTTTGGCATGTTCGCGGCCGAATGACGTATAGCCGCGCTGGCCGGCAAGCTCCACGATTTCATATTTCTTTTTGGTATCCTCCGGTAAATCGAAGAAGGCTTTTACTTCGGTGTAAAGTCGTTCGACCGTGGCTTCTGCAATCAAATGGTTTTTAACAGCAACGAAGCCGATGCCTTCGTAAGCGTGCCCCAATGCTGCAACAAAGTTCTTTTTCTGCTCAGCATTGCCGTGAATGAAATCATTCAAATCAACACTGGGTATACCCATTTCGTGGAGACTCATACCTTAATTTTTTGTTTGATGTTCGCAATTTAATCATAAACGAGAACAGTCAAGCCGAAGCCTGACTGTTCTCTGCTTTATACATTGAAACGACTTATTCGAGTGTGATGATTTGTGTGCGGCGAGCGATGTTCCCGCACGAGTCGGTGCACGTCCACATACGGGTTATGCGACCTTCGGACTTGACTTCCTTGAAAATCACGTCAAATGTTTCACCGCTATTATCTACAGCCGCAAATTCTGCTGGATCGGGAACCATATCGCGTGTGGTAGAAATATTGGGAGCCTCGCCCAACAGACGTGGAGGTTGCATATCGGTAATGTGGACGATTTGCTGCGCCTCGGCTGTGTTGCCATCCGCATCAGCATATTTGAAAGTCCTTACAAGCGTGCCTAGGCATCCGCCCGAATAGATATGCTCATCATATCCAATGGATACTTTACCTGTCGGGGAAGTGGCGCTAATAGTGGGTAAATCCTGCAACGCATCGATGTCACAACTGATTTCGTGCTGGTAAGATTGAATTTGAATCTGAGCAGTAGAGTAAATACAAAGACAAGAGAGTACAAGGAGTACAGACAACTTTGTTTTCATGTTTTTAGATTTCAGTAAGGAAACAAATGTACACAAAAAATGGAATGTACAACATTCCATGCAAGATTTCGACGAATACTTTAAGTGTTCCGTCTTAACCCCAGTTCAAGCCATTAATGCTTAGTATGTTGTCGAGGGGGATGCGATGCCCGTCCTGGGTGTAAAGCACCTCTTGTTCGTGCTCGCGTTGCAATTTTTGGATGCGGGCATGAATGTTTTTGCACATTCCGTTTTCCAGGAATTGAAGGATGACGTTGGTGTGTGTCATGGGTACTCAGTTTTGTTGAAACAAATATGTTATCGATTAATTCAAGAGGGTATGAAGCCTGCGTGAAAGAACCGTTAAGCGCTGTTACGAAATCGTTTTTTGTGTTGGTTCCAAATACGTTATATTCGCCATGATGCTCGTTCAAACTGCACCCATTCAAGGTCTCCGACGCGCCGACTACGATGCTTTATTGAGCATGGGGTGGTTTCGGGGCACGGGAATTATCTACCGCAGCGAGGTGGTTTGTATCGACGAACAGGTATACGGCATTCGGAACATAAGGTTTCCGGTGCATGCTTTCAGTATGCGCCGATCGCACGCTAAGCTTTTTCGCAAGAACATGAATCGATTCACCTTGCGTGTTGGGACCCCTCGGGTTGACGCGCGAAGGGAAGAGTTATACCGCGGGCACATGCATCGCTTCAAAGCTTTCGTGCACGAAACGCTCGAGGATATTCTTCTCTCCCCTCGGATGGGTGCTGAAATCGATGCGATGGAACTGAGTGTGTACGATGGCGAGAAACTCGTTGCCGTAAGTTATATCGACGCGGGCGAGAGCAGTATGGCTTCAATCCTTTGTTTATATGACCCGGCATACGCTCGATACAGCCTAGGCACCTTTACGATGTTGCTCGAAATCGATATGGCCAAACGCCTGGGATTGGACTATTACTATCCCGGTTATGTGCTGGATCTGCCTTCGGGTTTCGACTACAAACTGGAACTCGGACCATGTCAGTGGCTAAACAAAGACGAGGGCTGGAATGGGTCGCAAGCAACAATAGGCGAGGGCAAAGCCGCCAAGATCCGCCGAAAGCTCGATGCGCTCGAAGTACTCATGGCAGAAACGGGCAGGTCATGGGAAAAAATGATCTATCCGTATTACACCCTGGGGCATCTCATCAATGAACGTCGTGATTTGGTGCGCGTCCCGGCTTTCTTGACCTTTCAGATGGGCGTTCATGTCATTGGTGTATCCTATGATATCCAACTCGATCAATACATTGGTTTCGATTTGAATGAAGCCCTTGAACTGGATTACTTGCACCAATTGAAACTGTCGGATGATTACTTGAAAGGAAGCAGTTATGTGCTTCAAACATTAAGTTGCAATCACGTCGCGCCACTACGCGAGGAGCATTTTGCCATCGATCTTGATGACTTTTTGAGCAAACTGGAATCGGCATCTTGGATCCCTGTGGCAAACCCTTAAGATGGAATTCACCTTGCTTCCCTGTCCATTTAAAGTGTTGACCGGTTGCGATTGTCCTGCGTGCGGTTTGCAGCGCAGTGTTCTGCATTTGTTGCAAGGAGAGTGGGGACGAAGTTTCGAAATGCATCCGGCACCTTTGGAGTTGTTAGGGATGATGGTTATCTGGATTTTATTTCGAAGATTAAACTCCCCCCGGGCACCGACGGTCCTGCGATGGGGGAGTCTCCTGTTGGCGGCAAGCACACTGCTATTCTATGCATTGAAATTGACTAACGGTGCATGTTGTGAGTGATCTTTCACAGGACTTAACGAATGGGGCTTGGCCTTTCGTTGTCAACCGTTACATTTGCCCTGCATGGGGAAATTAATCGCAATCCTGATTCTTGGATTAATCACAGCCGGAGAGTTGTCGGCACAAGACCGTCACATCATTCAGGTTTCCGGTGTGGTGGTGGCTACCGATTCACTCTTACCCGTGCCTTATGCTACGGTGTTTCGTTCACATGACAACCGCGGAACATTTTCCGATCATACGGGTTATTTCACCCTGCCTGTTTTTGCAGGCGACACGCTGAACTTCATTTTTCTCGGATTGAAGCGTTCGTATTACGTCATTCCTAATGACACGGTATCGAACCATATTTCGATTGTTCAGTGGATGGAGTCAGAACAGGTTCTTCTGCCGACGGTCGATATCTTGCCTTACCCATCACCGGCGCGATTGAGGGCCGAGGTGATGGCGCTGGATTTTCCGGGTGATACTTATTTTCGATTTGATCGCACCGCAGCATCTGTATCCAATTACGACGGTTTAAGGGACCTCTCCGCGGAGGCCTATGATGAAGCTTCAGCAACTATGATCGCTCGATATAATGGAGGCTTTCGAAGCGGAGGTAATTTGCTCGACGCGGATGCCTGGGGACGTTTCGTGAACGCCCTTAAGAGGAAGAATTAATCTCAATCCTTATCGTAGTCGAAATCGGTTGATTGCATGCGCGTGTTTTGGCGCACATAGATTTTGTAATCCCGGAATCGGTCTTTCACAAAAACCAGGAAGTCATACTGAGAGCTATTGATGAGAAAATCATCCGACACATTGAGGTAGGTAATGAAATCATCGAACTGATCATCGGTTAGGCTGATAATATCGTAATCGACATAAAGCCTAAACAGTTCCTTCAAGAGTTCTCTTTTCCGATCTTCGTTTTCCATGTAAGCTACCTGCCGCTTCGATTGCTCTTTGCGGCTGAATTGCTGGTAGAGAAATGTGATTGGACTTTGCACAGCATTGATGCCGCTCAGCATATAGTCACGCTCATCGTATCCCAATTTGTTGATGTCCTCTTGGATTTGCTCCAAATCACGCGGTGCGAATACTTCGACTTCAGTAAGCATGTAACTGCGGGTATCGAGGAACAATCGCAATTGAAAAGAATCGCGTCCAACCGAATCGCGATAGCTTATCAACCGTGTTTGAAATCCCAGCGATGTAATGGCGAGCGTGTCCTTTCGCAGACAGTTCACCGTGAATGTGCCATCGGGTCTACCAAATCCGCCCTTCTTCGTTGTCCGATTGATGATGATGGCATTGGAGATGGGTTGCCCCATTTCATCGAGCAACATTCCTTCAATGGTTATCAGGGTGCTGTCAACAGGAGTTTGCGCTCGTGCTGCCAGTGCCCATACAATTATGGTAAAGAGCGTAACGTATCGTGGAAGGTGGCTCAGCATTCTGCGGCGCAAGGTCGGCAAAACTTTGTGGTGTAGTTTCAAAAAAAAATGCAAGACAATTTATCGAAATTTCCGTGTATAACGCTAAGTGTATTTGCTACACTTATATTCGCCTCATTAACCATTAACCCATTATGAAAAGTATCTTCCTTTTCGCAACCGCCTTCTTGGCAGCGTTGATGCTTCAGGCACAAACTTCAGTGACCTTTTTGGTCAATATGCAAGGTCTTACAGTGAATGCTAACGGCGTTCATGTTGCAGGCACGTTCCAGTCACCCCAATGGCAACCTGGTGCCACAGCCATGACTGATGGCGACGGTGATGGGATTTATGAGTACACGACCACGGTGCCAACCGGTGTTCCGATTCAGTTCAAATTCATCAATGGTAATAATTGGGGCCCTAATCAGGATGAAGGTGTGCCCCAGGAGTGCGGTATAGCTAATGGAGTAGGAGGTTTTAACCGAAACTTTACGCCCACGACGCCCACTTTTACCTACGGTCCCGTATGCTTTGCTGCGTGCGAAAACTGTCCGGCTTCACCTACGGCTGATGTAACGTTTGCCGTAAATATGGAACAGCAAACAGTGAGTCCGAACGGCGTTTTTGTGAGTGGTATTCCAACAACGGATCCTGCTTTCTCTCAGCAGATGCTTGATGCCGATGGTGATGGTATATACACGGCAACTCTAACGCTCGATACGAATCAAATAATCAACTACCGGTTTCAAAATGGTCTGGCCATTGCTGATGCTGAAGTCATTCCAGCTGCGTGTCGTTTCATGGTGCAAGGGATGATGTTCCGTCGCTTGGAATTGGCCTATAACGATTCGACAGTAGCAACAGTCTGTTACGGTGAGTGCGCCGATTGTATCACCGTTGTTCCAACGATCTCAGTTACCCTGCAAGTGAATATGACTGAACAAACAGTTTCGCCCGACGGTGTTCATGTGATGGGTAATTTCCAAGGATGGAATGCATCCGCTACTCCTATGGCTGATGATGATGGTGATGGCGTTTACGAAGCAACGATTGAAGTCGAAGAGAACGCCAACCTGGTCTATAAATTTATTAATGGTAATATGGATAACCAATCGGAGAACGTACCATCGGTGTGCGGATTACCCGATGGATTCGGTTCTTATAATCGTGTGCTTGAATTGGGAACCTCAGATGTTATTGCTCCCGTCGTTTGTTATGGTCAATGTGAAAACTGCGCCGTCATTCAAACGGATGTAAACGTAACCTTTATGGTAAACATGGCCAATGAAACCGTGAGCCCTGATGGAGTTCAGGTAGTAGGAACGATGCAAAACTGGATCCTCGATGCTACGCCTATGACTGATGCCGATGGAGACGCGATCTACGAAGTCACGCTATCACTTCCTGCCAACGATAGTATTGAATTTGTATTCATCAATGGAAATGACTGGTCATTGGCTGAGACAGTTCCTGCCGATTGCGGAGTAGATAACGGTTTCGGTGGTATTAACCGTTCGTTCTACATAGGCGATATGGACGCGGTGTACGGTCCACTGTGCTTCGGTCAGTGCATCGATTGTGAGCCTATTGTGGAGCCAACAACAGTGAATGTGACGTTCCGTGTAAACATGGCGAATGAAACAGTCAGTGCTGCCGGTGTTCACATTGCAGGAAACTTTCAAGGCTGGACTCCTGGGGCTTCTGAAATGACAGATGCAAATGGTGATAACATTTATGAGTTCACTGCGGCGGTTGAAGTCAATTCCGTTGTCTCCTACAAATTCCTCAATGGTGATGCATGGGGCCCTGCCGAAGAGACTGTTCCTATGGCGTGCGGAGTTGCTAACGGCGTTGGTGGTTACGATCGTTCTTTTACACTCGGCTCAAACGATACAACACTGCAAGTGGTTTGTTTTGCAGGATGCGATGATTGCCTGCCGGTGAGTTTGGTGATTGTCACTTTGAATGTCGATATGTCGAATGAAGCAGTTAGTAATGATGAGGTCTTTGTTGCAGGCTCATTCAACAGCTGGACGCCCGAAGCTATGATTCCACTTGGCAACGGCGTATACCAACTCCCTATCGCTGTTAATTCCGGCGAAGTGATTTCCTACAAATTCGTGAATGGAACAACTTGGGAAAGCGTTCCCGCAGAATGCGGAGCCGATGATATGTTCGGTGGCTATAACCGCAGTATGCTCGTGGGCAACAGCAATGAAGAGATTCCTGCAGTATGCTTCGCCACTTGCTACCCATGCATTGTTGTTCCTACGCTGCAACTGACACTCACTGTGGATATGAGTCAACAAACGGTTAATGCCTCGGGCGTTTATTTGGCGGGCACGTTCAATAGTTTCTCAGCCACGGAAACACAAATGCAAGAAATTTCGCCTTCGATTTACCGCGCAGTTGTGACGGTCGAACAAAACCAGCAGCAGTTTTTCAAATTTTTGAATGGACCGGATTTCACGTTTGCTGAAACTGTTCCTTTCGAATGTGGTGTTGATGATGGCTTTGGGGGATACAATCGCACGGTTGTTACCAACCAGAACAACATTACCATGCCGGAAGTCTGTTTTGGTTACTGCGCAGGTTGTGCGATTCAAGTTGCCGAGGTTGACAAAAATGCATTGTTAGTGTTCCCAAATCCGGCTGATGGACTAATTCAAATTCAAACAGCCCTGCCAACAGTATTAAACGTGTACAATGCGCAAGGTGCATTGGTGGTGCAGTTCAAAGAACAAACCACGCGTGTGCAATTCGAAGTGCAGGATTGGAGCGCAGGCCTCTACCATGTAGTGGCTGAGAACGGAGGTACTACCTCCTTTGTCGTTCGCTAATACGATTGAGATGATTCAACTGGAAAAGCTTCGCTTCGGCGGAGCTTTTTTTATGAGAAGTATCGAGCGATTTTCGCCAGCAATTCAGCCTGCACACTGCCGTTGGTGCAAACCAGGTCTTCACCAAAAATGTAGTTATCGCCTCCGGAGAAATCGGTTACTGTTCCACCGGCTTCCTGAACGATGATACACCCGGCGGCTACATCCCACGGATTGAGTCCGTATTCATAGAATCCCTCCACGCGACCGCAAGCTGTCCAGGCCATATCCAACGCAGCACTGCCCAGTCTACGCAGTCCACGGGTAGAACGCATCATGTCGCGGAATAAAGCGATGTACGCTTCCTCTCGTCCGAAATCATCGTAAGGGAAACCGGTTGCAAAGAGCGATTGTTCCAGGGAAGGAATAGTCGAAATGCGTATAGGTTGTCCATTGAGAAATGCACCACCACCTTTCCACGCAGTGAAACACTCGTTACTGCTTGGATCGTAAATGACACCTGCAATGGCTTCATTACCCTGGCAAAGTCCAATGCTGGTGCACCATACGGGCATGCCGTGCACAAAGTTCGTTGTTCCGTCAAGTGGGTCAATTACCCAGTTCAGACCGCTTGCTGCGGGTGCGCCTGTTCCTTCCTCTGCAACAAATCCTGCTTCCGGAAGAATGTGTTTGAGCCCTTCAACAAATCGGCGTTCGCTTTCCTTATCGACGTAGGTCACCAGATTGTTTTCGCTTTTCACTTCAGCGATATTCTCGCTAACGGTGGTTTGCGCTTTCATCCAATTGCCTATTTCCTTGCTGAGCGTTTCAACTTGTGCGGTAATGTGTTTCAGAGAAGAATCCATGAGGTGAATTTATGAATGTCTGTGCTTTCAGACGCATGTGTTGAGTTGCTTAACCTTTGCGCGTGTACTTGGTTAAAATCACAATCTGCTGATTCTCGACTTTACCTTCAACTTGCTCGACATTGTCTGCAACGAGGCGAATGTTTTTGACCACCGTACCTGCACGTGCACTAAAGCTCGTACCTTTTACATCGAGGGTTTTTACCAGAACAATAGTGTCGCCATCACTCAGTCGCTGACCGTTACTGTCGACGTGAAATTGAACGGAGCTATCGTTCTCGTGATCTCCCGTTGCACGCGCCCAGGCTAGTTGCTCATCATCGAGGTAAAGCATGTCCAGAGCATCGGCAGCCCATGTTTCATTGCGCATTCGCTGAAGCATGCGCCAGGCAGCTACTTTAACAGGGACATGCTCGCTCCACATGCTGGTGAGTAAACAGTTCCAATGCGCTTCATCGAGCGGTGCTTGTTTGGTGAGTTGAGCATTGCAGGTTTCGCATACGTAGATACTGTCATCCGCATTGCCATCAGCGGAAGGTGGAAGTTCATAAACGCTAAGCGATGAGGAAGTTGCACAAAGTTCGCAGCAGTTGTTGCTGCGCGCAGCAAGGGTGGTTAGTAAGGAAGACAAGGTTGGTTGCAGTTTCCGACAAAAGTAGTGATGTGTGGAGAGTCACTTGTCACTTGTCATTAGTCACTT
>Ga0209617_10000811_pt1 | contig 14222 bp, 10 predicted proteins | sample LakEriepJuly2011_2_FD_187459 | JGI IMG/M metagenome (GOLD analysis project Ga0209617, IMG submission 187459) | Freshwater microbial communities from dead zone in Lake Erie, Canada - CCB epilimnion July 2011 (SPAdes) (version 2) | ecosystem: Environmental > Aquatic > Freshwater > Lentic >... | reverse complement strand
GCCCCGGTGAGGAAAGGAGCTACATGTCAGCGTGTGAACGTGCTGCAGACGAGTTGTTGTCGTCTGATTCCTTGGCGGTGTCCCCGTCGTCTGTGTCTCAGCGGGGCTTGTCCCTGCAAAGCGTGGCGTCGGTTGTCCGCCTGGTTGTGTCCGATGTGCTGGAAGGGGTGCGCTGGTTGAGCCACCATGCCTTGGCAGCTGTCGGCCTGGTCGCTGTGCTCGTGGTGGTTTTCATGGCCACGCAGGTCGAAGTGCGCCGATCCATGGAGGCCCAAGCACTGGGTTGGCTGACCGAGCGCGCCAGTTTGCGTGCCGATGCCAACGAGGGCGGCGAGGGTGGCGACGAGGTTCTGCTCGCCATGGCCGAACCGGATGCCATCCAGCGGGCGACCGCAGCCAACCCGGCCGAGCTCAACCGCCAGCAATCGGCGGTGGCGTTCTGGATTGCCCGGCGTTACAACGTCGCGCCCGAACCCATCAGCCGCCTGGTCCAAGAGGCCTGGGTGGTGGGCAAACGTGTGGGCATGGAGCCCACGCTGGTGTTGGCCGTGATGGCGGTGGAGTCTGGCTTCAATCCGTTCGCGCAAAGCCACGTCGGTGCCCAGGGTCTCATGCAGGTCATGACCCGCATCCACCATGACAAGTACGCCATCTTCGGCGGCCAGAACGCGGCTTTCGACCCGGTCACCAATTTGCGCGTTGGCGTGCAGGTGCTGGTGGATTGCGTTCGCCGTGCCGGCAGCCTGGCCGGCGGCCTCAAGCACTACGTGGGTGCGGCCAACATGGCCGACGACGGCGGTTATGCTGCCAAGGTGCTGGCCGAGGCGGCCTACCTCAAGCAGGTCGCGGCCGGCCAGAAGGTGGCTGTGAACGCGCCTCTGCCGCAGGCAACGGTGGCCTCGGCTTCGCCGGTGGCCGGCCCTGCGGTGGCGCCTGCCACTGCCGGTGCGTCGCCCGACGCCATGCCCTCGGGCACGGTCACGCCCGCTGTGAGTGAGTCGGCCCCGACGCCGGCCGCGCCGCACCGTGCCGTAGAGCACGTGGCGCTGCTGTCTCCGCAGGAAGGTGCACGCCGCTGACGCCAGCGTCGCGACACCGAGAAGGATCCCCCGCGATGTGGTGGGTCTGTGGCGGGCTTGCCGCGCACAGCCTGGGCTGCCTCCGCTACAATTTGCTGCGTTGCGCAACTGGCGATACACGGCTGGCCCTGAGGGCGAGCCTGAGGTGGTGAACCACCGGGAAGCGCAACCAACCCTGACCCGTTTCGTTCGGGGTTGCGTCAGCCGTTCGCCTGGGCAGCCCTCCCATCCGCAGCACCTGCGGGTGTCGGTTTTCACCCATCTTCATCTCGAAGAGGACTGCCTCCATGTTTGACCGCGCCAAGCACACCATCGCCAACGTTGACCCTGAGCTGTTCGCCGCCATCCAGGCCGAGAACCAGCGCCAGGAAGACCACATCGAGCTGATCGCCTCCGAGAACTACACCTCGCCGGCCGTCATGGAAGCCCAAGGCTCCCAGCTGACCAACAAGTACGCCGAAGGCTATCCCGGCAAGCGCTACTACGGTGGTTGCGAGCATGTGGACGTCGTCGAGCAGCTGGCCATCGACCGCCTCAAGGCCCTGTTCGGCGCCGAGTTCGCCAACGTGCAGCCCAACTCTGGCTCGCAAGCCAATCAGGCCGTGTTCTTCGGCCTGCTGCAGCCTGGCGACACCATCATGGGCCTGAGCCTGGCCGAAGGTGGTCACCTGACCCACGGCATGCCGCTGAACATGTCGGGCAAGTGGTTCAAGGTCGTGTCTTACGGCCTGAACGCCGCCGAAGACATCGACTACGACAAGATGGAAGCCCTGGCGCGTGAACACAAGCCCAAGCTGATCATCGCCGGCGCTTCGGCCTTCGCCCTGCGCATCGACTTCGAGCGCTTCGCCAAGATCGCCAAGGAAATCGGTGCCTACTTCATGGTGGACATGGCCCACTACGCCGGCCTGATCGCCGCGGGCGTCTATCCCAACCCCGTGCCGCACGCCGACGTGGTCACCTCGACCACCCACAAGAGCCTGCGTGGCCCGCGTGGCGGCATCATCCTGATGCGCGGCGAAGACATCGCCAAGAAGATCAACAGCGCCATCTTCCCTGGCATCCAGGGTGGCCCCCTGATGCACGTGATCGCTGGCAAGGCCGTGGCTTTCAAGGAAGCCGCGTCGCCCGAGTTCAAGGCCTACCAGCAACAGGTGGTGAAGAACGCCGCTGCGCTGGCCGACACCCTGACGAAGCGCGGCCTGCGCATCGTTTCCGGCCGCACCGAAAGCCACGTCATGTTGGTGGACCTGCGCCCCAAGAACCTGACCGGCAAGGAGGCCGAGGCCATCCTGGGTGCGGCGCACATCACCTGCAACAAGAACGGCATCCCCAACGACCCGCAGAAGCCGTTCGTGACCAGCGGCGTGCGCCTGGGTTCGCCGGCCATGACGACGCGTGGGTTCAAGGAAGAGCAAGCCGTGCAAGTGGCCAACCTGATCGCCGACGTGCTGGACAACCCGCACGACGAGGCCACCATCGCCCGCGTGCGCGAGCAGGTCTCGGCCCTGACGCGCCAGTTCCCGGTGTACACCGGCAAGGCAGGCTGAAGCCGGCATGCGCTGTCCCTTTTGTGGTCACCTGGAAACCCAGGTCGTTGAGACCCGGGATTCCGACGAGGGCGACAGCATCCGCCGTCGTCGCAAGTGCCACCATTGTGACAAGCGCTTCACGACCTACGAGCGCGCGGAAATCGAGCTGCCGGCCATCGTCAAGCGCGACGGCCGGCGCACCGACTACGAACGCGCCAAGCTCAAGGGTTCGATGATGATCGCGCTGCGCAAGCGGCCGGTCAGTGCCGAGGCGCTCGAAGGCGCCATCGAGGCCATCGAGGCGCGCCTGCGCCAGTCGGGCGACAAGGAAGTCGATTCCACCCAGCTCGGCGAGTGGGTCATGCGCGAACTGCGCAAGCTCGACAAGGTGGCTTACGTGCGCTTTGCCTCGGTCTACCGCAGCTTCGACGACGTCAGCGAATTCGTCGCGGCGATCAAGGAAACCGGCAAGGCCGCCAGCAAAAAGGCTGAGGGTTGAGCGTCTGCGTCCGCGTACCCGGCGCCAATGCCCCCCTTGCTTGCGGGGGCTGACGACGCAAACCTCGGGGCAACCCGCCCCTGTGGCGATGAGCGGTCAACGGACGGCGGCCAGCGGTGTTGCGTCTGCGGGTCAACGCGCTACATTCGGCGTCCATGCGCAAGCGAGCACAAAATCACACTCAGAGAGGCTTCACCCTGGTGGAGCTGATGGTCACTGTGGCCGTCATGGCCATCCTGGCGGCTGTGGCGGTGCCGGGGATGCAGGCCTTCCTGGCCAAGAGCGGCATGAACTCCGTCAAGGACGACTTCGCCATCGCATTGCAGCGGGCGCGGCTGGATGCCATCAACCGCAACACCTGCGTCTCGGTTTGCCAGCTGGCCTCCTCCGGTGGCAACACCTGCGCCACGGGAACGGCTGTGGGCAACTGGCACCAGGGGTGGATCACCTACACAAACGCTGCTTGCAGTGGCACCGCTGCGACGGCCTTGACGGCCGACCAAGTGATTTCGGTGCGCCAGCCGGGCAATCAACGTTACACGCTGAAAGATGAGGGCGCATCGAAGGCTGACGTGCTGACTTTCGACGCCCGCGGCACCTTGGTGGCTGGCGAGGCCAAGTACGAGGTGCGTGACGCCAATGTTGACAACAGCCCCTACAAGCGCGACATCACCGTGTCGATGCAGGGGCGGGTGTTTGTGAAAGTGCCCGATGCCGTGAAGACCACCTCATCGGGCTCCGGTAACACGCCTCCTGTGGCAGCCAACAACCCGTGAGCGTCAGCATGAGCCGTTCTGGTCGTTCTCAGTCGGGCGTGAGCCTCATCGAGGTGCTGGTGTCCATGCTGGTCCTGGCGCTGGGCATGGTGGGCTTGGCCGCACTGCAGGCGCGCACCGTCAGCTATCAGTTGGGTTCGGGGCAGCGCGCGCAGTTGTCTGGCTTGTTGGCAGACTACGCCGAGCGTGTGCGCTCCAACTTGAACCAGGCGCCGGGCGTTGCCAAACCTTCAGCCTATTTGTACGACGTGAGCTGGGACGCCCAGTCGGCCAATGTGGCCGCGGCCGCGGTCGACTGCGGTGCCTCGGGTGTGAGTTGCAGTGGCGGCGATTTGGCGCGTTACGACATGGCCCAGTGGCGTGCGGCGGTGCGGCGTGGCTTGCCCCGTGGCTCGGTGCGCGTGACGGGCGACGCGCGCACGGGCATCGAAGTTTCCTTCATGTGGACCGACAAGGACCGCACCCAGGACGGCGTCAACGGCCGCACCCTCGTGGCCAGCGCCGAGTGCAAAGACGCTACAGGCATGGCTCGCCAGAGTTGCTGCCCTGTCACCGTGCCCGATGGCACACGGTGCGCCAACTTCGTCGTGGTGCCATGAGCGTTCACAAGGCCATGCACATCGATCGCCGCACTCAGCTTGGTGTGACCCTGGTCGAGTTGATGGTGGCCATCGCCATCAATCTGGTGCTGGTGCTGGCAGCCACTCTGCTCTACATCAACACCCGCGGCACGCAGAAGGCGGTCGATGAACGAAGTGCGATGTTCGAGTCGGGGCAGTTTGCCCTGGAACTGCTGGGACGAGAGATTGCCCTGGCCGGCTTCTACCCGGTGACAGGCACCGAGCCGGCGAGCGCCTCGCGAGGATTTCAGACGCCCGTGCGCATGACCTTCGACCGTGCGGCTGCGCAGATGGTCACCGGCGGCGCCAACAAAGTGGCGACGTACCAGGGCGGCTTGTTTGGTTGTGCCGGCCAGACCCTGACCGAACAGCACACGTGCGCGCCCCACAGCACGGCCACCGGCACGGCATCGGGTTCGGATGCGTTCGCGGTGGCGTATTTCACCAGTGACGCCATGTCCGTGGCGGTGGGGCAGCGTGCCGACTGCACCCGGGCCGATGTGGCCAATGACACGACGGTGGCCCCCAATGCCACCCGATTGGGCACCGTGCCCGGCACGGGCGTGCCAGCCAACCCGAGCACCGGCGCAGCTGCCGTCCCCGACAAGTCTCGCGCCGACCTCGGCTTGCCACCTGCGTCGCCTCTGCTGGTCATCAACCAGTACTTCCTGGGCGCCAGCACCTTCACGGCGGACGGCGGCAATAAGATCAACACCTTCGCGTTGAAGTGCCATGGCAACGGCAAAGGTGCCAAGTTTGGCGATGACATCGACTTGGTGCCGGGCGTCGAGCAGATGGTCCTGAGCTACGGCATCAAGGATCTCACCACAGGTGCGCCGGTGCGCTACCTCACGGCTGCCGAGGTCAATGCTGCGCTGCCTGTGCAGGACGGCGACCAGACCCTCAGCGGTTGGCAGCAGGTGGTGTCGGTGCGCGTTTGCCTGCTGGTGCGTAGCCTGAGCAACAACACCTCGGTGCGCGATGCCGCTGGCAAGGCCCTCAGCGTGACCGATTGCCGAGGCAATGCGGTTTCACGGACCGATGGCGTCCAGGTGCGCACATTCGAGCGGGTCTTCAGCGTGAAGAACCGCCAGGGCAACACGGTTGGGCCGGCACGTGCTGGGCCAACCACCCCGACACCGACACTGCCCCCCCCCACCACCAAAACCACCTCGGCCGACACAGCCGGAGCCGTCTGATGCCCAGCCTGCATCCCTTGTCCGCAAGCAAGCACCGTGTTCGCGCCGCCTGGACCCGCGGGCGTGCGCGCGACCGCGGCATGGCTCTGGTGGTTGTGCTGGTGTTCACCATCGCCCTCACGGGCATTGCGTTGGTCAGTGCGCGGTTGGCCCTGAGTGGCGAGGGCCTGGCGCGCAACCAACTGGACCACCAAGTGGCCCGCCAGGCTGCCGAAGCGGCTTTGCGCGACGCCGAGCGCGACCTGCTCCTGTCGGCCAACGGGGCGGCAAGCGCCACTTGCCCGCGTGGGCCGGACCGGCCTGTGCAGAACCAGGTGCCGCGTTTCACCGCCAATTGCTTGCGGGGGCAGTGCAGCCTCAATGAAAGCGAAGTGGCTGCTGTGAAGTACGCCGATGCCACATCCACCACCACCACGGGCGAGGCCTGGTGGCCGACCCAAAAGGGAGGGCGCTGGAACGACACTGCCTCCACCAAGCCCAGGGCTGGTAGCACGGGTTCGTGCGACACCTTCGTGGGTGCCGTGCCCCTCGGGACCTTCACAGGCACCGGGGCCATTCCGGCCGTGGCGCAGCAACCCGAGTACCTGTTGGAGCCGTTGCGGCGTGGCAGCCAGTTGCTGTTTCGCATCACGGCGCGAGGCTTCGGCTATCGCGCCGGCACCGAGGTGGTGCTGCAGTCGTATTTCGTCGTTCCCGAACTTTGACCCCGAGGCCCGACATGTCCCGCATCCTGCCCCGTGCCTTCTTGCTTGCTTGTGGCCTGCTGGCACTCACACTGAGCCTGGGCATGTTCTCGCCCAGTTTGGCGCAGACCAGCCTGGCCACGTCAGTGCCGTTGTCGGCCTACCCGCCCAACATCTCGTTCGGTGCCGGTGGTCCCATGGTCATGCTGACCGCATCGCGTGACCACACCCTGTTCTCACCGATTTACACCGACTACGAAGACCTCGATGGTGATGGCGAGGACGACTTCACCTACAAGCGGACGTTCCGTTACTACGGCTACTTCGACGCCGACAAGTGCTATCGCTACAACCCGTCGCCAGAGGGCAAGGGTGTGCCGCGCTTTGAGCCGATGGACATGCCGGCCAAGGTTGGTGATGGCCCGCCTGGTGCGTCGGCGCCCAAGTCCAGCTATTTGTCATGCAAGAACAGCACGGGTCGCTGGAGCGGCAACTTCCTGAACTGGGCGACGATGACGCGCATCGACGTCGTGCGCAAGACCTTCTACGGAGGTTTCCGCAAGGAGGACACGCTGACCACCACCACGCTGGAGATGGCGCAGATGTCGCACGACGCCCACGCCTTCGTGAAGTACTACAGTGGCAGTGACATCGACGAATTCACGCCTTTCTCTCTTGCAGGCGACCTCCAAGGTGCGGGCTTGACGCTGTGCAGCCGCGGTGCCGATCGCTACGACACATCCTCGGATGGGGACAGTTTCCCCTTGATCCGCATGGCCGTCGGTAACGTCAGCTTGTGGGGCACGACCCCGGGGACGGTCTGCAACTGGGCCGAGGAAGACAATTACAGCTTTGGCAAAAAGCCCCAACTGTTCTACGCCAAGTACGGCCCCACCCGCGGGCGGTTGGTGAATGGGTTGGTATCGCCGACGGCACACGCCACATCGGTACCGTCCCGTGAGTCCAAGGGCGCTAGGTATCGCGATGCAGGCGTTGCTGTGGGGCCGGAGCTGGCGGTGCGAGTGCAGGCGTGCAAGGCCGGCCTGGTGGGCAGCGAGAGTTGCCGCGCCTACGTCAGCCAGGACACGGGCGGCGGCAATGGCACCGTGGTGCTCAAGCCTGTCGGCTTGCTCCAGGAGTTCGCAACCACGTCCGCGGTTGAGCGGCCCGCATTGGCTGAATTTGGCCTCATCACGGGCAGCTACGACAGCAATTTGCGCGGAGGCGTTCTGCGCAAGAACGTGGGCTCGGTCAATGACGAGGTGGACCTCCGCTCCGGGCGTTTTTGTCACAACATCGCTGACAAGGCCGGCACCAATTGTCCCGCCAGCGCCACCGAAGGCGCGATCATCTCCACCTTTGACCGCATCCGCCTTTTCAGCGCGGGGGATTACAACAGCGCCGTGCTGTACAACGCGACGCGTCCAGGTACGCCGCCCAATGCCGATTACCTGAGGCCTCAAGACCTCGTCAACGGCGACCATGCGTCCTGGGGCAACCCGATCTCCGAGATGATCGTCCAGGCCTTGGCGTATTTTGCGGGCGACACACGGCTGGGCATCACCGATCGGACCTGGCCACGCGATGTCGAGGTTGGCTTGCCCACGCCGAAGCGCGCTGGCTCTGGCACCGTGGCAGCCGTGGATCCGCTGGACGACGCCAACTCCAAGGTTCCGGCCACCCAGCAACTGCGCAGCAGCCTTTATGGCAAGGGCATTTGCCGGCCAATGAACGTGCTGGCCATTTCCAGCGGCACGGTGAGCTTCGACACCGACGAGCCCGACGAAACAGACGATGTGTATGGTGCCGTGCGCGCATTCTTCTCGGCCAATGCGACCAGCCTTACCAACTTGGCCGAACTGACGAACAAGGTCGGTGACATCGAGGGCATCACCAACAGCCAGCGATCGGTGGGCAGCAGCAACGGCAGTTTCGGCTTCGACTGCACGGCCAAGCGAATCGGGGGCTTGGCGAGCGTGGCGGGTGTGTGCCCCGAGGCTCCGGGTATCAAGGGCTCTTATCTGGGGGCCGGCGCGGCCTTCGCAGCCAACACCCGAGCCATCCGCGAAATGGGCGGTCGCCAGGAGGGTGGTGCCGCGGTGCAGTCGGCCCTCACGGCCGATACTGGTGCGAATGTCCGCCGAGACAAGCTGCCCCAGCATGCCTTGCGGGTGAAATCTTATGCGGCATCGCTCGCCGGTGGGGTGCCGCGCATCGAAGTGCCCATCGGGAATTCCGGCAGGCGGGTTTACATCACGCCGGAAAGCTCCTGGCACCATGACAAGTACGGCGACGACCAACTGATGCCTGGTGCCGTGCTGACCTTCAAGGCGCTCGACGTGGGGCGCAACAACAGCACAGACGAAGCCTTTGGTTCCTACGTGGTCACCTGGAACGACGCGCAATTTGGCGGCGACTACGACATGGACCTGATCGGCTTCATCCGTTGGGAGACCAAGCCCGTCGCGGGCCAGGCGGGCGCCTATGAGCTCAAGGTCATGACCGATGTGTTGGGGCACAACGCCGGAGCCGAGGGCTCGCACGGCTACAGCATCATCGGGACCCAGCCCCAGGAATCCTCCTTGAAGTACCAGAAGGACGGCCGCTACCTCACCCACGGCACCAATGGCTACGCAAGCAGCTCTATGTGCAAGGACCGCAAGGCGTCCTCGCCCGACGTCGATTTCAAGCTGCTGTGCGGGTTCGAAGATGGCGGCATGAACAATGGCGATGACGCCATCGATGGCTATGCCTGGGCGCGCACCCCAGGCCCCGAGAGCACCAAGTTCCGCGGCAAGAACGTGGTGTTTGAGGATCAGGTCAATGAGGGTGATTACCTCACCACAACCGTCACACAGACCTTCCTTGTCCAGGATGGTGCATCGGCCGGCACACTGCGCGACCCCCTGTGGTACATCGCCAAGTACGGCAGCTTCGACACGGAAGAGAAGCGCACCGAGTTCAAGGTCAGCACCGATGCTGTGCCGTCGAAACCCAGCACCGATGGCTCGTCCACCAACTGGGACTCTCAGTCCAACGCGGGCCAAAACTGCATTGGCAACCAGTGCGCCGATGGCGAGCCCGATGGCTACTTTCTGGCGCGCCGCCCCGAATTGTTGGAGCAACGCCTTCGCCAGCTGTTCATTAGCCTGACCGCGGCCAGCAACTCAGCACCAGCGGTGTCATCGGCCGAATTGCTGACGGGTTCTTTCAAGTACCAGTCTGAGTTCAGCCGCGACACCTTCAGCGGCAATGTGCGCGCCTACCCCTTGCTGTCCACCGGGCAGTTCGAAACCCAGAAGGCGGCGTGGGATGGGAGCAGCAAGCTGACGAGCGCGGGGGCATCGCGCAAGGTCCTCACCCAGGTCGAAGGCGTCGGGGTGGACTTTGCGCTTGTCAATGGTGGTGCGGACAATGCAGGCAACAACGCATTGCTGCGCCCCTTGCTCGGCTTGTCTGCCACCGACACCATCAGCGCAGCGCAGCGCACTACTGGCACCCGGTTGGTGAGCTACATGCGGGGGGACACCTCCCTCGACGGCAATCTGTTCCGTTCGCGCGGCGGTCTGGGCCTCATGGGCCCGGTGGTGAACTCCACGCCGTGGCTGCAAGACAGCCAGGCGGCAGCACGCTACACAGATATCGACTTCCCCTCGCAGCCCTCCTACCTCGCGTACGTGCTGAAGAAGGCAGAGACGAGCGGCAATAAACCTGTGCAGCCCAATGTGCTGTGGGTGGGTTCCTTCGACGGGATGCTGCACGGCTTCAACGCCATCACGGGCGACCCCATCTTGTCCTTTGTGCCGGGCGCCCTCCTGGGACAGCTTGGCACGGCCATGGCCCGTTCGACGGCCGACCCCAAGCCCCTGATGGATGGCAGCCCGTACACAGCCGATGTTTTGGTGCCGAGCTCGTCGGCCGAGACCGGTGGCTCGTCCAACGAATGGCGCACTTACCTGTTCAGTTCGCTGGGCCGTGGCGGTCGCGCGGTGTTTGCACTTGATGTCACCTACCCTGCCAGCCTGAGCGGCCGTGCACCAGCCAGCATCGCCAAGTGGTCGTTCACGGCAGACGACGACAGCGACCTGGGCTTCAACCTGATCGACCCGGTGCGCAGCAGCGTGTCTGGCCAGGCCTCGCAGGTGGTTTATCTGAATAATGGCCGCTTTGGCGTGATGCAGCCCAACGGCTACCGCTCTGAGAGTGGTCGTGCTGTGTTGTTCATCCTGAATGCGGCAGGGCCGGGCACGGGTGCCTGGCGCAAGCCAGCCGGCAACGATCAGGGCAACTACGTCGCACTCACAACCAGCACGACCGACAGCAGCAATGGCCTCATGGGCGTGACGTGGGCCGACCTTGACAACAACGGCACGGCCGACATCGCTTACGGCACCGACCTCAAGGGGCAGTTGTGGCGTTTCGATTTGCGTTCCGTCAACCCCGCGGAGTGGGGCGTTGCTTTGATCGCGCCTGCGCAAGCGTCGGTGTCGGCCAACAACCGCTCGGGTCTGCCCCTGTTCTCGGCGAAAGACGGCAGCAACAAGGTCTTGCCCATCACCACCGCGCCGGCCCTGACCTTCCCGTCCTTCGGTGGCGCCATGGTGAGCTTCGGTACCGGGCGCGCCATCGAGCCGGGTGACTTCCCTGACCTCAGCCGGGCCCAGCGCTTTTTCACCGTCTGGGACCGCGGTGGCTACAGCCGAAACGTGCTCGGCGGTGAAGTCCAGGACACCATGTTCCCAGCGCCCTCCGGCGGCGGCAATGAGTTGCCAGACTTGAGCGGCACCAAGCTCAAGCCTGGCAGCAACACAGCCACCAGCACGGGCACAACGGTGAGTACCTTCGTTCGCCGTGTGGCCGTGCGCGAGAGCACCGGCAGCGATGCGGGTCAGGTTTTCGTTGCGCAGCTCAATGACGATGGCACCGTGAAGCGCGATGCCAGTGGCAAAGCCGTGCCACTGGGGGCCACCGATGTGGCCCCGCGCTTCGACCCTGCTGTCAACGACGGCTGGTACTTCGAGTTTCCCTCGGCAGGTTCGGGTGAGGCGCTCATCAGCTCGCCGGTCAGCCGCTTGAATTTCGTGCTGTTTACCACCGTGCGCGACAAATCGGCCGATGAGCTGAGCCAGACGTGTGGGAGTGGCCCGCAAGGCTCCTTGTTCGTGCTCAGCCCGGTTAACGGCCTGCCCATTCAAAGCATCCTGGTGGACGGTCGCAACCTGCTGGGCATGGACGTGAATGATCAGAAATTGCTGGCCGTCCGCGATGGCTCCGGCGATGGCAGCTCGGGCGTCACCAACACCCGTGTGGTCGGGAACACCGAGGACCGCAAACTCCAAACGCCGGCGACCAACCTGCGTGTGCAGTGGCGTGAAATCCCGGGCCTCAAAACCAAGTGACACCCATTGACGAGTCTGTGATGCCTCTTTGTTGCCCTCGCCTGTCCGTCCGCTCAGCCGCGCACGGCTTCACCCTGATCGAGCTGATGATCGTGGTGGCCGTGATCGGCATCTTGGCTGCCGTGGCCTACCCGTCCTACACCGAGTACGTGGCGCGCGGGCACCGCAGCGATCTCAAAACCCAGATGGCTGCGGCACAGCAGTGGCTGGAGCGGCACTACAGCGCAACGTACGTGTATGGCACTTCAACGGATGCTGATGACAGCAACAAGGCCTTCAACGCCCAGCCCTTTGTGCGCAGCCCTGCCCAGGGCAGTGTGCGCTATGACCTCTCGCTGGTGGTGGAGACTGCGAAAACGAAAGGGCAGACCTACACCCTGACAGCGACCCGCAATGCCAGCGGTAGCATGAGGAGCGACCCCTGCGGCGACCTGTCCGTCACGAACACGGGTGTTAGGTCGGTAGCGAACCAAGGGGCCAAATACACCAATGCGGCGGCGGCGTTGGCGGCCTGCTGGGACTGAGCCTGCCATGGCCGTCGATGCTTTGCCGCGCATGCGCCGATCGCTCACCCCAGCGAGATGGCAAGCCGCATGGCGACATCCGGCGCTGTTGGCCGCGGGGCTGGCCGCGTGCGGCCTCCATGGCGCAATGTGGTGGGGGTGGGCCCACCAGGGCCTGACGGGTGCGCAGGCTGGGGTGGCGCCTGCGGCGTCAGCGGCCGTACACGTTCGCTTGGCAGGTCCCCACGCGGGCACTGCCGCCTTGTCGCGCACCGCGGGTCCTGAGGGGCAGGACGTACCCGCTGAGCATTCGCGCAACGCTCTCTATGCACCCGCGCATGGGCTGGCAGGGACCGCTGGCGCCCCGGCGCTGGCCGAGGAGACAGGAGCGTCTGCGGGCCTGGGCGCCGACTTGGCGCCTCCCGATCGGATGCATCCGCCAGCGGGCCCCCAGTGGCTGACCGGTTCTTACGTCCCTGCCGACACGCTGGACCAAAGCCCTCGCCCCGAGCTGAGCTGGTTCCTGGACGAAGACGTGCTAACGCCCTTGCAGCACGGCAGCATGCTGGTGCAGCTCTGGGTCTCGGCCGAGGGCCACATTGACCGCGCCGAATTGCTGCACGCCGATCCTGCGGGCGATTGGGCCTTGCGCGCCATGGTGCCCTTGCCTGGCACGCCCATGCGGCCAGGTGTGCGTGGCGGCCAGCCCGTGGCTGCGACCCTCGTGGTAGAACTTGTGTCGGACAACGAGCGCTTCCGCTGAGCAGATCACCCGCATCAACCCACGGCACTTTCCTTGAACGACGATCTCTGGCTGCACCAAGCCCTCCAACAGGCTGAACTGGCCCTGCCCATCTCTGCCCCGAACCCCGCGGTCGGCTGCGTCATCGTGCGCGACGGCGAGCTTCTCGGGCAAGGCCACACGCAAGAAGTCGGTGGCCCTCACGCTGAGGTCATGGCCTTGCGCGACGCCCAGGCCCGGGGCCACAGCGTCCGCGGCGCGACCGCTTACGTCACGCTGGAGCCCTGCGCCCACCATGGCCGCACCCCGCCATGTGCCGATGCCTTGGTGCGCGAGGGCCTGGCCCGCGTGGTCATCGCCTGTGCCGACCCGAACCCGCTGGTGTCCGGTCAAGGCGCGGCGCGCCTGCGCGATGCAGGCATCGAGGTGCTGCAACTCGCGCCTGAGCACCCCGCGGCCTTGCAGGCCCGCGAGATCCTGATCGGCTTCCTGTCGCGCATGGTGCGCCAACGCCCGTGGGTGCGTCTGAAAGTGGCGGCCTCGCTGGACGGCCGCACCGCGCTGGACAACGGCGCCAGCCAGTGGATCACCGGCCCGGCGGCGCGCGAAGACGGCCAGCACTGGCGCGCCCGGGCCTCCGCCGTGCTCACCGGCATCGGCACGGTGCTCGACGACAACCCCCGCCTGGACGTGCGCAGCCTGCCCACACCCCGCCAGCCCCTGCGCGTGGTGCTGGACAGCCGCTGGCGCACGCCGCCCGATGCGGCCTTGTTCTCCGCCGAGGGCGGTGTGCTGGTGGTCGGTCTGGCCCCGCTGGACGCGGTGGCCCAGGCCCGCCAGGTGGCCTTGAGCGAGGCCGGTGCGCAAATCCTCACCGCGCCCTCGCAGCGCGAAGCGGATGCCGCTGGCGTGCATGCCGTCGAACCGGCAAGCGACCCGGCGCAAGGCCGCGAGACCGGCCGCATCGACATCGCCTGGTTGCTGCCCGAGCTGGCACGCCGTGGCGTCAACGAGCTGCACGTCGAAGCCGGGGCCACGCTGAATGGTCATTTGATCGAGGGCGATTGGGTCGATGAGATCCTGGTGTATCTTGCGCCCAAGCTGTTGGGGCCGGGCAGGGCGCTGGCCGCGCTGTCACCGCTGAGCGCCCTGGGCGAGGCCTGGCAAGGCGAGGTCCGCGAGGTGTGCCA
>Ga0209617_10000810_pt1 | contig 14237 bp, 10 predicted proteins | sample LakEriepJuly2011_2_FD_187459 | JGI IMG/M metagenome (GOLD analysis project Ga0209617, IMG submission 187459) | Freshwater microbial communities from dead zone in Lake Erie, Canada - CCB epilimnion July 2011 (SPAdes) (version 2) | ecosystem: Environmental > Aquatic > Freshwater > Lentic >... | reverse complement strand
ATACGGTGTCGTTGGAAAGATGGAGTTGATCTTATCGTCACCGAAAAGTTTGAAATAGGGCTTCTTGAGTTTTTCCAACGGCGCTTGCCCCGACTTTTTCACCATGATTTTCTGGACGTAACGCCGCTGCGATTTTTTCAGACCTTCAATGGTAATTTCATCAATAATCAAGGGTTTGAATTTGCGTTGGAATTCCCGGCGCTTTGTGTTTTTCTGATTAAGTGTCTCTGTACGTTGAACGGCTTGCTTGATAGCCGGCAATTGTTCCAGCGCCTTGGTGTAACCTAGGTCAATAGCTTCTGCGGTCTTCTCAAAATCAAAGGTGGCGATATTGGGCAGAACGGGAGATACGATGACGGTTTCGTTGATGGGTATGACCGGCTCCGAGCGGTAAAGAATCATCGATTGTAATTGCGACAATAGATCGTCTTCGGTAGGTTTTGGGTTGCTGCCCGAGACATTGCAGCCGAGTATGACATCAGGTCTAAACTCGCGATACACCATGTCAATCGGGAAGTTGTTGTAGATGCCGCCATCGAACAATAATTGTCCGTTCACTCTTCGTGGAGGTAAGTAAAATGGGTAGGTACATGATGCGCGCGCTGCCACATTGAGTGGTCCGCCGCGAAAGACAATCTCTTGTTTATTCTCCACATCGGCCGCTATGCAGCGAAATGGGATAAAGAGGTTGTCGAAGTTTTCACCACAAGCAGCAGAGGCCTGACTGAACCCTTCCATGAACTTCCAATCAAGCAACACAGGATTGATCAAATTTGTGGGAAGGGCATTCGTCATCAAGTTCCCCGAGGAGTAGCGCAGCGTGGCGAAAGAGGCATCTGCTTCGCGACTCTTGAAATAGAACTCCAACTCGTCGTTTCGCTCACCCGTGGCCATTGCAAGGAATTCGTCGGTGCGCACCAGGCTGTCGATTTGCGCAACCGTAAATCCGCAGGCATACATTCCGGCAATGACAGCGCCCATGCTGGTTCCTCCGATATAATCGACCGGAATGTCGTTTTCTTCCAGAACTTTCAGAAACCCGACGTGTGCCATGGCAGTTGCACCGCCTCCACTAAGTACGACGCCCACTTGCTGGCCCAAAATCCCTTGCGCCGTGCATGTTACGCAAAGCCATACAGGTAGCCACGTTCCGGTGAGTCGAAGAAGGAGGTTTGCGAAATTGGATGTTGTTATTGGCACGCCTCAAAGTTGAGGCAAGTCATGAATTGCCGCCAACAGATTTACGTCATTTTTTGAACGATGTTTAAAGGCTAAATGGTGCCGTGTACGGTCGTGGGTCGAATTGTGCTAAACGCGAACCATACCAGCTGAACATGGCGCCATCTGCAAGCATCACCTGAGCGTCAGGAAGAAGCAATCGCATAGCGTCGCAGTGTGCTTCATTAAAAGGGAAGGGCTCCGATGAAAGCAGGACCAGTTCAGGTTGGGCCTCAATGAGCGCTTCTTCGGATACCACGGGATAGCGCGAGTCGTTGCGATGGGCAAATACATTGATGCATCCTGAAGCCTCAAGCATGCTGTGAATAAAGGTGTCCGCATTGATGCCCATGAAGGGATTGTTCCAAATTAAATAGGCTGTGCGAATCGGGACGGATGGCAGTGTCAGTTGATGAAATCGATCCGTAATTCGACCGACAATTTGACCCGCTTCCGTTTCGCGCTGCGTGATTTGTCCTACGGACGCAATCATGGCTGTGGCATCGCCGAGGGTCCTGACATCACTGATCCAAACCGGAAAACGCGCCATCAGCCATTCCAGCTGCGCTTGGTCGTTCTCTTCCTTATTGGCCAAAATCAAGTCGGGTTTCAGGGAGGCGATCGCCTCGAGTTTGAGGGTCTTTGTTCCGCCTATACGTTGTTTCGATCGAAACCATGGATCAGGGGAGGTGCAGAATTTTGTGATTCCCACTACCTCGCGCTCAAGGCCAAGGTCAGCCAATAGCTCCGTTTGTGACGGAACAGTAGATACGATACGTTGCGGAGATCCTGCAACATGCACGGCGCGGTTGAGCTGATCGATGGAGGTCATTCCCGAAGTTTTCGCGTCACAAGTTGCGACAAAAAGTACGTAGCCTTCAGGTTTGATTGTCACGATTTTGGGCCTTACGAATCAAAAACTGACACATTTACAGCATTTCGGGCCTTGATGGCCTGTGGCAAGGTGGTTGAAAGCGGGCGGTCGTCAAACAAACTGACATCACAAACGAAATTCAACAACATGAGCAAAGTAATAGGTATTGACTTAGGAACTACCAACAGCTGCGTCGCCGTAATGGAAGGTAACGAGCCGGTAGTAATTGCCAATAGCGAGGGGAAGCGCACAACGCCTTCGGTAGTGGCATTTGTAGAAGGTGGCGAGCGCAAAGTGGGTGACCCTGCTAAGCGTCAGGCCATCACCAATCCAACCAAGACGGTATATTCGATCAAGCGTTTCATGGGAAGCAGCTACGACGAGTGTGCTCGTGAGGCATCACGTGTGCCTTACCAAGTTGTCAAGGGCGATGGCAATACGCCACGCGTGAAGATTGACGACCGCAACTACACTCCACAGGAGATTTCGGCCATGGTTCTTCAGAAGATGAAGAAAACGGCAGAGGATTATCTCGGTCATGAGGTTACTGAAGCCGTTATCACGGTTCCGGCCTACTTCAACGACGCTCAGCGTCAGGCAACTAAGGAAGCCGGCGAAATCGCTGGTTTGACAGTAAAGCGTATCATTAATGAACCAACAGCGGCAGCGTTGGCGTATGGCCTCGATAAGAAGTCACAGGATATTAAAATCGTAGTGTTTGACTGCGGTGGTGGTACACACGACGTATCGGTGCTTGAGCTGGGTGATGGTGTATTCGAAGTACTCTCTACCGATGGTGACACGCACTTGGGTGGTGATGATTTCGACCAAGTGATTATCGATTGGTTGGTTCAAGAATTCAAAAATGAAAACGGCAATCAGTTCGATCTGATGAAGGACCCAATGGCCCTTCAGCGTTTGAAGGAAGGTGCGGAAAAGGCGAAAATTGAATTGTCATCCGGTACTTCTACCGAAATCAACTTGCCTTACATCATGCCGGTAGATGGTATTCCCAAGCACTTGGTGAAGACCCTTAGCCGCGCGAAATTTGAACAACTTGCAGATAGCTTGATTCAGCGCACCATTGCTCCTTGTGAGAGCGCGTTGAAAAAGGCCGGTATCTCGGTGAAGGATATTGATGAGGTTATCCTCGTAGGTGGATCAACCCGTATCCCGGCTATTCAAGATGCAGTAAAGAAATATTTCGGCAAAGACCCTTCAAAGGGTGTGAATCCGGATGAAGTGGTAGCCGTAGGTGCTGCCATTCAGGGCGGTGTTCTTACCGGTGAAGTGAAGGACGTTTTATTGCTCGATGTAACTCCACTGGCTCTCGGTATTGAAACCATGGGTGGTGTGATGACGAAGTTGATTGACTCGAACACAACGATTCCAACGAAGAAGAGTGAGGTGTTCTCAACGGCAAGCGACAATCAGCCAAGCGTGGAAATCCACGTGCTGCAAGGTGAGCGCTCGATGGCAAAGGACAACCGTACCATCGGTCGATTCCACCTCGATGGTCTTCCGTCAGCACCGCGCGGTGTTCCACAAATCGAAGTAACATTTGACATTGATGCCAACGGTATCATTCACGTGAGCGCCAAGGATAAGGCAACGGGTAAGGAGCAGAATATTCGTATCCAAGCTTCTTCAGGATTGAGCAAAGAGGAAATTGAAAAGATGAAGCGCGAGGCGGAGTTGAATGCTGAAAGTGATCGCATCGCCCGTGAACAAGCCGATACCATCAACCAAGCCGACACATTGATTTTCCAAACGGAAAAGCAAATGAAGGAGTTTGGTGATAAGATTCCGGCTGATAAGAAGGAACCGATTGAAAACGCACTGGCTGAATTGAAGAGTGCTCATGCCGATAAGGATATCGAGCGCTGCAAATCAGCTATCGAAAACCTGAATAACGTATTCGGTGCTGCAGCGACAGACATGTACAATGCCTCAAGCCAGGAAGGTGGAAACACTGCAGGTACTGCAGGTCAAGACTCGGAAGTAACTGACGTAGATTTTGAGGAAGTGAAGGACGAAAAGAAATAACTTCTCTTAGCCATAGATTTAAAAGAGGCCCGCTATGGGCCTCTTTTTTTTGCGTCTATATTTGGTGTACAATTAAACACCCACCCTATGATTAAAGAATTCAAACAATTCGCATTGCGCGGAAACCTCATCGACATGGCAGTCGCATTCGTTATGGGAGCTGCTTTCGGAAAAATCGTTTCAGCATTCATTGATGGAATGGTTATGCCGATGATCGGTCTAATCCAGGGCCGTGATTTTTCAAATCTTTATTATCCGCTCTCCGAAAATGTGAGAAAGGCAAGAGAGGCAGCTGAAGCTACAGGAGGTGGTTTATCACTTGAAAATGCCAAGGAAATCGGCCCGGTAATCGCCTATGGCACATTCATAACGTACACTATTGAATTCGTAATCATATCGTTCATTATGTTTTTGGTTATCAAGGGCATGAACAAACTCAGAAGCAACGAGCCCGCGCCTGCGCCTGAAGTGAATCGCTCAGAGCAGTTGCTGGAAGAAATTCGCGATGCCCTGAAGAAATAATGGAATTTCAAGCTTATTCGGAAACCATAGGTCGCTGCAGTTGTTATGATACCTAATACCTGCGAATGACCAAACGGAGTGCATCATTAACATTACTGGGCGTTACGCTATTCAGCGCACTGTGCGTATGGTTAGCATCCGGCTTGAAGTTCAGCTATGATTTTGAGGCGTTCTTTCCGCAAAACGATCCGGAAACTGACTTTTACATTGAGTTTCGAGAGAGTTTCGAAACAGACAACGACTTCTTCATCGTTGTACTTGAAAGTAACGGAAGTGTATTTGATTCCACCTTTTTAAGTAAGGTAGACAGTCTCAATTCACGGCTTTCCCAGGTGGATAATGTTGTGGCGGCTATGGGCCCAACGCGCCTCACGCGCTACGTGCGCGACCCCGTGCTTGGGCAGGTTATGGCGCTACCCGTATTGCGCTGGAACGAGCCGGAGAATTTTGCAATCGACTCCACCGATATCGCCCGTTCGACGGGTATGCTCGGGTATTTTTTCGCAGAGGATTTTCACTCCGTCGCGATCAATATTCGACACACGGAGAAGCTTTCCAAGCAAGGATGTGATCAACTGTCATTGGATATTGAAGCTGCAGTAAATGAATTCGGATTTCCGAAGAAGCATCTAATAGGCCGCGCTTTAGGGCAACGGCTCTATGTTGAATTGATGATTCAGGAGTTGATTCTATTCATTTCACTGAGTCTGATACTAACCACGTTGTTCTTATTTATAGCCTTCCGATCGGCCTGGGGAATCATCATTCCAACGCTGGTTGTGTTGATTTCCATCCTGTGGACTTTGGGCTTTATTCGCATTCTAGGCAACGACCTCGATTTGATGTTGACCATTTTACCGACCATCATTTTTGTGGTCGGTATGAGTGATTCTGTGCATGTGCTCACGAAGTATATGCAGGAGTTGCGCAATGGTCGCGAGAAGCGAGATGCTATCCGCTATGCGTTCAAGAGTATTCGTTTGGCAACGTTTCTCACTGCGCTGACAACCTCCATTGGATTTCTAACCTTGGTGCTCTCGAACATTGAGCCCATCAGTAAGTTCGGTATTTACACCTCTGTAGGAATCATGTTGGCGTATGGTCTGACCTACACGATGCTGCCCGCTATCTTGTTTTTGGCAACGCCCAAGAGGCTTTATCAATTCGCAAGTTCTGATGATTTCTGGACAACCAAGTTGCACGGCTCCTTGCGTTGGATTATTCGCAAGAGAAGGGCGGTCATTCTGGGGACAGTAGTCGTCTGTGCGGCCAGTGTGTATGGCATCATGCAGGTGGAGGTCGACAACAAGATGCTCGAAGATCTGCGCGACGAGCATTTGCTCAAGCAGGAATTCTTCTTCATGGAGGATCATTACTCGGGATGTCGACCGTTTGAAATGGCTATCATGATGGGTGAGGCGGGTCAACTTAATGACAAAGCCTTTCTGCATGATATGGATACACTACAGCATTGGTTGACTCATGTCTATGGTGTTGGAAGTTTGCTTTCCTACAATGAGATATTGAAGAATGCCAATCAGGCGATGAATGCGGGCGTGAGCGATTTTTTTGTCGTGCCGACAGATAGTGTTGAGTTGCGACGCCTCAATAAGTTTTTGACGCGTAAGGAAGTGTCGGATGTAGTGAAGCTGCACTACAATGAAGACAAAAAAGTGCTGCGCATTGCCGGTAGGATAGGGGATTTTGGTAGAATCCATTACGAGCAAATGAATGCCGAGCTCGATCGATTCATCGCTGCCAATTGCACATCAAACTTTACCTACAAGGTCACCGGAACAGCGCACCTGATTGACTTGAATAATCGCTATTTGGTGGAAAATATGGTATGGGATTTATTGCTCTCCATGGTTGTCATCGGGCTAATCATGGGCATCGTTTACCAATCACCGAAAATGATTTTACTGACGATTATTCCGAACCTCATTCCGTTGGTCATCGTGGGTGGAATCATGGGCGCAATGGGCATACCGCTGAAGGTGTCAACTTCCATTGTGTTCAACATCGCTTTCGGAATTGCTGTGGATGATACGATTCACTTCCTCGCTCGCGTGCGCACGTTGCTGCGCGAGGGACTTACGCCGATGTACGCTGTCAAACGTACGTTTCTGACCACAGGCAAAGCGATGGTCGTGACGACCTTAATTCTGAGTGGCGGCTTTCTAACGCTGATTCTATCCGACTTCTTGGGCACATACTACATCGGGCTGCTCATCAGTCTCACGCTCTTCATAGCGCTGATTGCTGAGATGTTGATCTCGCCGTTGGTGATTTTTTATTTCTACAGGAAGAAGGGGTAGAGAGGATTATAGGATTGTAGGATTGTAGTGGGGCGCTGCATTACGAATTCTGTTTCTCTTACTGATGCTGTTTCTCTTTCTGGAATTTTTAGAATGAGAATCAGAAAAACAATGAGAATGAGGGGGGCCTTCTACAATCCTACAATCCTACAATCCTATAATCCTGCATTCCTATAAAGCCCCACAAACGCCTCCGCCACCGCTTCATTACTAAACCGCTCCAACGCATAGGTTCGCAACGCTGCTTTGTCGAATTGGTGAATGGTGGCTGACATTGTCTCGATGGCTTGTGCCAGCCCATCTTCATCGCCTCGCTCGACGAGTATGCCGCGTTCGGAGGTGATGTGCTCGCTGATCCCGCCCACACGCGTGCTGATCACAGGCAGTCCGCAGGCGAGGGCTTCCACAATAACGCAAGGTAAATTTTCGTAGTTGCTGAATAGTAGCAGCGCGTGTGATGATTCCATCTTGCGCGCCACACCTTCCCAGGAAATTTCCCCGAAGAAGTCGATGGAACTCGCGCGAATAGCCAGGATTGCGGCTTGATGTTTCCAATGCTCCACGGGACCGTCGCCGCCCAGGGTGAGGTGTACATTGAGATTCTGGTCCGATATTTTTTTCCAAACACGTAAAATGCCACTGATGTTTTTATGGCCATCGACGAGTGAGCTCACATGGAGGAAACGTACCTGACTGTTGTCCGGATTGGCCAAGGAGAACAAGTGTGTGTCGACCACATTGGGCACCACACGGTAGTTTCCGTGAATACCGAAGTCGATCATTTTTTGCTGTAAATCGAGTGTCACGGGACAGAGGAACGCCGCTTTGCGAGAACCGAACTTCGACATCCAGGCGAGGAGTTGGTGTCGCTTTCCCGCGTTGACAGGGTCGTAACCGGTCCAGTGTTCGGTTACGATGTAGGGCAGGTTGAATTTGCTGTGTAACCAGCGGGGCTGCCAACCTTGGGGCCACAGTACGTTGTGATGCACCACATCGAATTGAATTTTCTTGGAGCGCATCATGTGATAGACGCCTTTGATAAAGGCTTTGCGCTTGGCAAAGAATCCGCTCTTACAGTAGACAACAACCGTGTTAACGTTTTTCTCACGATGTTCTTCGATGCGCGGAGGTCCTTGCCATTGCGGCATGGAGGCCACATACAACACCCAGACATCACACAGCGTAGCAACCGCTTCGGCATGGCGTTGAACGAAATTCCCCAAGGTCGTATGCGCCTTGCTGGGGTACCAGGCCGAGGTAAACAGTATGGTCAGTCGCTTGTGGCTCATGGCATTTGCTGGCTGCAATCTAAGCTGAAACGATTACTTGATTTTCTTGTTGGTTCTGAAGAAAAAATGCTTTTAATTTGCAGCCGCTTTTAAACGGTGGTCGTAGCTCAGTTGGTAGAGCCCCAGATTGTGGTTCTGGTTGTCGTGGGTTCGATCCCCATCGATCACCCCCAGATAGTAAAAGTCCCGACTTGTCGGGACTTTTATTTTTTCAGGCTGTCATCAATTCCGTTTACAAAAACCTCTATCACGCGCAGGGTAGCTGCTTGCTCGCAACCCTTGAATCCGCTGAGCTTATCATAGCTGATCGTTTGGTTAAACTGATCCAGCATCGGCTTTGCCAGTGGCATATAACTCCAGTGCCAGGCCTCCTCTTCATAGCCTTGTCTGCCGTTCACCTTGGAGGTGTAGGTTTGATAGAATCCGAACGTTGCGGCATTGGCACAAAGCCAGTCATAAACCTTTTTGCCCGCGCCTTGCTTGAAGTACGACGGTTCTAAACTGTTGATGTCGATGTCGGTTCCCCAATGATGACGACTACATCCCGGCATGCTGCTGTATTTGAGGATGTCTTTGGCTTTATCAGCGTCCGAACGGCCTTTGTATTTCTCTTGCGACCATTTGCGTTCCCAGATCGATTTCTGGTAGTTGAAATTACGTGTTGCCGAGATAATGGTGAGGTTAATTCCATCCTTAGCTGCTGTTTTATGCATGCTGATGAACGCATCATACGCTTCTCTTCGCAGATAAAGATTGGGTTTGGAAGACACCTGGCTGCTCACCTTAACGAATCCCGGATGGGTCGTTGGCTCGAACTGACCCAGCAACTCTTCGGTAGTGAATGGCTTCAAGCTGTCGGTTTGCGCAACATTAGATGTGACTATATGCAGCGAGCGAGCCTGAATATTCAGACTCGCTCCCCATACTATGATAACGATAAGAAGTATGCGCATCAATGAATTCCTTTTGCGGCGAGGTAACGCTCAGCGTCAAGGGCTGCCATGCATCCTGTGCCGGCGGCTGTTACGGCTTGGCGATAGGTTTTATCAGCAGCATCACCGGCTACAAAAACCCCTTCGATGTTTGTTTTGGAGGATCCCGGAACATTCAGGATGTAGCCGGTTTCGTCAGTATTAATCCAAGGCTTGAATACGGCGGTGTTCGGATTATGTCCAATCGCCACGAAGAAACCTGTTGCCTTGAGCGTGCGCTGCTCGCCGGTTACGCGGTTTTTCACCAGCACGGCTTCCAATCCTTGATCGCCCAATAGATCTTCAGTCTCGGTACTCCAAAGCACTTCGATATTGGGTGTGTTGGTCACGCGGTGTTGCATGGCCTTTGACGCTCGCATTTTATCGCTACGAACGAGCATATATACTTGCTTGCAGAGTTTGGCCAGGTAGGTGGCTTCTTCGGCTGCGGTATCACCGGCACCGACAATAACTACATCCTGATTGCGGTAGAAGAAACCATCGCACACAGCACAGGCACTAACGCCTCCACCGAGTTCACGAAGACGTGTTTCATTGGGTAGACCCAACCATTTGGCGCTGGCTCCTGTAGAGATGATAATTGAATCGGCAGAGATGGTATGCTTGCCGTTGTCAATTTCAACATAGTGTTTAGGACCGGTGAAATCCACCTTAGTAATCCAGCCGCTGCGCACATCAGTCTCGAAGCGAATGGCTTGGTTTTTCAAATCAGCCATCATAGCTGGACCATTCACACCTTGCGGATACCCAGGAAAGTTGTCGACTTCTGTCGTATCCATAAGCTGTCCGCCGGGCTGCGAGCCCTCATACATAACAGGTTTCATATCGGCACGAGCAGCGTAAATAGCTGCAGTATAGCCCGCGGGACCACTCCCGATAATGAGGCATTTTACATGTTCATTGACTTCCATCATCTCGAAATTTTATGGCTGCAAATATACCGTCGAGGCTATGAACACAATATAGCATTGGTGACACAACTGTTAATTGAGATTAATATCACCGCCATCCATTGGCTTGTCCGCATGTGGCGTAGTTTTACGGCATCCATGAGACGACTGTTTTCACCGGCTATGCGCGAAAACATCCGAATTGCCTGGTTGGCCATCGGAAGTCAGCGACTGCGCGCCATCATTACCGTGAGCATCATCGCTTTGGGTATTATGGCCTTGGTTGCCATGATTACAGCTACACAGGCACTGGAAAATAAGGTGAACAAAGAGTTTTCCCGACTCGGCAGTAACACCTTCACCTTGCGTGCCGGCTGGTTGGGGGGAAGAAACGGTCGTGCCGAACGCAAGAATGAACCCATCACCTACATGCAGGCGCAGCGCTTCTCGCAGGAACTTGATTTGGATGCGACAGTTTCCATGACATCGCTCGGTTCGTTCAATGCGACCTTGCGACATGATAATATCAAGTCGAATCCGAATATCCGCGTGATTGGTTGTGAGCCGAGCTACCTCGGTCTATCAGGCTATGAGCTGGCATCCGGAAGAAACTTCAGTGAGGGAGAAATGCTCAATGGCTCCAATGTGGTGATTTTGGGTAGTGATGTTGTTTCGAAATTGTTTGAGCAGACGAATCCAATCGGTCGAGAGGTGTTCATTGGGAGTTATCGCTACGAAGTGATTGGAGCCATGGCCAGCAAAGGCAATACATTCGGGATGTCGGGTGACAATCAATGCCTGGTGCCCGTTGGAAATGTTCGTAAGAATATGGCCACGGAGTCCACGGAGTTCACCTTGAATGTTCGCGTGAATGATGTCAAAAAACTCGACGCTGCCATGGATGAGGCGCGCGGTCTGATGCGCGCGATTCGCAGCAATATGCCCGGCGAGGACGATTCGTTCGAACTGTTTAAGAGTGATCAAATAGCCCGTGACTTAAATGATTTGACTTCCAATATCACCATTGGTGCTTCGATTATTGGTGTCATCACGTTATTGGGCGCCGCGATCGGTTTGATGAACATAATGCTGGTTTCGGTCACAGAACGCACGCGCGAAATCGGAACGCGAAAGGCAATTGGAGCTAGCGCAGCAACCATTCGAGCTCAGTTTCTGATTGAGTCAATCATGATTGGTCAACTCGGAGGAATTGTGGGGATTTTCCTGGGAATACTTGCGGGTAATGTAGTTTCGTTGTTTGTCGGAACCAGTTTTACGGTGCCGTGGGCGTGGATTTTTATTGGCGTAACGATTTGCTTCTTCGTAAGCGTTGTCAGCGGGTATTATCCCGCACGAAAGGCGGCCTTGCTTGATCCAATCGAAGCATTGCGATACGAGTGATCAACTCAGGCCGACAAGCGGGTAATACGATCGATGCGTGCAATCTCTCGTTCAATCGCCCATACGGTTTTGTTATCCAGTTGATCTGTTTTGAGCGCGTGCAGTAGTTTTCCTGTGTCGATTATCTCGCGTGAGTTGACCTCCTCCGGCAATGCCTCTGCATATTCGTTGAAGAACATTTTAAAAAGCGCCATGTAATATTCTTGCGAAAGAATGAGGTGGGTCATTACGCCCTTCGCGGCAAGCAAAGAATTGCACTGCATGAGTTGGAGTTTCAGTGCACTGATGTGCTGTTCGTATTGCTCCAGAAAATCAATGCGGTCTTGCGGAAGGGTTTCCCAGCGCTCTGTTACACCATCTGCGGATTCGTTATCCGGCAGCTTCAATGCCTTGCATTCAGCCGCAATCAGGTCATCTAATTGCGCTTCTTTCTTGCGAAGAAGTGAGGGTACCACGTATTTACTCAGGATGTCTTTCTTGACATCGAAAAGAATTGATTCCACGTGTTCGCGGATGGTTTCTTCATCATCGGAAGGATTCAATCCCAGCAGTTCCATAGCCATTTGCTCAGTCATATTATTCATGGGGGTTACGGAAGGGAGGGAAGGATGTTTCGCACTTTGGCCTGATTTTTATCAACGCGGGCTGCTGCCGCGACAAAGTTACAACGCACGTTCGATGCTTCGATGTTGGGTTGCTTTTGAAATATTACGAACCGCTTATTTTTGCTCTATTAACGCATGAACATGAAAAAAATGACGCTTGTGCTATGGCTGATGGCACTGCTGACTTCGGCATTTGCCGGCGATAACGATTCCATTCAACGCCCGCCGATTAAGGGAGTCGCCAAGGTGAGTGGCACGCTCAGCGCCATCAAGACCGGTCGTCTTTACCTGTTTGAATCATTCGGTCGCTCGGTAAACAAACTCGATAGCACGCTCATCACCAGCGGTGCTTTCGAATTTCCGCAACGTGAGCTTGAACTGGGTATCTACATGATTGGCTTGAATGAAAACAACATGTGTCCGGTAATCTTGAATCCTACCGAGAAGGAAGTGACCTTGCGTTTTGGATCAGCGAAACTCGAGACGAGCATGAGCTCCGAAAACTCACGTGAGAATCAGGGATGGGGTCGCTACATGCAGCAGGAACCGGGGTTATTGAAGGCCATCAAGGATGCGCGTGTAGGTGCGGCGAAGAATCCCGAACAAAAGGCGACGTTCGAAGCCACGCTGGCCGCCAAGGAGAAGGAGCTGCTCGATTTGCAAAACACGTTGATGAAAGAATACGACGGAACGCAGCTGGCCAAATTGCTGCGCTGGAAGCAGGAGCCGAATAAATCGGATATCAATAAGTACTGGAGCAATATTGACTTTGGAGATGTCAGCATCATCCGCAGTAAAATATTGACGGATCGAATTGAGAACTTCATGCGCACGTTCAGTAAGGGCACCGAAAGCGGTTTCTACAACTGCATTTCCGTGGTGGTGGAGCGTGCTAAGGAAAATGATGCGGTGCTCGAATTTGCACTCAATCAGATGCTGGTGGGTTTTTATGAAAGCAGTATGGAGAATGTGTGTCTTTATATCATCGATAATTACATCAACGGTGATGCCTGTGGTGATGCCGATTTAAGTAATGTGGTGAAAAGCACTGCGGAAAGTATTGAACGCTTATCGGTCGGCCACATGCCTCCAAACATTGTCATGAGCAGCAGTAACGGAGAAGCCATTGATTTGATGAAACTCGCGGCCTCGAAGAAATATACACTGGTGTTATTTTGGAGTAGTTTCTGCGAGCATTGCAAGGGCGAAGCACCGGAGGTCACTGCGTGTTATACTACCTGGAACAAAAAGGGATTTGAGATCTTGGGTGTGTCGATTGACCGCAGTGAGTCGGCATGGAAGCAGGCCATTACAGAGCGCGGTTTTAATTTCCCGAATGTGTGTGGCATGAAAGATTTTCAATCGCAGGTGGCCAAGGATTATCGCGTTTCGCGAACACCCGCATTTTTCCTCTTGAACGCCAAGGGTGAAATTGTTTTAAAGCCCAAGAGCATTCGCGAGGTACAGCAGTATTTAGCCAAGAACTTGAAGTAATAAAAAAGGGCCGCTCACAAGCGGCCCTTTTCATTTTATGGCTGAGGATAAAGTTATGCCCAGCTCGCAATCTTTTCGGCTTTGTATGCGCCGGCTTCAAGTTTTTCGCGAACTTTCTTGAATGACTCAATCGTGTAGTTTACGTCCTCTACGGTGTGCACTACCGTTGGAATCAGGCGGAGCATGATGACATCCTTTGGCACAACGGGGTATACAACAATTGAACAGAAGATATTGTAGGTTTCGCGGAGTTCGAGCGTAACGTTGGTCGCCTCGCCCAGTGATCCTTTCAGGAATACCGGAGTAACCACTGAGTTTGTATGACCGATATCGAAACCGGCATTCTTCAAGCCATTTTGCAGTTCACCGGCGATATGCCATAGCTGTTCCTGCAACTCAGGCATGGAGCGCAACATATCAAGGCGTTTGATAGCTCCGATAACGATTGGCATCGGAAGCGCCTTGGCAAAGGTTTGCGAACGCATGTTATAGCGCAGGTATTCAATAACGTGTTCGTCGCCCGCTACAAAAGCACCTACGGTAGCCATCGCTTTAGCGAATGTACCGAAATACACATCGATGTCTTTT
>Ga0209617_10000809_pt1 | contig 14240 bp, 12 predicted proteins | sample LakEriepJuly2011_2_FD_187459 | JGI IMG/M metagenome (GOLD analysis project Ga0209617, IMG submission 187459) | Freshwater microbial communities from dead zone in Lake Erie, Canada - CCB epilimnion July 2011 (SPAdes) (version 2) | ecosystem: Environmental > Aquatic > Freshwater > Lentic >... | reverse complement strand
CGACAGGCTCAGCAGCACCCAGCCCGGCCAGCCGGTGTCGCCCAGGGCCGTGACCACCGTCCAGCTCACCAGCGCCCCCACCATCAGCACCTCGCCATGCGCGAAGTTGATGAGGTTGATGATGCCGTAGACCATGGTGTAGCCGAGCGCCACCAAGGCGTACATGCTGCCCAGCACCAGGCCGTTGATCAATTGCTGAATGAAGATGTCCACGGGGTTGCATCCAAGCAAAAAGCCCGCCAGGGCGGCGGGCTGTGGCCGTCAGAGGCACCGAGATTATCGGTCAGCCTGGCGCTCAGAACAGCGAAGGCAGCTTGAGCGAGTCCACCGTCCAGCGGATGATCTTCTGCTTGAAGCCGGTATAGGGCGGGAAGAAGAGCTTGGCCATCAGCACCGGGCCGGACTTCAACACCGCACGTTCGTGCGAGAAAGCCTTGAAGCCGAACTCGCCGTGGGCGCTGCCGATGCCGGAGTTGTTCACGCCGCCGAAAGGCAGGTTCCCGTGGGCGTAGTGCAGCACGCAGTGGTTGATGGCCACGCCGCCCGAGCTGGTCTGCTCGATGAGGCGGCGGGTGCGCGCCTTGTTGGTGCTGAACAGGTACAGCGCCAGCGGCTTGGGGTGGGCGTTGATCTCGCGCACCACCTCGTCCACATCGCGGTAGGTGATGATGGGCAGCACCGGGCCGAAGATCTCCTCCGACATGATGCTGGCCTCGGCGGGCACCTTCTCCAGCAGCGTGGGCGCGATGTAGCACTGCGCCAGGTCCACCTCGCCGCCCATCAGCACCTTGGCGCCGCGGGTTTGCGCGTCGTTCAGCAGGCCGGCGATGCGCTGGGTGTGGCGCTGGTTGATGATGCGCGCGAAGTGCGGGCTGCTGCGCTGCGCTTCGGGCGTGGCGCCGTAGCGATCGGCGATGACGGCGCGGCAGGCCTGCACGAAGCGGTCTTTCACCGACTCGTGCACGAAGACGTGGTCGGGCGCCACGCAGATCTGTCCGCAGTTGGCCAGCTTGCCCCACATCAGCGTTTCGGCGGCCAGCTTGAGGTCGGCGGTTTCATCGACGATGACGGGCGACTTGCCACCCAGCTCCAGCGTCACGCTGGTGAGGTGCTTGGCGGCCGCGGCCATCACGACCTTGCCCACGGCGGGCGAACCGGTGAAAAAGATGTGGTCGAAGGGCAGGTCCAGCAGCACCTGCGAGGTCGGCAGCGCGCCTTCGAACAGGGCCACTTCGTTGGGCGCAAAGATGCTGGCGATCACCTCGGCCATCACGGTGCTGACGGCGGGCGTCATCTCGGAGGGCTTGAGGATGACGGTGTTGCCGGCGGCCAGGGCCGACACCAGCGGGCCGAAGCACAGGTTGAGCGGGAAGTTCCAGGGCGCGACGATGAGCACGCGGCCACGCGGCTGGACCTCGATCCAGCTTTGCGTGAAGGCCGTGGCCATGGTCGGCCACACGCGCTTCGGCGACGCCCATTTCTTCAGGCTGCCGATCGCGTGGCGAATCTCGTCGAGCACCGGCATGAACTCGGTGGCTTCGACCTCGGCCGAGGGCTTGCGGTAGTCCTTCTGGAAGGCGGCGTAGAAGTCCTCGCGGCGGGCCATCATGGCCTCACGCAGCTTCTTCAGGCGCGCGATGCGCTCGGCGATGGTCGACTCGCGCCAGGCGATCGCCGTGGCCTCTTGCGAGTCAAAGACGCGACGGATGTCGGCGGGATTGGACTCGCCGGTCTGCGGGTCCACCAGGTGCATCATGGGTCGGTTCATGTCGGTCTCCATCGGTCGGGGTGATCGGCTCAGCGATCGGTTCGGCGATCAGGTCAGCGGGCGGCCTTGGCGGCGGCTTTCTTGGCTGGCGCTTTTTTGGCGGCGGCGGGTTTCGCGTCAGGCTTGGCGGCCGCCTTCTTGGCAGCCACTGGCTTCTTAGCAGCCACCGGCGTCGGTGCGGCATCTGCGGATGCTGGTTGCGTGCCCAGGCCGGCGCGCAGCAGGCGATCCACCAGAGCGTTGAGGTTGCCGTCACCCGCCTCGGCCAGGGTCTGGAGTTGCTTGACGAGGTCGCCGTGCAGCTTGACGGCAAAAGGCACCAAGCCGGCAGCCTGGTCGAGCTTGCGCTGCTCGCGGCGGTCGGGCAGCTGGGCCGCGCCTTCGGCAAAGCGACCGGGCACGCCCGCAGCCTGCATCTTGCCTTTGATCTTTTTTTCCAGGTTCTTCACGAGATCGGTTTTTTTCATTCTGAGCACAGCCAACGCCACAATGGCGGGATTGTGCATGTTTCGTGACGTCCTTCCCAGTCGCCATGCGCCGCGGTTTTCCCTTGGTGCGCTCCACGCGCCCCCTAGCCACCCTTGTCATGACCCGACTCCAACAGATCACCTTCCCGCTGCGCGGCGACTTCATCACCCTGGACCGCCTGCTCAAGGCCTGCGCCTTGGCCAACAGCGGCGGGCAGGCCAAGCTCATGGTGGCGGACGGCCTGGTGCAAGTGGACGGGCAGCAGGAGTTGCGCAAAACCGCCAAGATCCGCGCCGGCCAGGTCGTGGCCATGGCGGGTGCCCGCATCCATGTGGTGGTGGGGGATGACAGCGATGGGAACGACGACGGGCTCTGAGACCTGGCTGCCAACGCGCCGACACACGCCAACTCTTCACGCAAATCCAGCACAGTCGCCATGCGCCGCAAGGCACACAGCACCGTCGCCCGTTAACGTTCACGGATGTACCACGACATCGACCGCATCAACCTGCGGACCATGCGCTCAGCGGCGGTGGTTGCACACTACGCCCGCCCCGACGAACTCTTGCCCCATGAGCGGGCAGCACTGGACGAGGTCTGCGACGAGGCCCGCGGTGGCGCCATCCTGGACATCGGCGTGGGCGGCGGACGCACCGTCACAGCCCTGCGGGAAGTCAGCGCCAACTACCTGGGCATCGATTACAGCCCGGAGATGGTCGCGGCCAGCCAGGCCCGCTACCCCGATGTGCGCTTCGCGCATGCCGACGCGCGCCGCATGACGGACATCCCGGATGCGTCCATCGACCTGGCCGTCTTCAGCTGCAACGGCATCAGCATGGTCGGACACGGCGACCGGCTGGCCATCATGCGAGAAGTGCACCGCGTGCTGAAACCACACGGCGTCTTCCTGTTCACCACCTACAACCGCAACAGCCCCGAGGCCCGCGCAGGTTTTTGCTTCCCTGACTTCGCTCCCTCGCCCAACCCGGCTCGCCTGCTGGTGCGCAGCGCCCGGCACCTCAAGGACACCGCGATCAGCATCGTGCAACGCCTTCGGCATCTCCGCCACGAGGTCCACACGCCCGAGTACGCGGTCATCAACGACAAGTGCCACAACCACGGCGTGATGCTGTACTACATCACCCTGGCGCAGCAACGACGCCAACTCCAGGAGGCAGGCTTTGAGGCAGGGGCGCCTGCGTACGACTGCACTGGCCGGCGCATCGTGGACGACACCACGCTGGACTCGATGGCCTTGATCGCGCGCAAGGCTCCCATGCAAAGGGGTACCGCTCCAGGGGAATGACCCGATGCATTCCAGGGTTTTCCTGGGCAGGATGCCGTCGTTCCCACAAGGAACGCGCTTCACCCGGAGAACCCACCCATGTCCGACCAGAACCCAGCCAAGCACATCTACGCGCAAGACCTGCCCAAGACGCCCGCGAACTTCGCGCCCATCACCCCGCTGTCCTTCATCGAACGCACCGCGCTGGTTTACCCCCAGCGCACCGCCATCGTGCATGGCGAACTGCGCCAGACCTGGGCTCAGACCTACGCCCGCTGCCGCCAGCTGGCCAGCGCCCTGCAGCGCCGCGGCATCGGCCTCGGTGACACGGTCGCCGTCATGCTGCCCAACACGCCGCCCATGGTCGAGGCCCACTTCGGCATCCCCATGGCCGGCGCGGTGCTCAACACGCTGAACACCCGACTGGACCCCGAAGCCATCGCCTTCATGCTGGACCACGGCGAGGCCAAGGTCGTCATCGTGGACCCCGAGTTCAGCGGCGTGATGGCCCAGGCCCTGGCCCTGCGCCAGGCCCAGCGCGAGGTGCTCGTGATCGACACCGAAGACGCGCTCTTCACCGGCAAGTCCAAGCCCATCGGCAACCTCAGCTACGAGCAGCTGCTGGCCCAGGGCGATGCCGACTTCGACTGGCAACTGCCCGCCGACGAGTGGGACGCCATCAGCCTGAACTACACCTCGGGCACCACCGGCAACCCCAAGGGCGTGGTCTACCACCACCGCGGCGCGGCCTCCAACGCCATCTCCAACATCCTGGAGTGGGACATGCCCAAGCACGCCACCTACCTGTGGACGCTGCCCATGTTCCATTGCAACGGCTGGTGCTTCCCGTGGACGGTGGCCGCGCGCGCGGGCGTGAACGTCTGCCTGCGCCGGGTCGATCCGAAGTCCATCTTCGATGCCATCCGCGCGCATGGCGTGACGCACTACTGCGGCGCACCCATCGTGCACGCGGCCATGGTGGCGGCGCCGGCAGAACTCAAACAAGGCATCACACAACAAGTCAAGGCCATGGTCGCTGGTGCCGCCCCGCCCGCCGCCATGATCGAGGGCATGGAGCAAATGGGCTTTGACCTCACCCACGTCTACGGTCTGACCGAGATCTACGGCCCCGCCGCGGTCTGCGTCAAGCACGCGGAGTGGGACGAGCTCGATGTGGGCGAGCGCGCCCGCCTCAACGCGCGCCAGGGCGTGAACTACCACCTGCAGCGCGGCATCGCCGTGATGGACGCCACCACCATGCAGCCTGTGCCCGCCGACGGCGAGACCATGGGCGAGATCATGTTCCGCGGCAACATCACGATGAAGGGCTACCTCAAGAACCCCAAGGCCACCGAGGAAGCCTTTCGAGGCGGCTGGTTCCACACCGGTGACCTGGCCGTGATGTACCCCGACGGCTACGTCAAGATCAAGGACCGCAGCAAGGACATCATCATCTCGGGCGGCGAGAACATCTCGTCCATCGAGGTGGAGGACGTGCTCTACCGCCACCCCGCCGTGATGGCCGCCGCCGTGGTCGCCAAGCCCGACGAGAAATGGGGCGAAACGCCTTGCGCCTTCATCGAGCTGAAAGCCGGTGCCCAAGTCACGGCCGAAGACATCGTCGCGCATTGCCGCGCCCACCTGGCCGGCTTCAAGATCCCGCGCGCGGTGGTGTTCGGCGAGCTGCCGAAAACCTCCACCGGCAAGATCCAGAAGTTCGAGCTGCGCAAGCAGGCCGGTTCGGCCTCGGCCATCAACGTCTGAGGACGCCCGCTCGCCCCTCGCGGGCAGCGGTCACAGGCGCGCAAGGCACAGGCCGGCGCGCCTTTTTTGATGCATCTGCCCCACGAAAAAATGGATTTGTTCACCAGCTGAAAACGACCAGCACAGCGCGGGATGGCATGTTCAAAAAGTGCCTGACAAGTCACGCAAAAGCCATGCGCTTACTTGTAACATGTTGTGCACTTTGGTCGCCATCGCGCACGGAAGCCACCCGCCACGGAGCCTCGCAAGCATGCCCGCAGCCCCCCTGCCCAGGGACGAAGACCTCCGACTGGCTGTCCTGCAAGACTTGGATCTGCTGGACGCCGGCGCGGACACCGACCTGGACCGCGTGACCGCCCTGGCCGCCGAGGTGCTCGAGGTGCCGCTGTGCCTGGTTTCGCTGATGGACAGCACCTTGCTGCGGGTGCTCTCCAGCCAGGGCCTGGACGTGACGCAATGGCCGCGCGAGGACAGCTTCTGCGGCCACGTCGTGGCCTCGGGCCGCACCATCCTCGCGCACGACCTGCGCCTGGACGACCGCTTTGCCGACAACGAGCTGGTCAACCGCCGCATCCCACCGCTGCGTTTCTACGCGGGCGTGCCACTCGGCTTCGATGGCCAGGTCATCGGCACGCTGGCGGTGATGGACCAACGCCCCCGCCACGATTTCGACGAGCGCAAGCTGCAGCTGCTGGCGCGCTTTGCCGAGCTGGTGCACAGCCAACTGGCCCAGCACCGAGAACGCCGCCAGACCCAACGCGAGCGCGCCCTGTTTGCCGCCGGCCCGGTGGGCGCCATGGTGTGGGATGCGGCCGTGCCACCCAAGCCCGTGTACCTGTCGGCCAACCTGGGCGGCATCCTGGGCGAGACCTTCGCCGAGCAACTGCGCGCAGGCAAGCCCTTCGATGCCATCGTCCACCCGGACGACCAGGCCCTGCTGCAAACCGGTCTGAGCAGCCACGCTGTTGGGGAGCTTCCCTCGCTGGAGCTGAGCTTTCGCCTCAAGCCGTCCGGCCGCCACACGCGCTGGCTGCACCAGGTCAGCCAGGCCGACCGCGACGAGGAAGGCCGCCTGCTGCGCATCCGCAGCTACCTCTTCGATCTGACCCGACAGAAGCAGCTGGAGTCGTCCATCGAGGCCACCAAGGAGCGCCTCTACCTGGCGCTGGAATCGGCCCGCATCGGCACCTGGGACCTGAACTACCTCACCCAGGAGCGCATGCTGAACTCGCGCGCCGCGGCCATGCTGGGCTTCCGCGAAGACGAGCTGGAGCACAGCAACCTCGGCTGGATGGACCGCGTCCACCCCTACGACCGCGTGCACATCGACCGGGCGACACAGGACCACCGCCAGGGCTCGGGCGATGTGGTCGCGCTGGAGTACCGCATCCGCCACAAGCGCGGGCACTACATCTGGGTGCGCAGCTATGGCCGCGTGGTCGAGTACGACCGCCAGGGCCGCGCCGTGCGCGTGGTGGGCACCCTCATCGACATCACAGAAGACAAGCAGAAAGAAGCGCTGCGCAACCGCCAGCGCCAGCTGCTGGACCTGCTCAACCAGGCGCAAACGTCCTTCTTGCTCAACCGCAGCGTGCACGACGCTTGCGAGGCCCTGTTCGAGCCCCTGTTGAAGATCAGCGAGTGCGTGGTCGGCTTCATCGGCGTGGTCCAGCCAGGCCCGAACGGCGAGCCGCAGCTGCTGGTGCCCACCATCTCCGAGGCCGGCTGGCGCGACCACCACGTGGTGCCCGGACCCACCCTCATGCAACGTGATGATGGCCTGCTGTTCACCCGCCTGGACAACCTCTTCGGCCACGCCGTGACGGCCAACGAGGTCGTCATGGCCAACCACCTGCCCAGCCACCCCGCCAGCCGCGGCCTGCCCGAGGGCCATGCCGAGCTGAAAAACTTCCTGGGGTTGCCCATCCGCTTCGACCACAAGGTGGTGGGCATGATCGGCCTGGGCAACCGGCCCGAGGGCTTCGACGAGTCCCTGGTGCAACTGCTCGAACCCCTGGTGGTGACGCTGGGCACGCTCTTCCACGCCCGCGACCAGGAAACTGCCCGCGTCAGTGCCGAGCAGGAACTGCACCGCCTGGCCAGCCGCGACGCCCTCACGGCCCTGGCCAACCGGCGCCACTTCTTCGATGTGGCCGCCGCCTGCCTGACGCAAACGCGCCGCTACGCCACGCCCTTGACCGTGGCCCTGATGGACCTCGACCACTTCAAGCACATCAACGACACCCACGGCCACGCTGCCGGCGACGCCGTGCTCAAGGTCTTTGCCGAGGTGCTGCGCGAGTCCCTGCGCGACAGCGACACCCCAGCCCGCATCGGGGGTGAGGAGTTCGCCGTGATGCTGACCTCCACGCCGCAGGAGGAGGCCATCGTCGCGCTGGAGCGCATCCGCGCGGCGCTCGACCAGCGCCCCATCGAATTCAACGGTCAGACCATCTACGCCACCGTCAGCATCGGGGCAGTGCAATGGCGTGCGGAGCACCACGATGTGGACGCCATGCTGGCCCACGCCGACGAGGCGCTCTACACCGCCAAGCGAGAAGGCCGCAACCGCGTGTGCCTCTACCGCCACGACAGCCAGCCCAACGGACACGAACCCCCTGCCCTGCGCGCGGCCAACGACGCGGCTTGAGTTACCTTTACGGATGGCGCACCGCGCGCTGACCTGAAGGAGCCCTGGCCCATGAACCTGTTCACCGCGTTGCAAGCCGCTTGGCCTGTCCAAAGCCGGGATGTCGCCATCCTGACAGACCAGGGCCTGGCCTACACCTGGCAGGACCTCGACCGCGCCACGGCCATGCTGGCCAACCTGATCGACAGCCTGCGCCTGCGCGGTCGCGAAGGCCGCCCACCCGTCGTGGCTGCGCACGTGGACAAGTCGGTCGAATCGCTGCTGCTCTACCTGGCCACGCTGCGCGCCGGCTGCACCTACCTGCCGCTGAACCCGGCCTACCGCGCCGCCGAACTCAGCCACTTCCTGTCTGACGCCCGCCCGGCCATGCTGGTGTGCCGCCCGGCCGACCAGGACTGGGTGATCCCGCTGGCCGCGCACAGCCAGGTCGGCCACCTCTTCACGCTGGGCGACCAGCGCACCGGCAGCCTGCTGACCCACGCCTCGCTGCACAGCGACGCGCACACCGTGGCAGCACGCGGCCTCGACGACCTTGCCGCCATCCTCTACACCTCGGGCACCACCGGCCGCAGCAAGGGCGCCATGCTCAGCCACGGCAACCTGCTGAGCAACGCGCAAACGCTGTTGCGCCACTGGGACTGGCGCCAGGACGACTGCCTGGTCCATGCCCTGCCCATCTTCCACATCCACGGCCTGTTCGTGGCCAGCCACTGCGCGCTGCTCTCGGGCACGCCGATGCGCTGGCTGGACAAGTTTGACGCCAACGCCGTGATGGCCCAGATCACCGACAACCGCGCACCGCGCGCCACCCTCTTCATGGGCGTGCCCACGATGTACGGCCGCCTGCTGGCCTCGCCGGCTCTGAGCGTTGCGGCCACCGCCCACATGCGCCTGCTCATCAGCGGCTCGGCCCCGCTGCTGCCCGCCGCCTTCGAGGGGTTCGCCCAGCGCACCGGCCACACCATCCTGGAGCGCTACGGCATGAGCGAAACCGGCATGCTGTGCTCGAACCCCTGCCGCAGCACCGAAGGCCAGCGCCTCAGCGGCAGCGTGGGCCGCGCCCTGCCTGGCGTGGGCGTGCGCATCGTTGATGACGCGGGCCTGCCCGTGCACCACCACGTCACCGGCCACGTCGAGGTGCAAGGCCCCAATGTGTTCAGCGGCTACCTGGGCCTGCCCGACCAGACGGCAGAAGGCTTCACCGACGACGGTTGGTTCCGCACCGGGGACGTCGGCCGCATCGACGCCGAGGGCTATGTGCACCTGGTCGGTCGCGCCAAGGACCTCGTCATCAGCGGCGGCTTCAACGTGTACCCGGCCGAGGTGGAGGGCCACCTCGACAAGCTGCCTGGCGTGGCCGAGTCTGCCGTGGTGGGCGTGCCCCACCCCGACTTCGGCGAAGGCGTGGTGGCCGTGGTCGTGCCGCAACCCGGGCACACCCTGCACGAGGCCGACCTCATCCGCGCCATCAAGGACGAGCTGGCCGGCTTCAAATGCCCCAAACGCATCTTCAACGTGAGCGAGCTGCCACGCAATGCCATGGGCAAGGTGCAAAAAAACGTGCTGCGCCAGCAACTGGACAGCACCTTCACCGGTGCTTCAGTGCCTGCTCACGTCCATCCGTCCCTTTGAGGTTCTGAGCCGATGTCCCGACGTTTAGTGGCCCTGGACATGACCAAGGGCACCGCCATCTTCCTGGTCGTGGTGGGACACATCGTCTCGCGCAACGACATCGCGCCGGGTGCCGAGTGGTATGCCGACTTGCGCGCGGGCATCTACCTGTTCCACATGCCCCTGTTCATGGCCCTGTCCGGCCTGGCCCTGGGTTTGTCGTGGCGACACCGGGCGCACCTGTCCGAGGTGGGCGGCCTGGTCGCGCAGCGCTTGCGGCAGTTCGCTGTGCCCTTTTTCGCCTTCGCGCTCATCATCCTCGCCGGCAAGCTCCTCGCGCAGCAGTGGGTTCAGGTGAACAACCCACCCGGCGATTTTTTGCACAGCCTGACCCTCATCCTGCTGACCCCCATCCAGTCCTCGTCGGGCTTCCTGTGGTACTTGCAGGTACTGGCCACCTACTACCTGGTGATGCCTTGGTTGCTGCAAGCGTCGCAGCGTTGGGCGCCCTGGGCGCTGCTGCTGCTCGGTGTGCTCGTGCAGGCAGGTGACTGGACGCCTTGGCTGAGCTTGAACCTCAGCGCAGAGTACCTCCCGTTCTTCGCAGGCGGCCTGCTGCTGGGCCAGCATTGGCCATGGGTGCAAGCCCACATGCTGCCCCAGCGCAGTTGGCCTTTGTGGCTGCTGCCCTTGGCCGCAGTGCTGATCTACAGCCACATTGCATCGCCGTTGCCAAAGTGGCTGGCCGGCGCGCTGTCCATTCCCTGCATGCTCAGCCTGCACCAAAACATTTCCGGAACGCTCCAGCGCTGGCTGACAACGCTGGGCAAGTACACCCTCGCCATCTACCTGATGAACACTGCGTTCATCGGATTGGCCAAGGCAGCACTCAAGCCCTTCGTTCCCTGGGAGGGCGCGTGGTTCAACGTGTACTTCGTGGTGCTTTGCCTGGCCGGCTTGCTGCTGCCCATGCTCGTGAAGCAAACGATCGCGCGAGTCCGTCCCGCCTGGGCCAACTACCTGTGACCTCACCAGACAAACGCCAAGGAGACACCATGACCAACCCCTCCGCGCCCGACACACCCTCCCTGCAAAACCAAGTCAGTCCCGAAGAGTGGCAGCTGCGCCTGGACCTGGCCGCGGCCTACCGCCTGGTGGCGCTGTACGGATGGAGCGACCTCGTCTTCACGCACATCTCGGCGCGCATCCCGGGTCCGGAGCACCACTTCCTCATCAACCCCTACGGGATGATGTTCGACGAGATCACGGCCTCCAGCCTCGTCAAGGTGGACCAGGACTGCAACAAGCTCAGTGACTCGCCCTACCCGGTCAACCCGGCGGGCTTCACCATCCACAGCGCGGTGCATGCCGTGCGCGAAGACGCCGGCTGCGTGCTGCACACCCACACGCGCGCCGGCGTGGGCGTCTCGGCGCAACGCGATGGCGTGCTGCCCATCTCGCAGCAAAGCACCTTCGTGCTGGCTTCGCTGGCCTACCATGACTACGAAGGCGTGGCCTTCCGCGAGGACGAGAAGCCGCGCCTGCAAGCCGATCTGGGCGACAAGAGTTTCCTGATGCTGCGCAACCACGGCCTGCTGACCGTGGGCCGCACCATCGCCGATGCCTTCCTGAACATGTACATCTTCGAGAGCACCTGCCAGGTCCAGCTGGCCGCGCAAAGCGGCGGCGTACCCCTGACCGAAGTCAACCCGCAAATCGTTCAGGGCGTGGCGCACGCCATGAAGGTACAAACCGGCGGCATGGGCGGCGCCTTTGTGTGGCCTGCGCTGATCCGCAAACTTGACCGCACCGACATGGGCTGGCGCGCATGAAAACTTTGCACACCATCCTGGGCGCCACGGCGGTGTCCGTGCTCGCGGCGTGGGCCATCGTGCGCGGACCGCAATGGTTCGGTCCCTCGTCAGGCAGCCCCCAAGGGAACCCGCCGGGCCAGGCGGCCAAGGACTCGGGCGCGCCCCTGCCTTGGCAGGTCACGCCGCACCCAGACGGCAGCAGTGAAGCCTTGGGGCTCCACCTCGGCACAGGCACCCTGGCCGATGTGCGCCAGCGCTTCGGTGGCGACACCCAGATCGCCATCATCGCGGCCCCCGGTGAGGACGGCACGCTGGAGGCCTTCGTGGACCCGGCCCAGGCGGGCTTCATCGCCGGCAAGCTGGTCATCACGGCCGAGCTGCCGGCGTCAGGCTCTGCCACGCTGCGCAGCCTGCGCGAACGTGCCTTGAAATCTCAGTTCATGGAAAGCACGACGCGCAAGTACACCCTGCGTCCTGACGACGAAGCCCTTGCGCTGCAAGCCCGCATCGTCGCGCTGAGCTTCATCCCGCAGGCCAGCCTGGACGCCGATACCATCCTGGCGCGCTTCGGCAAGCCGGCCGCGCGCGTGCGCAGCCACGAACGCCAGGAGCACTTCCTCTACCCTGACAAGGGTCTGGATGTCATCCTCGACACCGAGGGCAAAGAGCTGCTGCAATACGTCGCACCCCGCGACTTTGAGCGCCTGCGCGCACCATTGCAGGCGGCACAGGCCTCCCAAGCGTCTTCAAGGCCTCAGGCGGCGCGCTGACCCGGACGCTGGTCCGAGGGTTGAGCGCCCGCCAGGAGCTGCGCGATCTCGGCGTCCTTGGCCTGCCACAGGCCGTTGATCCAGGCCTGCACCTTGGCGCGGTCTGCGGGGCGGCCATCGGCCCCCACCAGCAGGTGCTGGGGGATGGGCTGCTGGCGCACCGTCACCACGATGTCCTCGATGCGGCCGGTCAGCAGGTCCATGAAGGTCGGCACGCCGTGGGGGTACACGATGGTCACGTCCACCAGGCAGTCGAACAGCTCGCCCATGGTCTCCAGGGCCATGCCCACGCCACCCGTCTTGGGCTTGAGCAGGTGGGTGTAAGGCGAGTTCTGCTGGTCGTGTTTGTGCTGTGTGAAGCGGGTGCCTTCCATGAAGCTGATCACCGAGGTCGGGATGACCTTGAACTTCTCGCAGGCCTTGCGCGCGGTCTCCAGGTCCTTCTGGGCCGAGGCCCCACCGCGGCGCTTCATGAAGGGGAAGTCCAGCGCCCACCAGGCCAAGCCCATGATGGGCACGTAGATCAGTTCCTGCTTGATGAAGAACTTCAGGAAGGGGATGCGGCCGCGGAAGATTTTTTGCAGCACGAGGATGTCCACCCAGCTCTGGTGGTTGCTGCTGACCAGGTACCAGCCACGCAGGCTGAACCCCTCCATGCCCGACACCTGCCAGCGGGTGTGACCCACCGCCGCCATCCACACGCCGTTGATGGCGATCCAGAAACTGGCCAGCCCGTTGAGCACGAAGTCGGTCACGCGGCGCACCGCCTGGAAGGGCAGCACCAACTTGAGCAAGGCGAACGGGATCATCGACGAGAAGATGACCACCGTGTTGACGGCCAGCACGACGCTGGCCACCACGGCTTTGACGAACGACACCAGGGAGCTGAACATGGGAGAGCCGGGCCGCCAAGGGCCCCGAGAACCAGGATGTCGCGGATTATGCGATGCAACTGCACAGGTGTGCATCAATTCGCCCACCTCATCAAAATGACACATGGCCCTGGCAACATGCACGTTTTGATCAAGATGCCATCAAACCGCCATGAACTCGCCGCACAACCCGCTCGACGCTGACACCCTGCGCCGCCTGCAGGACGACGTCATCGACAGCTACGACGAAGAGTTGGAGCTGGAGGTCGATGACCGCATCCTCGACGGCCCGACTGGCCTGAGCGACGAAGCCCGCGAGTCACGCCGCGTCTATTTCCGCGAGCTGTTCCGCCTGCAAGGCGAGCTGGTCAAGCTGCAGGACTGGGTCGTGCACACCGGTGAGCGCGTGGTCGTGCTCTTCGAGGGCCGCGATGCTGCGGGCAAGGGCGGCGCCATCAAGCGCATCACCCAGCGCCTGAACCCGCGCGTCTGCCGTGTGGCCGCCCTGCCCGCGCCCAACGACCGCGAAAAAACCCAGTGGTATTTCCAGCGCTTCGTGAGCCACCTGCCGGCCGCCGGCGAGATCGTCCTGTTCGACCGCAGCTGGTACAACCGCGCAGGCGTCGAGCGCGTCATGGGCTTTTGCTCCGACGAAGACCTCGAAGAGTTCTTCCGCTCCGTGCCCGAGTTCGAGAAGATGCTGGTGCGCAGCGGCATCCGCGTCATCAAGTACTGGTTCTCCATCTCCGACGAAGAACAGAGCGCGCGCTTCCTGGCACGCATCAACGACCCACTCAAGCAGTGGAAGCTCAGCCCGATGGACCTGGAAAGCCGCCGCCGCTGGGAGGACTACACCCGCGCCAAGGAAGTGATGCTGGAGCGCACCCACATCCCCGAAGCACCCTGGTGGGTGGTGCAGGCCGTGGACAAGAAGCGCGCCCGCTTGAACTGCATGCACCACCTGCTCGCGCAGTTCGATTACCACGAGGTCGAGCACGAACCGGTGCACCTGCCCCCGCGTGAACGCCACGAGGACTACATCCGCAACCCGGTGCCGGCCGACATGTTCGTGCCTGAAATCTACTGAGCCAGCCCCCACGCCTGACAAGGCCGCCGCCAAGCGTTAACCTTGGCGGTTTGTGGAAAGCCCCCTGACGTGCTGAGCTGGTTCGAACGACGCATTGACCCCTACCCGCAAGACACCCCTTCGGCACCGCCCAAGGGGTTTTTTGCCTTTG
>Ga0209617_10000808_pt1 | contig 14246 bp, 3 predicted proteins | sample LakEriepJuly2011_2_FD_187459 | JGI IMG/M metagenome (GOLD analysis project Ga0209617, IMG submission 187459) | Freshwater microbial communities from dead zone in Lake Erie, Canada - CCB epilimnion July 2011 (SPAdes) (version 2) | ecosystem: Environmental > Aquatic > Freshwater > Lentic >... | reverse complement strand
GATTAAAAAATCAATCAATTTAGATTTATACAAAGGATGTATTTCTAGTATTTTCAATAACGAAACTAGTTCATTCAAAAAAAATATTCATTTACGGTTTAAAAGAGTTGCTAATTTTAATAAAGTTACAAGTCAAGAAGCATTTATATTGGAAAAAAGTTCAGAGGGTTATAGAGGTCATGAGATAATTGATGCTTTATTGGAAAATTTTCCAGATGATTTAAATAGAAATCAAGCTGAAGAGTTGGTAAAAAAAATTGCGAATGAAATTGAATTAGAAAGAGGTATTAAAAAAACTGATATTAAAATAAAAGATAATCCAGGTTTTAAAACAGTTATTACGTTAGATCAAATTAGTGGAACAATAACTATTACTGTAGAAAATATTAATAACATTCAATATTTGTATACTATTCCAATTTATTTGGATAGTATGATCCGCATTACACAAGATAAAAAGAGCACACAATTTTCTAGTAACGAAATTAATAAAATTTGTAACAGTAAAGAAAAAGATGATGTTATAATTCAAGACATAATTTCACCTGTTGAAAGTGAACGTTCTGAATATGAAATACCCTCTATTGAAGATACTGATGAAGAAATAATACAGTACTCAAAATTATCTGATGATAGCTTAAAAAGTTATCAAGATCAAGAAGATAGAGCAAAAACAGCTTTTGATTTATTCTATGATGAAAATGAATTAGAAAATATGGAGGACTCTGAAGTTTCTAGTTACGATGAATCTAAAGGCGGTGAAAAAACGTCGTCAAATTCCAGTGAATCTTCAATTGAAAGCAATGTTATTAGTGATAATAGTGATAATAATGAAAATGATGATAATCAAGTTAATCCCAGTAATACTGTCAACATTGAAGTTAATAATAATTTAAAAAATATAAGTATTGATAGTCCAGTTTTATTATCCCCTACTATACAATCATCATCGTCTCCATCCGCAAAAATAAATAGTCTTAGTGAAACAACAATACAATACAATCCAGAATTCCAAGAAGATCAAGAACTACAAGAAGAAGTCGAAGATAATATTATTAATATAGATTATTTGAGCTTAAAGAAAAAGGACCCCTATTTTGAAACAAGAATTGAAAAATTAGATCCTGTTTTAATTATAAAAGAAGACAGTAAAGAATTCAATTCTTATTCAAGAGTCTGTAGTTCTTCCGAAAAGAGACAGCCTGTTATTTTAACGGACAAAGAATTAGACAAAATTAATAAAGAACATCCTGGTTTTTTGCGAGATGAAGATGTTATTAAATATGGGTCTAATCCTAATAAACAATTTAATTATATTTGCCCTAGATATTGGTGTTTAAAAAATAATACAATTGTTGATCCAAAAGATTTAAAAGAAGTCATCGTTAATGGTAAAAAAGAATTGAAGAGTCCTAATTGCGGGTATGTTTTGCCTGAAAATGCTAAAAGAGTAGAACCTGGTTATTATGTATATGAATTTTATAAACCAAAACCTGGAAAGGTAAACTATAAAAAATATCCTGGATTTCAAGTAGATAAACATCCTAAGGGTTTTTGTTTACCATGTTGTTTTGAGAAATATAATACTATCGGTAGAATAGAAGCGAATAAAAAATGTAATCAAAAAATAAATAATGTAGACGACGCCAATAAAAAAGTAAAAGAAAAAGAAAAAGAGCAAAAAGAGGATGAGTATGTAAAAGGTCCAGATAAATTTCCTCTTTTACCTGGTAAATGGGGCTATTTACCTACACAAATACAGAATATATTAAACGTAGTAAACGCGGATTGTCAAATAAGTAAAACAAATACTAATATTAAACCAAATCATCCATGTTTGTTGCGCCACGGAGTTGAAATAAACGAGAAACAGTCGTTCATATCTTGTATTGCTGATTTACTTTTTTTTGGTAAACGAATAGTAGACGATAAAAATACAGTGAAAATAGCAAAAGTATTATCCATAAAGGAAATGAAAGAATTAATTATAAAATCATTAGATATTGATCATTTTATTACCTATCAAAACGGTAATCTTGTAAATGATTTTAAAACGACTGATATAAACTTAAATTCAAATATAGATATGGAAAAATATAGTAGTTCAAAACTATATTCTAAAATAAATAAATCAAATGAATCAGAAGTATTATATTTAAAAAAAATAATTAGCGCTCTCGAAAATTTTATAAATTTTTTAAGAGATGATGATACAATTGTTGATCATACCTATCTATGGGATTTACTATGTAAACCAAACAAACATCTATTCCAAAATGGAATTAATTTGATTATTTTCAAGATTCCAAATGACGATATTACAAGTAACGTTGAATTAATATGTCCAACAAATCACTACTCTAATGAACTCTACGAAGCGAGAAAACCTACGGTTATTTTGATGAAAGAAGATAATTATTATGAGCCTATTTATTCGTATACAAATAATAATAATAAAATCCAGGTAGCTAAAGATTTTAAAGAGTATGATCCGCATTTATCAAAAACAATGCGAACCGTTTTGAATAAGATAATTAAACCTTTCATTTCTGTAATGTGTCGTCCACTTGATAGTATGCCAAATATTTACAAAAGTCCAAGAGCTCCACTACTCAAAGATTTGATTGAAAAAATGGATAAATATGATTATAAAGTACTAAAAATGGTCATGAATTTTAATAATAAAATAATTGGAGTTATAGCAGAAAGTCCTACTATAAATAAATTATCATGTTTTGTTCCATGTTTTCCATCTTCATACGACTCTAATTATGGCTATGAATTTATTTTTATGACTGATTTGTCAATATGGAGAACATATGATGAGACTTATACATTTTTAACAAAATTATATAAATTAGCGAAGAAAAAAGATATGAAATCAGAAATACCATGTAATCCTATGTTAAAAGTCATTGAAGATAATCTTGTTGTTGGAATTATTACTGAAACAAATCAATTCATTCAATTATCTCAACCTATCCCTGAAATAGATATAAAAGAAGAGTATAATTTACCTTCTTTATCCAATAGTAATTATCTCATTAATAAAAAAGAAAACAGTGACATTATTATAACAACTTCTAATAAAGTAGATGATGAAAGAGTTGAATTTATTAAAAAAATTAAATTTGAATCACAATTTTATAATATTTTTAGAAACACAATTCGCATTTTATTAAATGATTATCAAAATATTAAATTAAGGGAAAAAATTGAAAGTGAAATTTTAAAAGACTATATAATTTATACACAAAAATTGAATAACGTTACTTTATTGTTAAAAGAATTAGTTAAAGATAAAATAAAATTTATTGGTGATAGTAATTACTATAAATTAATTAATGAAGTAAGTACTTGTTTAGTTAAAAACGATGAATCGTGTAGAGAAGATAATAATCTATGTATGATTTCAGAAACAAAAAAAAATGGAGATGATAATGTAAATACTATTTGTTCTCTCATATTACCAAAAAATAATTTAATTACAGATAAAGAAAATGAATTTGTATATTTCGGTAAAATAGCAGATGAATTAATTAGATATAATAGGATAAATTCATTTATTTTACAACCACAAACGTTTTTATCATTTGGAAATATTGGTTATAATTTACGCGAAGATGAAATAATTATGTTACAATCATTATTAACTCAAGACTATTTTGAATCATTGATTCCAGCTATTATTAACAAATATGTTGAGTTTAATTCCTATGATGAAGCAGAACCAATTACTAGACAAATTTATGATAATGTTGTCAAAATATCAGATAGTAAAGAAAAAAATGTTAATGAGCTCAAAATTGAAACATGTATTAAAAAAAAACATAATAAAATATCAAATGTTTTTTGGCAAAATTGTTTTCCTGATAATTTTAAAGAAATAGAATACTCTAAAAATAGTAAATGTACATTCGATTGTATAATTGATATTATAGAAAAAAAAACAAGTGAAAAAATGGATTCATCCCAAATTAAAAATATATTGTTTGAAGAATATAAAAAATATTTAAGCAATTATTATGATAAAATAGTCGATATTTTAATTGAAGAAGGAAAAAAAACATTGGGTGAACAATTGAAAAATGAAATAATTACATTTGATAATTTTTTGTATAATGATAATTATTTTTTATCACCATTTGATATATGGTTATTGGTTAATAAATATAAAATTTCTACTATATTTTTATCATCTTATAATTTGTTACAAACTTCTTATGAAAAAAATATATTTGTAGCTTACAGTGACAACATTGATGATTTGAGAGAACAATTTTGTTTTATAATCATACCTCAATTACGCAATGAATCAATACCAGGATATAAGATTGTTGAGAATAATAGAAAGGAATATTTTACTTCTATAAACGATTTGATGGTCTCTAAAAACGATGAATGTATAAATACAATCAAAAGTGCTATTGAAAATAAGACAGATATAAATAAATATCTAGAACAATTTCAAAAAATAAATAGAGTTAAAACAAGTAAACCTAAAAATAAAATAAAATTATTAATTGAAGCTGATAATATGGTTAGGGATGATAATGTTGACAATGCTAAAAATGTTGATGCGAAATCCCAGGCTAAAAAAATTAAAAAAACATTAATTATTGAATCTGAAAACATTGAACCAAATGAGTTCATTATTAAAAAAAAACCACAAACCAAGAAAATTAAACAAATAATATTAAAAGGTAAAGGATCAAATGGTACACGAAAAAATATTTTACAATAATTACTTTTTGTAATAAATGTTACAACCTCTTCTCATGCAAAAGACCCATTTTCACAAGTTATGAAATGAGATTTTATACTAAAAATCTTCAAATCCATCGTCTAACCATGCTAAAATACGTTTTGGATGAAAAGCAACCTTCATTAATTACTCCAAATAAATATCAACCATTTGTTTTTTCATTGTTCTATAATCAATTTCAAAGATAGATGGATTTGATGATAACTTATCCCAATCAATTTTATCTTGGTTTTTTCTAACAAATGAATAGCATTTGGATTTGATGACAACTTATCCCAATCAATTTTATCTGGATTTTTTTCTAATAAAGGAATAGCATTTGAATTTGATGATAACCAATCACAATTAATTTTATCTTGGTTTTTTTCTATAATAATATAAATCAATTTTTTTATTATTATAATATGGGTATTTTAGATGAGAAAAGGTGTAAACACTTTAATCTTCTTGGGATTCATTGTCACTATTGTTGCTAAATCTCGAATAATCATATACAGTTTCATGATTATTATTTTCTTCATTGTCATCTTCAGATTCTGATTCTTCTGATATATCAAATATAGTCCCATCATCTCTATTACTATTTTCAACATCATCTCTATTACTATTTTCAACATCATTTACAACATTGTCCTCAACAATAATATCGTATTCTTCATTATCATCATCGCTGTCATCATCATCACTAATACTATAATAATCTCTATATTTTGAATTATGATTATTCATAAATTCTAGTTTGTCTTGTTTTGTATCATTAAAATTGATATGCTTCATATTAAATTCATAAGTTGTTGTGTTTTTGATTATACCATCGCCCATTATTTTGTTGAATTTAATAATTTTTCTCCCAAAATTCGGGTTAAAAATTTGAAATTTTTCAAGTTTTGATTTCAAAATTGTTCTGTATCTTATTCTTTTTCCAATATCTAACAATGAATATTCTGATGAATAGTACAAATATAAATATGGCTTCATAATGTCTACTAATTTATCTTTTGGAAATGAATCATTTATAATAATATTACATTGTCTTTTTACAGTTAGATTAAAAATATCTAACATTATAATTATATCATCATATAATTTAGGTATAGATGTGTTTTTTAAATAATTACGAATTGAATATTCTCTTATTAAATATTGATATTGTTCTGTAAATAAATTTAAATTAAAATTTGTTTTAAAAAAACAAAATAACAATTCTGGTGTCAAATATGTTTTATCTCTTATAAAAAAATATATATTATATAACGACGACTTATTTATATATACATTATTATATGGATTTTTGATAGGTAAAGGATTATTAAAAAAATAACTGGTATTGGATATAGAATTTTCGATTATTTTTATTAAATCATGAATATTAAATAGATATTTATTACCATTTTGAAATAAACAAAATACATTTCTATTATCTTCTTTAATTTTATTCAAACATAAGTCCATATCTATAATTATTTTTGCTTTTTTCAATTTATACAAATATGCTAATCTAGAAAAAGCATAATAAGTTTTTTGTATTAAATAAAAAAAATAGGTCAGATCCTCCTTAGTTTCTTTATTTATGAAGATATTATTGATTATATTATCATATAAAATAAATTTATTTTCTATTGAATAAGGTTTATATACAAATGTATATGACAAAAATAATTTATAAAAATCAGGTTCTGTATTTTGTTCTATTTTTTTTAAAAAAGTTTCATTATCTTTTACATTTAATATTTTTTTTATTATTAAATGAGTTGTATTCATATATATTATTTTGATTTTTATATAAAATGATATATAATATTGTGTTTATATTTTATTAAGTATGTATATTTTATTAGAATCCAGGGTTGTAATCATTATCGTCTCCCATATCTTTTGACTTTATACTAATAACGTTATTTTGAATAGCTATTTTATTTATTGAACACGAATCATTTGGATTATCTATGTCACCAAAGAATTTGTCAATTTCATCCACAATATCTACATTTTTATATTCAGTTGTTGCTTCTAATTTCATCATTTCATCTATATCTAAAACAACTTGAAATGCGCTTGTACCATAAAAACCTTCTTGGCCACACATTACATTCGCAGAAATACCTTTCATTGTGTCTAACTCAGCATGTCTTGCTGCTTTTAAAAACATTTCTGGTGTTTCTTCAAATGAAGCTTTGGCAATTGGTCCTATATTATCATTGTTAATTCCATGCCTAAATATAGAAATCATTTTACTAGTATACGTCATTCTATCCACCAATACACTATAATTATGATAATTAATATAGGTGCCATCAAATTCAACAACATCTACCAGTTCATTATAAATAGCTTGTCTTGCTGCTTCTATACCTAAAATGTTATAGATTTCTACAATATCATTACTAAATGTTCTAGTATTATCAATGTAATCTAAACCAAGTACTTCCAATAAATTTGTACCAATCGTATCTAACACCCATATGTCTTGCCTCTTGTATAATCCATTCATCTCTACAACATTATCTTTAATTTTTCTTAAAATTACTTTATTAATACCTTTGATTCCACGTAAAACAATATTTTGTAATAACTGTTCTTGAAAATTCTTCAATATATATATCTGATCAGATTGATCCAATGGCATCTTCATTTTTTTTGATGCGCTTGATCTATTTGAATTATTTTTAATCACTTCATTCATTCGAATTCTAAAAATCAATTTGTCAGCATTGTAATCCGAATAAACACATTCGATTTGATTATCATAACAATTATTTAATGTAAAATTAATGTCGTCCATAGTTATATTTTTTTCTAACATTACTTCTGGATCTATTATCATACGGATTATCCATTTTGATTTTTCATTCTCATCATTCGATAAATTTACTTCAGCACAACTAGAAACCATGCTTTCAAAAGCTCTGTATTGTTGTATCGTATCTTTATCTTCATCGATTAGAGTATTCAAATCATCTGGGTCAAAACAAATTTCAATTGATTTTACAACTTCTTCTAATTTAGTATGTTCTATCATATACATGATAGATTGTGCTTTGTCCTTTTGGGTTTCATCATCTTCTTTTAAATAAATAGTGAGCGAAGGATTTTTGGGTTCTGATGATAAAGATAAGATTTCTTCAATTCTAGGTACACCACGAGTGACGTTGGACTTTGACGCGACACCAGCAAAATGAAATGTATCGACAATTGCGAGACCATTATAGGTGTTAAAATTTCTTGTGTCTGCGACAGTTAGGTCATACGCATAATTTGTTGTATTAGATACTTCTTCAATACTTTTAATTTTATCAAATAATATACCTGGATATGAATTTAATTGTGAACCAACCCATTGTCTATTTTGAAATACAATTTCACCATCTATTTCATTTGGTATAATTTCTGAATTATTATTGATTTTATATTTGTATTCATGACATAGGATTTCTTTTAGACCTTCTTGTTTATATTTTATTTTAATATTTAATAAATGGGCTAATTTATGTAATTGAGAACCAGGTATAAATAAATTATACAATTGTTTTATATTTTGACTACCTCTATTATTTGTTTCTTGTTTTTTATATTTTGTAATATAACTATAAATATCTAAAATATTCAATATTTGTTGAACGTCAATCAATAAATCTTTTGAAACTGATGACATTGTAATTATTTTCTCTTTTGTTTTAACAGAACCATCTCCTCCTATATACGCATCTAAAAATCCTAATAAACATTCCCTATTTGAAAAGATTATTTTATCACTTAAGAATTTGTTATGACTTAATTTTCCACAAAGATTTTCTAAAATATTACATAAAAGTGTATTGTATATTCTCAAATCCTGGCTTGTCCAACCTTCTTTATTTTTATTTTCGGTTTTGTATATTTTTGTTGTTATATTCCAACTCTTACATAATTCTAAAATAGGTTGGAAATATTCTATATCATTATTAGCAATCGATATTTGTGTTTTTGTCATACAACCTTCAGCAGAATATGCGCCAATTAAATATCCAAAGTTATAATCTAATGTAATTACTTCGGGAATAGTATAATTGTTCATATTTGTTTGTTTTGTATAAACACAATTATCAGTAAATCCTGTTTTTGTTTTGCATCCGTTTCTTAATTTTTCGCCAACTTTTGCAACAAAACTATCACTTCTTTTATATGGAAGCACAAAAGTTTTACCTTGATGGTTTGACCACCAATGATGTTCGTGCATAACGGATTTTGCTTTATCTACTTCACTTGTATATATATATTCTGATGGAGGTAAAATTTCATCTCGCAATTCTAGTTCTCTTTTTTCTGTAAAATCAATTTGTTTAATAGAAACTGGCAAGTAATCACCGACTTTTAATGTATCTCCTTCCACTGCTTGTACTTTACCATTTATTAATTTTAAAAATGATTTTGCTTTTGTTGCGATTACTTCACGTTCTTCTTTTGTAGTTATTTTCAACATTGTATTTGTTCCATCTTTATTAATAACTGGGTGCTTAGTAACTGCTTCAATTTGTTTCCATAATATATTTCCATCTTCATCACAAGATGGTATTTCATAATAATCGTCTAATTCAGCATAAGTAGTATCTTTTTCTTGATAATATTCCATTTTTTTGGCTATTCGGATTTTCTTTTCAATAAAATCACCTATTTGAATTTTTTGAATATTTCCTGATTTATTTCTTACGATAATAGGTGTCTCGAATGTCACCGAGTTTAAAGTATTATGAACGATGACACCATAATCAGTCATGAAAGTTTGATTACCTGGAACAGTGAAATCATAAACGAATTTTTGTTGATCAGGTGTGTAATATTCAATTTTAATGATTTCATCCCAAACGACATTTGATGCTACAGCTTGTTGAATAATTTGTAGTTCATTTTGAATTAAATCTGATTTTTCATGATTTTTGAATGTTTGATAATATTTTTCCAGAGTTCTACGACCAATACTTTCAATATTTTTTCTCTTATAATGACCATAAATTCTACTTTGTCCTGGAAGTTGTAAAGTTTTTCCACAATATGCTATTACTTCTGATAGACCATTTATTTTATCAACTTGTTCTGAGACAAATACAGCATCATTTCTTTCAACATATTCAACTAATTTATTTAATTTTTCTTCATGTAAAATACTTCCTATTTTTTCTCTATAAATACTGGAATATTTTGCACTAATATTCAAATGATAAAGTGGTTTATTGTGTTTATTTTCTGTTTTCATATTTCCAAAAATATCAAAGTAATTTAAAATAAGTGCTAAATCTTTAATTAATTGTTCACTTCTACTACAGCAACGTATTTGATGGTGGTTTTGATCACATTGAAAGTTTCCATCGCCATCAAAATAACCCTGAAATAATCCTGCTTTGAATTCGATTGGCGCAGTAAAAGCGAAATCTGGAACGCGTTTTACAAAACTTCCATTTCCACAGGTATTCATCAAGAGTGTAGCCAATTCACGTGAATTGAATTTTGTTGTTGTCGATGGTCCATAATCGCATTGTCTTTTATTTACATTACAATTTTTACCAAAACGACTAGCAAATTTCTTGGTATTTTCAATATAATGTTCTGAAATATTAGTTATTGATATTGAATTGTTATTTAAATTTCCTTCGGCTAAGTAAGCACCTACAAACCAACCAAATAAATTGTCTAGTTTGTATGTCTTATGATTGATTTCAATCGTTTCGTTTACAACATTATTATCGATATGTTTACTCACAGGTATTCTCATACCTTTTTTCATATTAGCGCCTACAATTGGTATTACTTCATGATTTTCACCACGGATTAAATGAGAATGACTTGTCGTAGTTTCAACAGTTCTTCCACTCTTTGTAGTTACTTTCATCATTTGTCCATTTACAGGATGTCTACTAATATGTGAAATTTTATTCCAGCTCGTTTTTTCATCTTTCGATACACCAACAATATAATATTCATTATCCATATGTTCTAACAAAGTTTCAACACTATTTTCATGTCCTGTATTGAATGTAAATTCTTTGTTATTTTCAATCAAATAATCACAAAATTCACCCACAACAATTGATTTCATGGAAATTTCTTTTGTCTTCTTATTACAACAAATTATTTTGTGACGAGTATCGTAACAAACAGACATTTGTGTTGAAACTTCGCCAATACTTTGACCAGCAATGATGCCAACCATTTCTCCTGGCGCAACAATCGCTCTTTTATATGACAAAACAATGGTGCTTAATAATAATGTGAGAGCATCTTTGTTGAAACGTTTGACAATAAGTAAATCTTTAGGTGATAAATAATAGTAATACAACGTTTTGAATAAAACAGTGGGTGGCGTATAGTAAATTTTTTCCAAATTTTCATAAGTTTGTTCAATTAATTCAAATGCTTCTACAATTGTTAAATCGACCAATGATGTGCTGTTTATACTACACTGCCCTTGAATATTATTGATAATATACTGAAACCCCACTGGACAATTGACTACACTATCTCCCTTATTTTTAAACACATATTTGATAATATCATTTCGCATTTCAATCATCATGTTTGAATATTTCATACAATATTCATTCATTTTTGGTAATTGTTTTTTGAAACGAGTCATTGTATTTTTCAAAAATATATTGGATAATATCTTGGATTTACTGTTTTCGTCTGGTACGTTGAAGTGTGCGTAAATGTCTTGGACAGTCATGTTTACAATAGGAATCATCTGATTTTCTACTTTTGTTGTATCAATACCGTCGTCACCATAAATAAACTGGACAATCTTATTTTTATTTGTTCTTACTGTTCCATCATAATTAACCATTAAATCCTCAAGACCTTTAATAAGTCTTCTTTGAATATAACCGGTTGTAGACGTGTCTCTTACTTGAAGACCATTTGCTAATCCAAAGTTAAGTGTAGATGGAATCGTTAAATCATATACTTTTGGATGATTTTCTATTCCAATAATGTTAATTTCTGTGATTTCATCTAGTATCACATCATTGTATGTGTTGAATAATTTTGAATTATGTTTCCAAACAATATTTTTCATTTTTTGATTTTTGTTTTCTTCTAATAAACTAATTTTTTCTGTAAATATTTTTCCATATTGTGCACGAATAAAGAACCTGTGTGTTGGTTTGATATTCTTTGTACCTAAATTATTCTTCTTCATTTGAATGATAGAAACTTTTCCGAAAATTCCAAATCTAGAACATAACATACTTATTCCTTCAATTAAACGTTTTGACGCAGAACTAACATCAATAGAATTTCTTGAAATAGTTCCATCTCCAGAATAATAACCGTTCAATAGACCTTTTATAAAGTTTTCATTAGCAATAAATGCTTCACTAGGTACATATTTATTTTCTGCTTTATGACCAACCCATTTTTTCAAAAAGGTGGATAATAAAACACAGTTTCCTATAATAGTGTTTGTTTTTCCACCAATTTTATTTATTTTTTCTTTTTCTGTCCATTCAATATTATGTTTATCAAACCATTGCTTTACAAACTCTCTTATATTTTCATTTAAATTTGTAATTGTTACTGTAGATTTGCTAGCATGTCCTTCTGCTAAGAATAACCCAATGAAAATACCATTTTCTTCATTTAATTCAAAAACGTCTTTAAATAGCGTATTCTTTCTAGCAGCATGATACGGATAAATATATCCATTTTGAATAACATCAATGTTTGAACGTTTATGTGTTCTTTGTAAAGAAGATTTCTTAGAATAAGGAAGTGTAAAGTTTGTTCCATTATTATCTTTCAACCAGCCTGATGTAATTTTTTGCTTATTTATCATGGCTTCATTCATTTTATTAGATGCTACATTAAAATCTGTTCCATAAATATATTCTGTCTTTGGTAAATAGTTTTGCATGTCTATTTCTTTTAATAAAACAGGAGGTTCGCATAAAATATTTGTAACTGGGACGCGATCTCCTACTTTTATTTCAGGAGTAGGCATTTCTTTTAATTTTTTAGTTTCAGCATTCCAAATTAATAATGATTTGCTTTCTGTAACAATAACGCTTCTACCGCCATTTGTCTTGATTTCATACAATTCGGTTCCTGGATCATGTCTAGTAATAGCAGTTACCTCGCCCCATGTAACATTTCCATTTTCGTCTGTAGTTGGGATGAATACATCACCTTCTTTTATATTTAGCAATTCCATTTGTCTTTCTGTAAAATGTTGAATTTCGTCAGGTTTATCTTGTAACTGTTGATCTATCCATTTACCTATTTCAGTATATTTTGCTTGACTATTTTCAATAATTACTATAGGTGTTTCCCATGTAACAGATTTTACTGCAGTATCGATCAAACCAACGCGACCACCCATTGCGTGGAAGAATAATTCTTGTGGTGATAAACCGTTGATATAAGAACTTTCTACAAAACCACGAGCGCCAGGTGAATCATCAAATTTGGTAAAATGCGGTAATGTTCTATTATCAAACCCATAAGGTATTCTTTTACCATCCACGTTTTGTTGACCTAAACATGAAATCATGAATGAGATATTCAAGTCTGAACCTTTAGAACCCGCCTTTACCATAGTAACGAAACGGTTGTTGGATCCAAGACTTTTTAAACCGATTTTACCTGATTCCGATGTCGCTTGATTTAAAATATTATTTACTTGTGTTTCAAATTCTTCTTCATTTGTTTTACCTGTATTATTTTCAAATATACCAATTTGTGTTTGGTCAATCAAATTTTTCACTTCTGTTTTCTTTTTTGTAATGACATCAATAATTTCATCATTTGTTTTTTTATCAGAAATTAAATCACTTATTCCAACACTAAAACCACTGGTCTTCATATATTCGGTAATAATGTTCTGTAAATCATCAATAAATTTACCAGAAGCCATATTACCATAATCATTACAAATTCTGTGTAATAGACCTTTTGATCCAGCAGCAAGGACATCTTTTGTCATTTGTCCGCGAATATAATCTCCGTCGATAATTTCTAATACACCTGTTTTTGTTGTATTATAATCATCCTTTTCTTCATTGTAACCTTTTGTCTTGTATTTCAAAGATAAAGGTGGCACAATTTGTGATATAATATTAAAACTTGTTATTTTGTTATTTTTTTCATATTCATTAATTAAATTGATTTCATTAATACTATCGTACATCATTAGTAAATTCATTGCTTCTCTTGGTGTGAAATTCACGTCTTTTCTTGTGAATTGGTAACACCCAAGCATTGAGTCCTGGAAAATGCCAATAATAGAGGAATTATTGGCTGGACTAATGATTTGATATGGTACGGCTGCTAAATTTCTTAATTCGGCCTCGGACTCTGGGTCCTGGGCCATGTGTAAATTCATCTCCGGATGAATCCCTAGGGTTTCCCAAAGGGCCAGACTATACCTTATGCCTCATCAAGCTGGTCAGGCTATCATTTGAGACCCACAAACGTCTAGTCGTTGAACCTTTCCCATACTCTTACCATAGCGAGG
>Ga0209617_10000807_pt1 | contig 14246 bp, 9 predicted proteins | sample LakEriepJuly2011_2_FD_187459 | JGI IMG/M metagenome (GOLD analysis project Ga0209617, IMG submission 187459) | Freshwater microbial communities from dead zone in Lake Erie, Canada - CCB epilimnion July 2011 (SPAdes) (version 2) | ecosystem: Environmental > Aquatic > Freshwater > Lentic >... | reverse complement strand
CCGATACCGCTGCCAACGATGATTGCCTCGAAATGGGTCGCCATTAAGGGTTAGACCGTAGGGGGAGACAGGATGTGAACAAGCGGATTTGACTGTTCACTCGCTACTATCTAAGAAGTTTTGGTGGAATTATTCGTGATATTAGCCTGCTGGGTGACGATCGGCGCCTTCGAACTTTCGGAGATGGCGCTGGTATCCTCCAACCGTCGTCGACTGCAACGACTGGCCGAGCAAGGGAGTAAGGGAGCCAAGGCCGCCTTGGAACTCCTCGCTAATCCGTCGGTATTTCTTTCCACGGTCCAGGTCGGCCTGACTTTCGGCGCCATCATTGCGGCCACGTTTGGCGGTGGTCCCATGGCCGCGGAACTCAAGCCATACCTCGAGGCGAGCGGCTGGCCTTGGCTTCAGGAGAACGCCGAAGTCATCTCCCGCATGGGAGTGTCCTTCTTCGTTGGCTCCTTGACGATTATTTGCGCGGAAATCGTCCCGAAGCGACTCGGCCTCTCCAACCCCGAAGGTCTGGCAGTCCTCCTCGCTCGGCCCATGCAGTTCATTTCGCTCTTGGTCTCACCGCTTGGCAGTAGCCTGAGCTTCTGCGCGAATATCATCCTTCGTCTTTTCGGGATCAAGCGTACGCCTGAAGATACGATGTCCGAAGATGAGTTACGCATGATGGTCGATCAAGGGATGGCTTCCGGCGTACTTCATGCAGCGGAGCACCGCATGGTGCATGGCGCCTTGTCCTTGGATTTGGTCACCGCCGAGCGTCTCATGACGCCGAGCAATCGCGTCGTCTGGCTTAACCTCGAAGACTCCGATGAGGTAAATTGGCGTAAGGTCGTAGCCTCGGGTCATACCTGGTTTCCGGTTTATCGAGGTTCCCCAGACCGTCCGTTAGGAGTGGTCTCAGTGAAACGACTCTGGGCTAACTTGTCGCTGGTCGGCACCGCCTCGATCAAGGACCTGCTCACCGAGCCTCCAACCGTGCCGACCAATTGCACCGGAACGCAGTTACTCGAGATGTTTCGCAAGGATAAGATCCATATCGCCTTGGTCACGGACGAATTCGGACGGGTCCGCGGAGTCGTCTCGTTGAACGACGTCCTTGAATCGGTCGTCGGAGAGCTGCCGAACGAAGGTTCACCCGTCGCTCAACCCAAGCCAATTCGTCGTCGTGAAGACGGCAGCTGGATTGTCGATGCGGCGGTCTCACTGGACGATTTCCGCGAATCCACGGGTATTATTGGTCGCTTCCCCGGCGAAGGGTCGGGGCGGTTCACCGCAATCTCTGGCTTCATCATGCGCACCTTGGGACGGATTCCCTCCGAAGGCGATCGCGTGGAGGCCTTGGGCTATATCTTCGAAGTCGTCGACATGGATGGCCATCGCCTAGACAAAATCCTGGTGATGCCGAAGGCGGTCCCGACTACTGTCGCTTAAAGTCGGACAGCCAAGCCAGCGGCACGTAGGTGTTCCTTGGCCTGACGGACGGTGTAGGTCCCGAAGTGGAAAATGCTGGCGGCGAGGACCGCACTGGCTCCGCCTTGCTTCAGGACATCGGCCATATGGTCGAGGTTACCGGCGCCGCCTGAGGCGATGACGGGGACTTCGACGGCCGAAGAGACGGCGAGGTTGAGCGGGATGTCGTAGCCGACGGCGGTGCCGTCGCGATCCATGCTGGTCAGGAGGATTTCACCTGCGCCAAGGGAGTGTGCCTTGCGGGCCCACTCGATGGCGTCGAGTCCGGTGGCGTTACGGCCACCGTGAGTAAAGACCTCCCACTTGCCTGGTCCAACGTTCTTGGCGTCAATCGCCACCACGATGCACTGGCTGCCGAACTTGCGCGCAGACTGCAGAATGAGATCAGGATCCTTGATTGCCGACGTGTTGAGGGAGACCTTGTCCGCGCCGGCATTGAGCATCGTACGAATGTCTTCGACTGAGCGTAGGCCGCCACCGACCGTGAGAGGCATGAAGACCTGATCGGCTGTCCGTTCAACGACATCGACCATGGTACGACGTTCGTCACTGGATGCGGTAATATCGAGAAAGACCAACTCATCGGCACCTTGCTTCTCGTAGGCCGCCGCAACAGCTACAGGGTCTCCGGCATCACGCAGTTCCTCGAACTTGACTCCCTTGACTACGCGGCCGCCGTGGACGTCGAGACAAGGGATGATGCGGACGGATAGCATGAGTGGACTCCAGAGGTAGGGACGGCGGGGCGGGAGGTTAAGCCTAAACTATTCGAGCACCACCGTCACCGGGCCATCGTTCACGAGTTCGACCCGCATGTCGGCGCCGAAGACGCCAGTAGGAACAGGCTGACCGAGCAATTGGCCAAGTTCTTGAACAAATAGGTCGAACAGCGGTTTAGCGATTTCAGGCTTGGCCGCGCCATTAAACGAAGGGCGGTTTCCTTTGGAGAAGTCGGCCAGCAAGGTAAACTGGCTCACCGCCAAGGCTTGTCCGCCAGCGTCGTGCAGACTGACCCCCATCTTACCTTGGGCGTCGGACATCAGGCGGGCCTTAGAGACGTCGGCCGCTAACCTACGGACGATGGTCTCGTCATCTCCGGCGGCCAATCCGACGAGTAGGAGATAACCGGGTCCGATTTTTCCAGTGATGTTTCCTTCCACGGACACGGAAGCTGAGCGTACGCGTTGGAGGACGACCTTCATCCTCAGGTCAGCGCTTCAAGGATGGTGCGCAACTTCATTTCGGTTTCAGTAGACTCGGCATCGGGATCCGATCCGGCCACGATGCCTGCGCCGGCGAAGGCACGGGCTTCGGAGCCCTTGAGTCGGGCGCAACGTAAGGCGACGAAGAGCTTACCCGTAGCGCCATCCGAACGCACCCAGCCGACGGCACCGGTGTAAAGACCACGCTGGTGGGGTTCGAATCCAGGGATGAAAGGCAGCGCCAGCGCGCGCGGCTTGCCGCCGACGGCCGGGGTGGGGTGAAGTTCGCCGGCGACCTCGAGGAAGCGACGGTCAACCGGCATGGTGCCTTCGATGGGCGTCCGTAAATGCATCACGTTACCCAGACGGAGTAGCTCGGCGTTGCGCGACGTTGCGGCCAGGACGCCCACCATGCGGAGGCGTCGGAGGATCGAGGCGGTCACGGCACTGTGTTCGCGTAGATCTTTTTCACTCGTCAGCAAGGCTTCAGCTAAACTGGCGTCTTCGGAGGCGGATTCACCACGCCGGGTTGTGCCGGCCACGGATTCCGAGCGGACGGAACCATCAAACAACGAAAGCAGCGTCTCGGGCGTGGCACCGACAAGAGCTCCCTCCGCCTCATCGACGAGGAAGGTGTGGCACTGGGGATTGCCGCGACGTAGACGGTGCAGGGTCGCGTAGATACTGAAGGGTTCGGCTCGGCGCCAATCGAACGCACGCGAAAGGACGATCTTCTCAAAGGAGCCTTCCTTAATAAGTTCGGTCGCGCGGACGACCGCGGAGGGGAACCACGAGCCGCCGACTTCCGAAAGCACGGTCGGCAAGGGGGCTCGAGGGGAGGGGGGATTAGAACGATAGCTGAACTTCCGAAAGCTTTCCGCACGGATGGCAAGGCGAGCAGCGCAGCCCGGAGCGGCCGGTTCGCAGAGAGTGACCGCCGTCAGGCCGTCTTCGCTCACGACCTGCCAGCCTGGGAGGAAGAGTTTGGCCTCCGCGCTGTCGGAAGCGTTGCCGGGATAGAAAGGGAATGTCGCGATGACGCGTGGGCGCGGACCGACGCAGACCAAGGAGGCATCTAACGCACGAAGCCAGCGGTCGGCTTCGATGAAGCGTTGTTCTCCTCGTCCCGCCCATTGGCGAAGCGGAGAGCCAGCGGCATGGGAACGCTTACGTGAGGGATTCTCGAAGTAGCCGCGAGGAGCTGGTTCATCCAATGTTTCGAGGACGGCCAGCGGATCGAGTTCAGGCGCCGTAAAGGTGTAACTGACAAACCCTTCACCCCCGGCGCGTTTTTCCGCGTCGGCTAGCAAGGCAACTTCGTCGATGGTCTTGACGCAATCCACGGCTTTGAAGGTAAGGTCTCCGTGAAAATTGTCCAATCAGGCCGAGGGTGTTTCGGTCGGAGCCTCAATCGGCGGGAAAAGAATGCACTTTTCAGCGACCTTTGAACCGGTGCAGACAGCAGACCAAGTCAGCTGGCCTTCGAAATGGGTGGCGACGGGGCGACCGATATTGGTCAGCAGTTTGTCGCAGGTGGCTGGCATTACCGGTGTGAGGATCGTCCCGACCAGACGCAGGCCCTCCGCGACGTGCGCGAGGCAGGAGTCCAGACGGGCACGATCAGCGGCATCAGCGGACTTGGCGAGTTTCCAAGGGGCCCGGGCCTCAATGTAGGCGTTCATGGCGCTGATGAAGACCCAGAGGGCTTCGAGGGCGTGGCTGACCTGGTAATCCGCAAAGGCTTCGGCGTACTTCTTGATCGAATCGCTCCAGAGCTGCCGGAGATTTTTTTCGAGATCTTCATCGGCCGCGGCGGCAGGAATCGCGCCCGCATAATTGCGGCCGACCATGTTGAGCAGTCGATTGACTAGATTACCGAGATTATTCCCGAGGTCCGCCTTGTAGCGGTTCTCGAAGGTGGTCGTTGAGAAGTCCGCATCCTGTCCGACTACCATCTCGCGGCAAAGGTAGAAGCGAAACGCGTCTGGTCCGTGGGAGGCGGCAAAGCCGAGGGTGTTCGTGGCGTTACCGGAACTCTTGGAAGCCTTCTGGTTGTTGACGGTCCACCAGCCGTGGACGAGCAGCTGGCGCGGGGGCTCGATGCCTAAGGCCTTGAGCATACAGGGCCAGTAGACGGCGTGGGGCGGTGACAGGATGTCCTTGCCGATGACATGAACGTCAGCGGGCCAGAGTCCTTTGTCGGCCACGGCGGAGTAGTAGTTGGTCAGCGCGTCGAACCAGACGTAGGTGACAAAGGACGTGTCAAAGGGCAGCTCGATACCCCAGGTGAGGCGGGATTTGGGGCGCGAGATGCAGAGGTCGTTCATCGGCTCCTTGAGGAACTCCAGGACCTGGTTCTGCCGGAAGCGCGGCGTGATAAAGTCGGGGTGCGACTTGAGGTGTTCGATGAGCCAAGGTTGGAACTGCGAAAGCTTGAAGTAATAGTTCTCTTCGGTCGTCTGCGTGACCTCGCCGTAGATTTCGGGCCAGGATCCGTCTGGGTCGCGATCCTTATCGGTCAGGAACTGCTCTTGGCGGGTGGAGTACCAGTCGGACTTCTGTCCCTTATAAATCAGGCCTTGGTCGAATAGCTTCTGCAGGAACTGCTGCACGACCTTTTGGTGACGCGGTTCAGTCGTACGGATGTAATCGTCGTGCGAAATATTAAGGTCTCTCAGCATGCCCTTGAAGACCGCGGCGATTTCATCGACGAGGACCTGGGGTTCGACGCCCCGCTTGAGGGCGGTCTGCTGGACCTTCTGGCCGTGCTCGTCTAGACCCGTGAGGAAATGCACCTTACGGCCGCTCATGCGCATGTGGCGCGAGATCACGTCCGAGAGGACTTTCTCGTAGGCATGGCCGAGGTGCGGCGAGCCGTTGGCATAATCGATGGCCGTGGTGATATAGAACGGACTGGGCATGAAAAGATACCCAAGGGAATAGGGCACGGAAAGGGTCGAGGACAACCCCGAAGGCTCGGCGGAAGGGGAAACCGACCTCAGACCGCATCCCCGGCCCGCACGACGTGGGGCTGGTAGGCGATTTCAAAGGCGTAGCTCATGCCGGCGCGCAGGGGCATCGACTTATCACGCTGCAAGGTCTGGTAGAAGTGAACCTTCCCCCAGCAGGTACGGTGCTTAGGGCTGTCGCTCACGACCTTGGTCTCGGCCCAGGTAGAATGGAAGTCGTCCTTGATGACTTCGCAGCGATGGGACTCGGCGCCGAGTACCAGAGAGTTGCCGGGAGTCATGCGCGAATGTGTCGTAGCAATGGGTAGTACGAGTCGGAAATCCTCTAGCATGACGGCTGACTTAGCGGTCAAGGTGAAGCGACCGACGATACGGCCTCCATTGAATTCCCAGTCGACCTTAAGGGAAGCGACGTTCGCGGAGACCTTTTCGTCGCGGTCGATCAAATCAGGCTGGTCGTAGCGGAAGTGGTAGGTGCCTGCCTTGGTGCCCATGGCTACCTGTGCGTTTTTACCGTAGAACGACGGAGTGTACACCTTGTCCCCGATGGTGAACTCAGGGATGAAAGGGCTACTCTGCTGGTTGGACGGCCAATCGAAGACGCCCGGCATGTGCGGGAAGGCCAGTGAGTCAGAGAAACGATGCGACCCGGAAGACACTAACGGAAGGATGATGTGCAGTCCAGAGGCTGGATCCTGATAGGAGAGCAGGCCTTGTTCTTTGCGAGGGGACTTGTCGAAGGAGAAGTAGCGGCAGACCGGCAGACGGCTGCCGGTCTTGACGACTTCAAGGTCGCCACCAATGGTCTTGGCGAGGCGCGACCACTGGGAGAGGTAGCGGGCCGCATCGAAGTTGGCCATGCGGGTCGTGTGCCCGGGGATGGTGTCGCGTTCGGCGTCACGGACGATGATCAGGCCGTGTTCGGCGTCAAAGAAGGTCGTGAAGAAGTTTGCGTAAAGACGACGGACGAGGTCGCGGGCGAGGGGCTCCTTGTCGACGGGAACCCAGCGGTCGCGCAGCGCCTGGAGGAGCAGGGTGATGCAGTGCATCTGGCCGTAGGCGCCGATACCGCGACCGTAAGACCAGCCCAGGCCGTCTTCACGGACGGTATCCATGATGACGCGGATGTATTTCTCAGCCAGCGCTCGTAGCTTAGGCAGCTTGGAGTCGCGCAGCTGGATGTTCGCGTGCAACTGAAGGGACTGGCGGATGAAAATCAGCGAGACGACGCCGTATAGGTCGAAGGCGCCACCGAAGTTATCGGCGTTCGCACCCTTGGAGGCCTCGTCATGGAATCCACCAGTAGATGCGGCGGTGATGCGATCCATGAAGCGGTCGACCAGCGGGCCGGTCTCATCCTTCTTCGTCAGGCCGAAGGAGAAGCGGCAAACAGCCTTGGCGATATCGAAGGCTTGGACGTGGTCATGATGGTCGTTCTCGATGGCCAGCCGTTCGTCAATGAGGTTGCGGGTGGCTTCGTCGAGGATTTCCCAGACGGGGTTACGCTCGCGGGTTGGGCCGAAAGCGAGGAGTCCCAGGCAAGCGAAAGCCATGCCATTATCAGAGCCTTTGCTCACGCGGACCTGGGCGGTGATGGTCCGAGCGACGATTTCGGCGATGTTCTGGCGGTCGAGGTGGAGTTCACCCGTGGCGCGGAAGTATTCCCCGAAGGCGAGGGCGGCGTGGCCGGGTTCATCGGCCCGAGAGACTTCCCCGGCTACTGGCACGACCGTGCCATCGGCTGAAAGGGAATTGAAGTTAAGTTTGAGGAGGGCCTTGGTCTGGTCCAGGCACTGACTCGCGAAATTCTGCATGCGAAAGGTTGGGATTGGGGCAGGCCCCCCCACCAGTCAATGCATCATCGTAAAAAATTCGTTATCCCGCCTTCGCTTACCAGACTCATAAGCGCGGGAAAGCCCTGTTATTAGGCCTCGAAGACGACTTCAACGGGGCAGCGGGAGACCCTCGACAGAAGCCTGCCATGGGCTTTCAGGGGCCACCAGCGGTAGAGATGGATATCGATGGGCTTCCAGAGGCCGACCCACCCGCAGATGGTCAGGCCTTCGCGGATGAAGTCGGCTAACTGCGGCCCAGGGGTGATCAGGTCACGAAGAACCAGAGTGGCAGCCAGAAAGAGTAGACCGATCAGCAAGGCTGTTCGTCCTTCACGGAAGAGCTCGCCAAGGTCTCGACGGGCTATCCGGGCACGGTATTCAAAGTAATGTTGGATTGATTCCCGGACCTGACGCGCGGCTTCGGGGTCTTCGGGTTGACGGAGGACTACCTTGATGCGGAGGTCGGAATCCCGCTCATGCTCACGTGCCCAACTCAGGATGAACTCTTCGGCATCATGGTCGAGGTCGCGCTCATGAAAGGGCGAAGGGTCCATGGTATTGAACAGCTGGCCGACGTTGTTAAGCCTGAGTTCAATCAGACCGGGGGGAGGGCTGGACATTTTCAGCGGGGAAGGGGTTTGCCGAGAGCGGATTCGAAGAAGCGGGCTCGCTTCTCACGCATCTCGTTGGACTCGCCGGCTCCATGGCCGGCGCCGGGTACGACGTGAAACTCAATCAAATCTTTCTTGCCTGCCGCCATCAAAGCGTCTCGGAAATCATAGCTGCACTTCACGTCGACATTAGTGTCAGATTCTCCGACAGATATGAACAGTCTGCCACGAAGGTAACTCGCATAATGGGCACAGGAATTCTCTTCATACCATGGGCCAACGGGGTAACCTAGCCACTGCTCATTCCACCACAGTTTATCGATACGATTGTCGTAACATCCACAGTCGGCTGCACCTGCCTTGTAGAAGAAGCCATAAAGCAGCATGGCATGCGCGGTGTTCTGGCCACCGGCCGAGCCGCCGAAGATACCGACGCGGGTGATATCCATGTTTGGTTCGACTTTGGCAAGAGCCTTGGTCCAGCTGATTCGGTCCGCGAAGCCGCCGTCCTTGAGGTTACGCCAGCTGACCTGATGGAATTCCTTTCCCCGGTTGCTGGTACCACGTCCGTCCATTTGGATCACGTAGAAGCCGCGCATCGATAATTCACGGTGGTTGCGATTCCACCAGCTGAAGGAATGCGGCGCAAAAGAGCCATGGGGACCGGCGTAGATGTTTTCAATGACGGGATACTTCTTGGTGGCGTCAAAAGGAAAAGGGCGGGTCACCACGCCCCAGATGTCGGTCTTACCGTCACGATCCTTGGTGACGAAGGGTAATGTCGGAGACCACCCTGCCTTCTTCAGGGGGGTGAGGTCCCCTTCGCCTAGCTTGACGATTAAGCGACCGTCGAGGCCGCTGCGAAGGCTGTAGGTGGGCGCTTGGTCGACGCGGGAAGATATGTCGATAAGGGTGCGTCGATCGGGTGAAAAGATCACTTCATGGTGGCCGTCGGATGGGGTTAAATCGACGAAGCCTTTTCCATCAAGGCCGACTTTGCAGAAGTGTTGGTGATAGGGATTCTCCCCGGGGTTGCGGCCAAGGGCGATAAAGGTGATCGAGCCATCCTTATCGTCGACCTTGATGACTTCTTTCATCACCCAATTGCCTGTGGTAACTGCCCCGATTGTCTTCCCTTCCTTTAGATCGATACCATAAAGATGAAGCCAGCCGGTTCTTTCGGAAAGCCAAAGTGCGTGGTTTTCGTCAATATCGTAACGGTATCGGGTACCGAAAGAGTGGACGAACTTTGGATCTTCCTCGGTGAGAAGTCGCCGCCAGCTTCGACGCTCGACGTCATATTCGATGATGCCATGCCCCGTGAAGCCACGTTTAATAAACTCGGAAAGAAGGCGCTTGGAGTCGGAAGACCAATCCAATCGCTCAGTGGTATAGGATAAAGGTAACACCTCTGCTGAGGGCCGACCGGAGGACTTGCCGTCAATCGAGAAGACCCAAGGGATACGCTCCGTGCGATCGTCGCCTGGCTTTTCATAAGGAATGGATTTCTTGGACTGCTTAATCGTATCTAACACGAGATATTGCCGAATCGGCACCTTCCGCTCCCGCCACAGTGCGAAATGGCGTCCATCGGGAGACCAGCTAATCGGGCCAACCCAGGTTTCCTTGTCCTCAATCGCGTCCGCGGTGAGTTTGGTTTCAGCGTTGCCGTTCTTTAAGTCGATGAGCACGACGTTACCGCTGCGTAGTTCCACCTTGTGTGACTCAGTCGGTGATTCAGCACGAAGGCGTGATGAGGTGAGACGTCGGGATTCGCCCGGCCCTCTGTTAGTCCGCGTGGGTAAAGCGGGATCAATTCTTTTACCTGGTTTAGTAGGGATGAGCTGTTGATTGGCTTCGACGACCCAGGCGGCGTTGTCTGATTCAAGGCGGACGCGACCATCATCCAAAACTATGACCCGGTTGAACGGCCATTTCTTAGGTGTGACTGTGGACTGGGTGATCACTGAAAGTGCTGCCGCTACCTTTTCGTGGTCGAAGGCAGGGCGGACTTTACCGGTCGTGCAATCCACTACCCTCCAGGTTAATCCCGAGTTCTCGCGCCAGGAGTACGCCAAGGATCGACCCGACTCCGACCATCGCACGTTCTCGGGACGGAACATCTGCGCTGGCCAATACCAAGTGTCATATTGCTTCTGCCAGTCGACGACGAACGAAGATTGGGCCAATGCCAGCAGCGGGGTGAGCAGCAGAAAGCGACACAGCATATAAGCATTTCAACCTAATCGGCGTCCGACTCAACCCTACAGAGCCTATTTCTTAGCCTTATTGGACTTGGAGGACTTCGCCTTTAGTCCCGATAGGTAGGCCACCACGTCTCGGATTTCTTCCGGGGTAAGGATGCCTAGCATGGACGGCATCACGGAGACCGGAGGGGTACGAGAGGCGACCGTCGCGACGGTGACTTTCTGGGTCTTGCCGTCAGGCAGTTTGAGGTCGAGGAACTTGGCACTCTCCATCGCGACGCTACCAGCGAGAGTCGTGCCATCCTTGAGCACGATCGTCTCGATGCCGAAGCCTTGGACGATTTTGGCGGACGGCTCGACCAGCGACTGAGCAATCTCGTTCTTGGAGCGCTGGCTTCCTATCAGGCGTAGGGTGGGCCCGACCTCGCTACCTTCATCGGAATCGACGCGATGGCAGGCGATGCAGTTGGCGCCAAGGTGTCCGTTGACGATGGCTTTACCGCGGCTCGTATCTCCGCCCTCGGTGAGTAGTTCGTAGGGAATCTCGACGCTGGCCATCTGTAGGCCGTCCTTCGGAGCGCCGGCGAGATACTTTTTAAGAGACGTGGTGACTTCAGCCGAGCTAGATTCGCGAGCTAGAGTGAAGACATCGAGCTTGAGTCCGGCGTCGAGCTTGCGGGCGACCAGGCGGTCAACGAGTTCCTGCAGGAGTTTGATGGAGTCGGCATCATCGCGACCGCGGAGCGCTGCGACGACGGCCTGTTTTTCGGGTATTTTAGCTGACTTGGAATTGATGATCTGACGGGCGAGTTCCATGGCCACAGCCGCATCGCGGAGGAAAAGCTGGCCGACTGCTTCGATGCGGACTTCGGAGGGATTACCTTCGCCAGCGGCGGAGCGGAGCGTGCGGACGATTGCTGCGGGTTCGATGGACTTGCGTCCAAGTAGGCGCAAGGTCTGCAGGCGTACGCCGGGAGCCGCCTTGAGGTCTTCCGCCAGAGCAAGGAGAACCGGAAAAGGGAGATCTAACTCATATTTCACCATCAGTTCGAGCACGGCGGCGCGTTCTTCGGGTTTTTGGAGCGTAAGCAGGTCGGCTTGGCGTGTTTTGAGGACGCGAGTGATCGTGGCCTTGTCGCGGGCGGCATATTGCTTGGCGGTACCGTCGATGAGGTCGAGGACGGGCGGCTGATCAAAGACTAGCATGGCTTTCAATGCTTCGCTGCGCAGCGGTGTTCCGTCAGGCTGCTTCAGCGTCCATACCAGGAGGCGGGAGAGGGCGGCTTCGTCACCTTGACGAAGATTGGCATTCAAGGCCCTCCGTGCGGCTTGGAAGGGTAGGTTGGGCTGACCAAATGCTGCGGCCAGGGCCGAGTGGACGGAAGGAATGCCTTCGTCGTCATGGATGGCACGGACGGCTTCGTTGACGACGTCAGGATTGGCATGTGCAAGGAGTTGCCCGAGCAAAGGAGATTTTTGCCGAACGAGCGCCAAGGTGGCGAAAACGGCCTGGGCGCCGGATTCAGCTTGAGCGACGGAGAGCAGAGTTTCGGCAGATTGCGTGCCGGCGAGTCCGCTGACGAGGCCGTGACGAAGCCAGGGAAGTTGTAGTTCAGCCGCGGCATCCTGAAAGAATATTTCGAAGGCCACCTTGCCGGTCAGTTTTCCTAAACTGAGTCCGGCCTGGGTTCGGACGCGGAGGTCTTTCTGGGAGAGTTGTGCGGCGACTTTAGCCACGAGCTTATCAGTCGACTTGGCTTCACTAAGGACCTTGAGCGCTTGGACCCTAATCTCGCTGTCGGAGTCGTCCAAGAGGGGGAGGGCAGCCATCGAATCAGCAACCTTGCCTTGGCGTAAACCAATACCGTATCCCCAGATGGCATGGATGCGGGCGAAACGATCTGCCTCGGGTTTCTTCGCTAAGGCGAGCATGTCATCCCAGGCTCCGAGTCGGTCGAGACGGAGCGAGGCGTTTACGCGCACGCGCTGATCGCGATGTCCCAGTAGCACCAGCAGTTCGTCCTTTGGGATGGAGACTGAAAAGGGCTTGGATAGAATCTGCTCGGACGTCTTGTCGACATTCGGCGCCACGTCGAAGCGCCAGATTGCACCTTTGCCATCGAGCGGGTATCCGCCGATCCAGTCGGCGAAATAGGCTCTACCGTCGGTGCCCCAGGCCATGCCGATCCCCATGATGTCGCTGTTGACGACCTGGAGTTTGGTCTGCCGAAAAGAGTCCTGGTCGGGCTCCAGTGTAAAGGCATCCATCTTTCCCTTTGGGAATTGATCGAGGAAGAAGCGGCCACGAAGGTCGCCGTCTAAGGCGTGGCCAGGCTCGCGCAGGAAGCCCGCCGGGCCGTCGGAGTAATTGGCGATGGGCGGGGTGATGAACAGTGGCTGGTCAGCCGCGCCTTTGGGCATCCATATGTTCTCCTTTATCCAGCGGCTTTCGGTCTTCTGATACTGATGTTGGTTACGCCAACCGGAGTCGGAGCCCTCAAGAAGATACATTAGCCGTTCCCGCTCTTTCGGTTGGTCACCATCGTTGTCTACGCCGATCACGTTACCGAAGTCGTCGAAAGCGATTTCTTGAGTATTACGGATGCCGTGGGCGTAGACTTCAAAGTTCGCACCGTCTGGCTCGCAACGCAGCACAGCACCTTGGTGTGCGAAAAAGAAATGGCGTCCTTCCTTGCTGATAACGTTCCCGCCTTTGTCGCCGACCGTCCAATAGATACGACCGTCGGGTCCCAGACGGAGTCCGTGCATATCATGACCGGCGTAGGCGATGTGGCTGCCGAAACCCGTGGCGATAAGTTCTTTCACGTCGGCGACGCCATCGCCGTCGGTGTCCTTGAGGCGCCAGACGTCGGGAATGGCGGTGACGTAGACCCAGCCGTCGTGATACAAGACGCCTGCGGCGATGCCGGAGACGGGCGAATTGAAGCCTTCGGCGAAGAGCGTCAGTCTATCGGCCACGCCGTCGCGATCCGTATCGGTAAGTTTGTAGATAGCTTCCTTGTGGAACGTGAGGTCCTTCCAGTCGATTGATCCATCCTTATTGTGATCCTTGAGTCCGCCGCGGGGAGATCGAAGCTTCCCTGGCGCCAGTTCACGTTGAAAGAATGTTAGTTTCTCGGCAGGAGAAGTCAGGCCGACGTCGTCGGGCACCCAGATGGAATGTTCGCGGATATCGAGGTCGGCGGCTTTTCGGCGTGTTGTAGACGCCACGTAAACGTTGCCGGCTTCATCCACCGTGACCGAAGTGGGGTCGGGGATGTTGAGGTCGCCTGACCACTTGAACGGTTTCACCTCTGCGCCGAGTACGGCGAACGAAGCGACGAACAAGGCTAAGGAGGGAGCGAGGGACATCGACTTAACCGATGAGCACCAGATAGAGTTCCTTTGGTCCGGGGGCACCGAGGCCAGGGATGACCTGGGGGCTCAGCTGGTCGACGAAGTAGGGGATGAAGAGGGAGATGCGCACGACATCAGCGCAGGAACGCTTCGTGGAGGCCGCCGTCGACGGTGATGACCTGTCCGGTCGTTTTGCTGAGTCGATTGGTCACGAGAAGGAAGTAGGCTTCGGCCTGGTCGGCGGGGGTGATGGGGTTCTTAGTCAGGGTGCGATCGGCGTAGAAGCGGGAGAGCTTCGTGGTCAGCGAATCGGTCGCCTCGTCATCGGTGTAGGGAATGTTATACTTCGCAAGCGACGCGATCACTCGGTCGCGCGGGAACATCGCCGAACCCTGCACCACGGTGGCCGGGGCCACGCCGTTGACGCGGATAAGGGGCGAAAGCTCCATGGCCATCTCGCGGACGAGGTGGTTGGCGGCGGCCTTCGAGGTGTCGTAGGCGACGGAGCCCTTCTTGGCCACGGCAGCGTTGGCGCTGGTGGTCAGGACGAGGTTGCCGCGGAGACCCTGTTCCGTCCAGGTCTTGA
>Ga0209617_10000805_pt1 | contig 14259 bp, 9 predicted proteins | sample LakEriepJuly2011_2_FD_187459 | JGI IMG/M metagenome (GOLD analysis project Ga0209617, IMG submission 187459) | Freshwater microbial communities from dead zone in Lake Erie, Canada - CCB epilimnion July 2011 (SPAdes) (version 2) | ecosystem: Environmental > Aquatic > Freshwater > Lentic >... | reverse complement strand
CCAGCTATCAAGCTCTATCACTTCTTTGAAAACTTCTAATTCAACTTCGAAAATTCAAATGCAATCTGTAAATAGTTCAATTAGTAAGTACAACTCATCTATCATGCAGTTGAAGAGCACAACCAATAAGAATTTAGCATCGATTGAAAATTCTAAGAAAATTGGCTCAAACATCACTACTTTAAACAAAACTAAGGATCTAACTTCTGCGCAGTTGCTGCAAGCAAAAGATGCGCTTAAGCAAACAATGAACTCACGCAATTTGCTTTGTAGTCAGGGTTTATAAGTAATTAATTAGCAGAATAGGGCTAGTCGGGTAACTCTGGCTAGCCCTATTCTTTTCCCCTTTCCGAAGTATTTAAGTGTTTAAGTGGCTATCTTGAAATTATTTCGAATCGGTAGCTTCGTGTTGGTTCTCGCCACTTTTATTTTCGGCACAAATAAAGATCAACCTGATTTTCTTAATGATCTGCTGCTTTATAACGCTGTTCCGCTGGCTTTATTGGTTTTAAGTATTTACGCCTTAAAGGGTGAAGATCTACGCACCCGTCTCTCTTTCGAATTAGCGCTCTTTTTCTGGTTTGCCGGGTCAGTAATCTCTTCATTAACGGCTGTCTACTTATTTACAGCTGATCTTCAATTGATCTCTGAATTCCTCTACCTGCTCTTTTACCCCTTTATATTTATTGCTATCCCACGTCTACTTAGCTCAAGTGTTGCTAGCACAATTCTGGAGAACATCGATGCTGCGATTGTCGCTCTCGGCGTCAGCGCTCTTGCCTCGGCTTTACTCATGAAGCCAGTCTTGCCAAACTACAACGGTAATCAATTAGAGACATTTTTTGCCATTATTTTTCCAGTTGCTGACATTGTGTTAATTGCACTCATTATTTCGCTAAATCCATTTCATCGAGTCATTTGGCGAAACTTTATTCTTACCTTTGGAATTTTTGCTTTCGCTTCTGCTGACTTTGTAAATCTTTGGTTAAGTAGAAATGGAAATTACAGATTCGGAAGCTGGACTGATTCACTTTGGCTAATAGCACTACTTCTTATCGTCGAATCGCTATGGCACAAGCGAGATGAAAGCAACTCGCGGGTGCCAACTCATCCAATATTAATCGCGGTGGCTGTTTTGTTCAGCGCAATACTTTTATCATTGCTGGCACTAAAACCTGGCTACTTGCCCGGATTTATAGTTGGTCCAGCAATCGCTACTCTATTTCTAGCTTTCATTCGAATGGTTGTTGCACTTCGACAAGCTCAAGAAATCGGTGCGGAACGAACTCTGGCTCGAACTGATGAATTAACTGGGCTACCAAATCGACGTAAGTTCATGGCCGAGCTAATTGAATTTTCGAATACGCAAGGTGCACTCTTGTTGCTAGACCTAAATGGCTTTAAACCAATTAATGACAAGTACGGCCACGAAGTTGGTGATCAACTATTACGAGCAGTCTCGCAACGATTCCGACGCTCGCTACCAAGTCATTCCACGCTGGCACGCTTAGGCGGCGATGAGTTTGGCGCTCTGATTTCCGGTGACTTCGAAAGCACAATGGAGGCAGCTTTGGCACTTCATGCCAGCGCAAGTTATCCATTCGCGATAGCTGGTGAAACGATAATGATTGGCGTCAGTGTTGGCTTTGTAACCAATGATGGCACCCGCGACATGATGCACCGCGCAGATCAAGCGATGTATAAAGCTAAGCGCGAGGATCTTGGGGTTTGTCAGCTTTAATTTCTGATAAACGTGCAAGTGATTCGATCCGTTCGGCTGCGTGATCGACAACTCGCTCTGCATAACCATTGCTATAACCATCTAAATACAACCAAGGTTCGTGAATCTCAGCCGCTGATAAATGCGCCAGCTCTGGCACAAATTTTCGAATGTAATCACCTTCAGCATCAAAACGCTTACCCTGCTCGATCGGATTAAAGACTCGGTAGTACGGTGAAGCATCTGTGCCGCAGCCAGCTGTCCATTGCCAGCCGTGCGAGTTCGACGCCACATCAAAATCGATTAGATGTTCGCCAAAGAATCGAGCACCATGCTGCCACTCCAAATGTAGATCTTTAATTAAGAAGGACGCCACAACCATTCGCGTGCGATTATGCATCCAGCCAGTTTGCACAAGTTGTCGCATAGCTGCATCTACAAATGGGTAGCCAGTCTTGCCTTCACACCAAGCGTTAAATTTTGAATCAGGTTCGTCATATCGCATCTCTTTAAAGCGAGGTGCGTAGTAATCCCAAGTTGTATGCGGATTGTGATGCAGTACGTCGGCATAAAATTCGCGCCACGCAATTTCTTTGCGAAACACATCATGTGCTTTACTATCGCCCAACTTGGCAAGCAATGTGCGCGGATGTATCTCGCCCCATCGCAAGTGTGCACTTAAGCGACTAGTGCCATCAATGCCGGCAAAATTGCGATTCTCATCGTAGGAATCTAAACCAGAACTTTGAAATTCTTGCCAGCGATCAAGGGCTACGTTCTCGCCAGCTGAAATATTTATTTCAGAATTCCACTCTGGAAAATTGCGGTCTCCGGCAAGTGGCTCAGCAGCCTTAATATTCAATGGTTTTGCAGCTGGCGCGCGCCAACCATGAGTGCACCAAGCACGATAGAACGGCGTGTATACGCGATAAGGAGTTTCGTCGCTTTTACGTACTCGCCCTGGTGCAACTGCATATGGACTACCTGTTTGAGTTAACTCAATTCCATTGGCGATAATTTTGGCATCGCGCGCAACTCCGTATGGTGTGTAATCAGCACTTACGTGAACTGAGTTAGCACCGTAACGACTCATTACATCTTTAAGCACTTCGCTTGGTTCGCCGGCGATTACCAAAAGCTTTTCACCTAAAGACTTATCTAGAGCTCGCAGGCTTTGAGCAAGGTATGCCAGGCGGAATGAACCGGATTTGCTTGCGATTCGACTATCCATAATAAAGAGCGGAACTATCTCATCGCTCTCTTCGATCGCCGCCAATAGTGCGGGGTGATCAGAGATGCGCAGATCACGGCGAAACCAGATGATTGCCCGCTTCTTTACATTCTCGGCTGCCATGGCATTATTCAACCACTATGGAGTTAATTAAGAGATATCAAGTTCGCGGCGTACCGGGTGAGGTAAACCGAGTTCAATTCGATGGCCGCACAGTGGACTTCTGGATTCCTCGTGGCGATACCCAGCACCTACTGATTGCACATGATGGCCAGAATGTTTTTGATGGCAAGACTTCTACGCACCGCCGTAGCACCTGGGAGATGGCGCAGACTGCGATTCGGGTTAGCGAGCACCTAGGAATTACGCCGCCGGCAATAATTGCTGTTTTTCATAGCAGCTCAAAGCAAGATCAGCATGGCCGAGGCAATGATTTGTCCCCACAAAGATTCTTTCAAGAAGATGTGGTTGTCAATTCGGCAAATGTAGTAAAAGCTGATTTAGCTCAACTACGCGGCGATCAATATCTAAATATGATTTTTGATCAAATCGTGCCGGAAATCCTCAGCGCTTATGAACTTGAAATACCAGTTTCTAACCGCGCAATGATTGGTTCAAGCATGGGGGCTTTATCAACTCTTTACGCTGGAATTCAACGCCCTGATCAAATGAGTGCCTTGCTGGCACTTTCGCCGCATTGGACTATTGGTGGCAACCGTTTAGTAGAACGCACTATCGAAGAGTTACCAAGTCCCGGAACCCATAAAATCTGGATGAGCCGCGGAACAAAAAGCTTAGATGCTGATTACAAACCTTTTCAAGAATATGCTGATCGATTAATGAAAGAAAAAGGTTACCGAATCGGGCATGACTTTGTAACTAAGGTTTATGAAAAGAGCAGCCACAACGAAAGATCGTGGGCAAGTTATCTAGACCAAGTGATGAAGTTTTGGCTTAATAACTAATTTTGTATTTAATAATCTTTGAAACCGCGGTTTTGTTTGCTGCATTCTTTACGATTGAGACAAACTCTAAATTAGTACCACTCTTGTAATTACGCGGCTCTAAGAACACGCGATACAAGCCAGCTGCAGCTATGTCGCCCTTTACAGTGCGGCGATCTGAAGTTCCGATGTTGACCCAATTCTTACCGGCCTCACGTACTAAGTAAGTTACTTGGTTGTATTCATCACCTTTAACTGTTGAACTAAGCTCTAGCAAATAATCCATTGCAAAATCAGATCGTGGCTGATTAAGAATAATTGCAGGAGCGAGTTTGGCTTTGAACTTAGTTGCAGCTTTGAGAACTACATAGTTAGTGGCACCAACTTTTACAGTCAAATTAGCACCGGTTGCCGATGAAGAGATTGCAGAACCGAGTATTGGTGTCCACTTTGAGCCACCGGTGCTTACATTGAACTTGACTTCTTGCGGTGTCTCGCCAGAGTTAAAAACAACTGCGTATTCCTGGCCATTCAAGTAACGTGTGACTACAAATACCTCGCTGTTGTTAAAACGAATCTGCTGTGTACCTGCACGCAACGCTGGATTAGCTTTAATAATCCCCTGCATTGAAGTGATCTGATCTTCGAGCGGATTTCTAACATCAAAAGCACTTCGGTTGCCGATCGGGTCTGACCCAATGCGCTTTTCATCCTGCCAATATGAAACCAGAGTAGGGAACATGTCTTGACGCGCTGCTTTATCGCCGCCACTGCCGGTCATTCCCTTTTCGTCACCGTAATAAAGCGCCGGGCCACCGCGTAGTAAGAACAGAAGTGCGTTCGCTAACTTAGATTTTGCCAGCGCATCGGCCTCATCGCTTGCGGCGTTATCGATAAACATTCCGATTCGACCCATATCGTGGTTGCCTAGGAAAGTAGTTAACCCATATGCCGAGGTTGTTGAAGTCGTGTAAAGATCATCTGCATTAAATAGTTCAACTAGTTTCTCAGCGCCACGACCATTGGTTACAAAAGCAGTCACATTACTTTGGAAAGCAAAGTCAAGAACCCCAGGAAAGGCTTGATCGCGAACAAACTGTGCAGTAGTCAACGGGTTTGAGTCAAATACTTCACCATAGATAGGGAAATCAGTTTTTCCCGCAGCTTTAGCAGCTTTCAATATTGCTGGAATAAAAGCTTGCCAAAATTCTGGGTTTACATGTTTGGCGGTATCGATGCGATAACCATCGATTCCGAACTTGGTAATCCAACTGCTCCAGACATCAATCCAGCCTTTTACAACCTCTGGCTTTTGGGTAAATACATCATCTAAACCGAAGAAGTCGCCATCTAGAACTGAGGTGCCAGACCAATTTGAATCACCACGATTGTGATAATTAGTAATGTCATTTAGAAATGCTGGTTTTTTGATGTTCGCATTCGCCGCATCAACTGAAGGTTTCTTGGCAAATGAAACATTGGCATCTAGTTTTGGAAAGGTGTCTTTCCCGGCAAACAAAGCCGGCTCAAATGGTTTCCCAGCAGCATCTAAATAAGGTGCGCTCTTGTGACTAACGTAGGCGTTGTTATCGGCGTACTGAATTACATCAGCAGTGTGGTTTACGACGATATCAATAATGACTTTCATGCCAATCGCATGAGCTTTTACAACCAGCTCCTTGAAGTCATATTCGCTACCTAGGTACGGATCTACCGTTGTGAAATCTAAGCCCCAATAGCCGTGATAGGCCGCTGAATTTCCTTGCATGGTTTGTTGCTTAACCGGTGGCGTGACCCAAATAGAGGTAAAGCCCAGCTTTTTCAGGCGATCGAGGCTATTTGTAATGCCTTTGAAATCGCCACCATGAAACATGCCGTAATTAGTTGGGTCAAAGCCGCTGTCATATGAACCTGCTTTAAGGCCACCATTGTCGTTGGACCGATCGCCATTTGCATAGCGATCGGTCATAACAAAGTAAGCAGATTCATCACTCTGTGCACCACGAGCGATATTCGTGGCAAGAGCTGCAATATTTTCAGCAGCCGAACTTCCGGCAGCCGAAATACCCAAAGTTGCAATAGTGAATAGAGCGATAACTTTTTTCATTAAGCAACTTCCCAAATGCCAGCTAGACCATTCTTGGACTTTAATTTTAAGCGCGAACCGCTAGCAGTTGGTCCGAAATGAGTTCCAATAATTGAGTAACCAAATTTGCTTAGATCAACATCAACTTTGGTTTTATCGCGAGCGATCAAAATCAATAAATTCTGATCCGTTGCTTCGCGTAAGAATAGGAGGTGATCATCTTGCACATCAATCCAACGCAAGCCACCTTCAATGAGCGCAGGTGCGGTACGACGAAGTTTTACAAGTTCTTTAACCGAATTCAAGAAGTTGTGATCCCAATTATGGGCATCATCCCAAGTCATGGTACGACGAGCATCCTCACCCCACGCGCCTTCTATTCCAATTTCATCGCCAGCAAAAATTGATGGCACGCCTGGATAAGTTAGCAGTAGACCCATAGCTGCCATGTGCTTCTCTTTATCGCCACCAACAACATTGCGCATACGAGCAGTGTCGTGTGAGTCCAGCAGAGTCATGCTGTCAATTAAATTACGCCAAGGAATTGATGAGTTAAATACCGTCATTGCTTTAACGAATTGCGCACCAGTTGACTTAGGCATCGCAATTGGTAAACCATGGAAACCGCCTGTTTCTAGATTTGGATTGTGATTAAACCAAGCCCAGAGTGGTCGCATGAATCCGTTGTAGTTCATGGTGCCATCCCAACCGGTGCCATTTAAATCTGTTGGCCACATATCGGCATTTTCAGCTACTAACCAAGTATTTGGCTTCATTTTGTTCATCGCAGTGCGGATATCACGCATAACTTCATCGTGCAGATCGGCCTCGCGATAGCGGCCGGTTTGGTTGCCTACATCGATACGCCAGCCATCTAGGCCATATTTCGGAGATAGCCACTTTTGAATAACTGAATTTTTAGCTTCATAGAAACGCTTGCGTAATTCAGCTGAAGCGAAATTTAATTTAGGCATTTGCTTAACTGCATAAAAAGTCGCATAGCCAAACGGGGTTTTCTTATCCCAGTAGAAGAACTTGTTCTCTTTTGAACTCTTGCTCTTTTGACCCGTTAAGAACCATAGGTGTTCATTGCTACAGTGGTTTGTAGTGATGTCGCCTAGCACTTTGATCTTTGCTTTCTTGGCAGCTTTCATAAATTCAAAGAATGCTTTGTCGCCACCAAGTAGTGGATCTATTTTGTCGAATGAAGTTGCGTCATATCGATGATTTGATTTTGATGGGAAAAATGGAGTGAAGTAAATTCCATTTGCACCTAAATCAATTACGTGATCAAGGTGAGCCGTGATTCCTTCGAAGTCACCACCGAAAAGTTCGATACCAGTAGTTGGGCCATGACCATGTGGCAGCGCATTCCATTCCATTGGTAGTGCCCAGTCAGGTGCTGGGCGTTCTACACCTTTAGCAAAACGGTCTGGGAAAATTTGGTAGAAAACTGAACTCTTTAGCCAAGTGGTCGTGCGTGGGCGAGCGATGATTCGAAAATCTTCGTTGGTATGAACATCGTGGCCAAATAAACCTGAAGCGTTTAACCATTCATACTTGCCGGCCCGCGTGAATAGAAAACGATATTGAACGTCGTAGTTCTTAACTGGAATTTTGGCTGACCACCAGGACTCAACTTCGCCATCGCTTTCCTTTGTCAGCTTGGCAACAGTTGATTCGCTATCCATGTAGTAACGAACTAGCCCGATATCGAAGGTATAGGTATTTGGTACGCGCACACGAAGCGTTACTTCGGAGCCTATTTTTGGCGCATCGGAACTTACGTAAAGTTCGCTACCGTCGTGGTGAGGTTTTAGATGGGCATTGTTGAAGGAATTGTTGAAGGTCATTTCTTCCCCTTGTGTTTCGCGGTACCTGGCAGGTTGAGCCTAAAAGTACCTGTTTGCCAGCGCTTTTTTCCTCTTAAAAAGGTGCGCTGGTCAGGCTCTAATTGTGACTGTACGGCCGCCATGTAACAGCGTTTAATTACAACGATTTCGATACAAATCCCGTTATGGCTAGAACCGCCGGATAACGGCTTATAAACTCTGACCAATCCCTAACGGGCTTGATCATCCCTCTAAAAAGTTAGAAAGGCAAACAATGATTCTACGTAAGCGTAGCCTTGCAACTGCTCTGGTTCTTGCCGTAGCAGCTTCAGGTGCAATTGTTGCTCCTTCATTCGCAGCAGCTAGTCCAGCAAAGACAGTAACAATCTGGAATGGCGCTGAGACTGCAGCTAAGGATGCACAGACACCAATTATTGCAGCATGGGCTAAGACACAAGGCATCACAATCAACGTGGTGTACAAGAAAGATATTCGAAATGAATTTATTAAGGCTGTTCCAGAAGGAAAAGGCCCAGACCTAATGGTTGGCGCACATGACTGGACAGGTCAACTAGTTGGTGCGGGCGTTGTTGCTCCAATCGTTGTTGGTTCACTAGCGAACAAGTTCTCAAAAGATATGCGTTCTGGTTTCACAGTAGGTGGCAAGCTTTATGGAATGCCTATCTACACTGAAAACATCGCACTTGTTTACAACAAGAGCAAGGCAAAAGATCCAAAGGGTATGACATGGGAGCAACTACTTGCTTCAGATCGTGGCGTAACTCTTCCTTGGGCACGTGGCGGAACAGCTAACGATCCATACCACTTATCTCCAATTGCAACATCATTCGGAATTTCACAGTACACACGCGATAACAGCGGTTGGACAAAGAAGATTGGTTACACCGGCGCAGGTGCAGATAAGTATGCTGCCTGGTTAGCAACTAATGGTCCAAAGTTCATCGACGGTGGCTGGGATCAAATGCGTTGCAACATCCAAAACGGTGGATACGCAATTACTGGTCCATGGATCCTTGGTGGTTTAGCTGAGAAGACTTCAACTAAGTTGATCATGCCTGATGGATCAAAGAAGGATTGCGTTGGCGCAGCTATGACTGCTGATGAAGTTGGCGTTGCTCTCTTCCCATCAGCAGGTGGCAAGACTCCTCGACAGTTCTCAGGTCAATACGGATACTGGCAGTCAGTAAAGGTTGCTGGAGCTAAGAACTCAGTTAACGTAGGAAAGGTTCTACGTTATATCGGTTCAGCAGACTTCCAGGGACAGTTCGCAAACATCAAGGGTGCCGAGCGCATTCCTGCGAACTCTGATGCTCTTGCCCAGCTAACAGACAAGCGTCTTGCTGCATTTGGTGCTGCTGGTCAAAATGCGTACCCAATGGCTTCATTCGTATTCCAAGACACTACTTGGGCCAAGATCGGCGCCGCTGAAAAGGCGATTGTCGAAGGCACCGCCAAGGGTAACCCAGGTGACTTCCTCGCAGCCGCGATGAAGGCTCTACAAGAGACAATCGACGCTTCTTAATTAGCATCGATTAGATGTAGGAACTGAGTTAGGGATCCGAAGCCCGAAGTGGTTTCGGATCCCTAACTTTTCTAGATAAAATTTTACGATAATTGGTTGTTAAAAGTTTCTAAAATTTCGAAGGAGCAGACCGCCCATGAGAAAACGAAATAAAAATTTCGAATTGTATTCAGGCGGTACACCAAGTTTACGTGGCACCTTAGCCAAGATCTTTATCTTAGGTTTAGTTGATGCCGGTGCTGGTTTTGTCTTACTGATTCTTATTGGTAAACAAAAGTATGGTTTTGCGATTTTCTTCGGAATTATTACTTTATTGGTTAACTGGATCTACCTTCGTCGCGGTGGACTTCCTGCAAAGTATTTAGCTCCCGGAGTCTTACTTCTTTTAGCATTTCAAGTTTACGTGGTTGTTTATAGCGGTTATATCTCCTTTACAAACTATGGCTCTTTCCATAACGGTAGTTATACCGAAGCTCTGGATGCCATCCAGCAAGCAGCAGTTGAGCCAATTGAAGGCGCAACTGAGTATGAAATTAAAGTAGTTAAAGCCGAAGATGGCAGTATTCTATTCTTAGGGCTTGATTTTAATAGCGGTAAAGTTTTTCTAGGCGGTGAGAATTATGCCAAGCATCCATGGCGCGAAGTTTCAGCGGCTGATGGTTTGGTTGTAGATGAATCAGGCTACCCAACTTCTCTCTCTGGCGTCACATTCTTGACAGAGGATGAAATTTTAGAAGTTGACCCTGGCGTTACCACAATGAAAATTCCACTAGGACCAAACCTAGATAAAGATGGCTTTATAGCCACGGCTGACGCGTTTTTCGCACAACAGAATCGATTCTCATATATTTATGATGAGAATAATCGAGTTATGACGCGCTTGAGTGATGATAAGAAATTTATTGCAGATGAAAAAGTGGGCTTCTTCAAAAATGCGGACGATGGTGAGCTGCTAAGTGAAGTAGGTTGGCAGGTAAGAATTGGTTGGGACAATTACGCCAAGATTTTCGGCGATAAAGAACTCCGTGGTCCGTTAACAGGAATCATTATTTGGACATTTTTATTCGCAATTGGATCAGTGCTCACCACATTCATTTTTGGTCTTGCTTTGGCGCTGATGTTTAATGATCAACGCATTAGAGGTCTAAAGATTTATCGATCTATTTTCATTTTGCCTTATGCTTTTCCAGCTTTCTTATCAGCCTATGTCTGGAAGGGTATGTTAAATACCCAGAATGGATTTATTAATAACACCATTTTGGGCTTTATGGGCGACAACAAAATTCAGTGGTTCGAGCAACAAGGTGCCGCCCGCGCGGCAGTCTTGCTTGTAAATCTTTGGCTAGGCTTCCCTTATATGTTCTTGATCTGTACTGGAGCTTTGCAAGCTATCCCTAACGATTTAACTGAGGCGGCCAGTATTGATGGTGCCTCGTCATGGAAGATAGTTAGATTGATTAAGTTGCCGTTGCTGTTAGTTTCGCTAGCCCCGCTATTAATAGCATCATTTGCTTATAACTTTAATAACTTTGGTGCAATTTACTTGTTAACCGGTGGTGGTCCATTCTTAGACCAAACTTTGAAGGTAACAGTTGGTGCTACAGATATTCTAATTACCTTTGTTTATCGAATTGCATTTAGCGGATCAATTGGAGCAGATTATGGTTTAGCGAGCGCGTTCTCGGTACTCATATTTATGCTAATCGGCTCGATCTCTTTCTTTAGCTTCAAGCGCACTAAGGGACTAGAGGAGTTAACACAATGAGAACTTTGCAAGCTCGTCACCCTAAAGCTAAACGTGGAGGGTTTATTCGCTGGTTTATGCAAGTAGGCTGGAAGCATATTGTGGGACTAGCCGTTATCGTCTTTGCGACATTTCCTCTCGTTTATATCCTTTCAACATCTCTTACAAAAATGGGAAATATTGAAAACTTCACACTATTCCGTTCATTTTATTTAGGTAATTACACAGATTTGTTAAAATCTTCAGACTATCCTTTTGTGATTTGGATGAAGAACACACTGATACTTGCAGGCGCGACTGCAGTTATCAGTGTCTTTATTAGCGCGTTAGCGGCATTTGCATTCTCGCGCCTTCGCTTTACTGGTCGTCGCCCTGGATTGCTTGCACTGATTTTGATTCAGATGTTCCCCTCTATTTTGGGGCTAACTGCTGTGTTTGGAATTTTAAGTAAGTTAACGGATTATGTGCCAGCCATTGGACTCGGAACTAAAGCCGGTCTTATTTTGGTTTATCTTGGTGGCTCACTAGGTGGTGGAACTTACTTACTGTATGGCTTCTTCAACAGTGTTCCAAAAGAGTTAGATGAAGCAGCGAAGATTGATGGTGCGACACATACCCAAATTTTCTACAAGATTATTTTGCGTTTAGTCGCTCCTGTACTCGCAGTTATGGCGTTGCTTTCCTTTATCGGAACTTTTGGTGATTATGTTTTGGCATCAATTGTATTTAATACCAATACGCAATACACGGTGGCTGTTGGACTTCAATCATTACTTGCCGACCCATGGACAAAGCAATGGGCAATGTTTGCTGCGGGAGCAGTTATGTCATCGCTACCGATAATTATTCTCTTCGTGTCACTGCAGAAGTACATTACTAACGGTCTAACAGGTGGCGCAGTTAAGGGTTAAGCCTGTAACCAAACTGTAGTTTCACCCGGTACTTGGCTACTAATTAGTGGCCTGCTACTTAGTAAAACTTTTCCGTTTGGAAGCTTGACTGGTGATTTACCGAAGTTAGTAAATGATTGCCATCCATTTGGGCGAGCAAAATGCAACACACTGCGATTCCAGTTAAAGATAAATTTAATTTCTTCAGCGCACTGCAAACCTTTGCGCATAGCAATTGCTGCGCGGTAAAGATTTAGCACTGAATTAGCATCTGTTTCGTTTGCTTCAACTGAGTACTTTCCGAAATCAGCTGGCATTGGTAAGTGTGAACCACCGGGGCCGAAGCCAAATGAAGAGCCTGTAGTTGTCCAAGGCAGTGGAATCCGGCAGCCATCGCGGCTACGAGCTTTGCCTGGATTTCTAAACCATTGCGGATCTTGCATTGCTTCGCGAGGCGTATCGGCTACTTCAAACAAACCAAGCTCTTCGCCTTGATAAAGATAGGTAGAACCAGGTAGCGCCAAAATCAACATGGTTGATGCGCGAGCACGGTCAATACCTTGCTTGGCATCAAGGGGCGCCGATTTTCCTTCCGAGATGTACCACTTAACTAGATCAGTTTTATCTGGCAATCCATAACGAGTTGGGTGGCGAACCACGTCGTGATTTGAAAGCACCCAGGTATTTGAAGAACCAGATTTTTCAGCACGCTTCATGCTGTTGCTGATTAAGTGCTTAAAGCGCTTGGTATTCCAATCCGCATGCAATAAATCAAAGTTAAATGCTTGACCAAGTGTTTCTTCGCTTGCATATGCACCTAGGCGGTGCGCAGGCGCACTTGCTTCAGCAACTGCTACGCGTGGTGGGTTGTATTCATTAAATACTTTGCGCCACTGTCGATAAATCTCATGAACTTCATCGCGATCAAAGAGCGGATCGCTGCCGTCGGGCTTGGTTGGATCAATATCCATGGTGCTGCGGGCAGGTAAGCCATCAGAGAAATCTTTGGTTAGCGCGTGTGCAACGTCGATTCGGAAACCATCAACGCCACGATCTGACCAGAAGCGCAACGTTTTAATAAAGTCATCGCGTACTTCTTGATTGTCCCAATTGAAATCAGGTTGTTCGGGTGCGAATAAATGTAAATACCACTGCCCTGGTGTGCCATCTGGTTCAGTGACACGAGTCCAACCAGTTGGGCCGAAGTGGCTTACTAATTCTGAGGGGCGGATATCGCCATTTTCACCGATACCATCATGGAAAATATAACGATCGCGTTCTGGCGAACCGCGGCCAGCTTTTAGCGCAGCCTGGAACCATTCGTGCTGATCAGAGGAATGGTTTGGAACAATGTCTACGAAGACTCTAATTTCAACTTTATGTAACTCTTCAATTAACTTATCGAATTCTTCTAAAGATCCAATACGTGGATCCACATTGCGATAATCAGCAACGTCATAACCGCCGTCGGCTAGCTCAGATGGATAAAACGGGCTTAGCCAAACTGCATCGATGCTTAGCGATTTTAAGTATGGGACCCGATCGATCATGCCGGCGAGATCACCAATACCGTCGCCATTTAAGTCAGCGAAGCTACGTGGATAGATCTGATAAACGACAGCTTGTCGCCACCATTTCTTGTCTCCGGCAATAAATTTGTAATCAGACATAATCTGCAAAGGCTAACAGAGACGGCGGAATTATTTGGCGTTTACCATGCGTTGCAGAGTTGGTAACAAAACAGTTATCCATTTTCGGTAACCACTTTCATTAATATGTAACTTCAAGATTGGCTCATCAGCCATTACATATTGATCGGCAAGGGATAGCCCATCCGGGGCGACGAAATGTGCCCATAAATCAATAAACTCGATATCACTTTGCTTATTTGATTTGATGTAATCATTAGCTTCAATTACTCGATTACGCAGATCCACGCCTGAATCTTCGATGCCTCGGGGCAGGATCGTGTGCAGAAGGATTTTGGTTTCCGGTAATTGCTGCTTAAGCTCTTCAACAATAGCTAAGACGCGTGCGCCAACATTGGCACCCTCACGATTTAACAAAGTATTTCCAAAATCATTAGTGCCAATTAAAACTGAAACTATATCGGGCTTAGATTCAGCAATTTTTGGAATCATTTCAAGTAACGCATCGGTTGAATCACCTGAAACTGCAAAGTTGAACACTTCTGCAAAATCAATCGCCTCAGCCCAATTTCCAGAAGCTGTAATGCTGTCGCCAGCAAATGCGATCTTCAATTTGTTAG
>Ga0209617_10000803_pt1 | contig 14277 bp, 13 predicted proteins | sample LakEriepJuly2011_2_FD_187459 | JGI IMG/M metagenome (GOLD analysis project Ga0209617, IMG submission 187459) | Freshwater microbial communities from dead zone in Lake Erie, Canada - CCB epilimnion July 2011 (SPAdes) (version 2) | ecosystem: Environmental > Aquatic > Freshwater > Lentic >... | reverse complement strand
TCAGAATTTTAGTTACTCCATGAAGTTTCTTACAATTAAACTCAATAATATCGCCATCATTAAGTTGATAATCTTTGCCATCATAATTAAATATACAACTACCAAGATTCACAGTTCTAGCAATTGGTCTAGAATAACTATGATCCCGATGTGGTATAATCAATCCGGTACTTTGAATATTACCAATCTTGCCACCAAAAGTTAACAAGCCGATATTATTTCCGGGATAAACTCGCTGACAAAAATTCCCAAGTCTATCATTATGATAAGCTTTAGTAATTGTTCCAGGAGTTCTCAAATCACACTCATGAAATAACCAAAGGCGATATCTGCCTTGAGCGTAACTAGAAACATCGCTAGTCATTAAATTCACGCTTTCTCTACAAAAGCTTCTTAAATCAGCTAAAGTTTCGGATTTAACTTTACTAATTAATTTCAAATCACTGGGGTTAGGATTCATGAAATTCTCCAAATTACTCAACTCCCCTCAGCGATAGCGTCCCCAACGACTAAACATCAAAAAAGTCCTGACAGTGGGAGTCAAGACTATTAAACTAAATGTGAGCTAAAATCTTACCAATTTCATCATATTCAGCATCACGATTTACAGGGTATTCTTCACTTTCATTGCTTGTGAAGTTCACATTCAAGAAATGATTTTTACCGTGATAGTAATTACCAACAAATAAATCACAACAATGATGATATAATACAAGTTGATGATTAGTTAAACAGGGTTGAATATTATCACGTTCAAAGCGAAGTTTTTCAGTAAGTTTATCAAAGTCAATACCCTTTTTCTTATTGGGTTCAGGAGGTAAACCGCTACCAAATTTACTGGGGATGTTAATTGCCATAATTCCTCATGTTAGATAATCAAAAACATCAAGTGATAACATTAAAAAAAAGCCCTAATCCCCAAAGGAGACTAGGACTGTAAACTAATTAGTATGGAATGTTATCTGGTTGATTACCTTCAACATAATCAACACTGGCAGGTTCGTTATTAAAACTAGCTGGTTCATTACCAATACCAGTAGCTCGATTACGTTTCTGATAATATCTATTCCTTTCAGCAAGTAAGTCATCTACGGTATAACCTAAACCTGCAATAAACTTATCAAACTTGGCTTGATCCATCTTATGAATGTCATGAGTTAACCATTCTGCTTCAAAGATTTTATAACCTTCCTGACCTTTGATACGATTATCAATCTTGTACTGTTCCCAAGCCAAAACTCGAATTCCATCCTTGAGTTGAGAAAGTTTCTTGTCAGCTTTGGAAAGAATGTTGATAGCCATAACAAAACCTCGAAAACAACGCCCCCTCTGCGCGATAGCGCCCCTACCGATAACTTCCGGGTAACTCAAGACTATGGCTTACGCCACGCTGCGCTATCAATGCCAATAGGGGGCTGATTACCTATGTTTACAATGCTGATAATATTGATAATGCTTCGGGGTTCTCAAGTGAATGAGCGATCGCCAGGAGCATTATTAATTATACTAAATTTTGTAGTATATAAATCTCAGACAATATCATACTATTGACAACAAAATTAATGGTATCATAAAGAAGTTGGGGATTTATTATAAATCCCAAAAACCGGGGGCAAATATGACAGAAGCAACAGCGAACTATGATCAAACATGGAAAGAAGCTATAGGGGAATATTTGGAATTATTCTTACAATTCTTCTATCCAGACATTCATCAAGAAATTGACTGGAGTAACCCTCCTATTTCCTTAGATAAGGAACTAGAAAAAATTACCGCATCTAGTCAAACTAAAAAACGCTATGCTGATAAATTGTTTCAAGTGTGGTTATTAAATAATGAAGTAATTTGGATTTTAATACATATAGAAGTCCAAAGTCAGCATGATAAAGAATTTCCACAAAGAATGTTTATCTACAATTATCGTTCCTTTGATTTATTTAATAAACCAGTGATTAGTTTAGCAATATTAGGAGATGAAAACAAAAGTTGGCGACCAAATAGTTATGAATACGGTTTAGGTAATAGTAGAGTTAAAATGGAATTTAGTATTGTCAAACTATTAGACTATCAATGGTCAGACCTAGAAGCAAGTAATAATTTATTTGCTATAATAGTAATGGCACATCTAAAAACCAAAGCTACTACTAGGGACTTAACTGCAAGAGAACAATGGAAGTGGAGTTTGGTTAGACCATTATATCAAAGAGGCTTAACTAAGTTTGACATTATTAATCTAGTTAAGTGCATTGATAAAATGATGACTTTGCCACCACCATTACCACCACCATTACAAACGGAATTTCAAACCAAATTAGATGATTACGAAAAGGAGTTAAATATGCCATTCCTCAGCACTATTGAAGAAAATGCCCAAGAAAAAGGTAAGGAAATTGGCAAGGAAATCGGTAAAGAAATTGGGGCTAGAAAAACTTGCCAAGAAAACATTATCAAAATCCTCACCAATAGATTTGATAATCTTCCAGAAAAGATGATCTATGCTATCAAGCAAATTGATGATATGTCCATCCTGGAAAATTTACTTTTACCCAGTATTAATGTTAATTCTTTGGAGGAATTTCAGCAGTTAATTGACTCGGCTTTACATAAAAATTAATCATATCAGATTCCCGAATTATTAACTAAATTCATCATTTATTGAGAAAATGGAAAAAAGCAGTCGGGGATCTGGTACATAAATAATAAACCAGAGAGATAAATAGTAATCATGACCAATATTACAGCAAATTATGATCAAACATGGAAAGAAGCTATAGGACAATATTTTGAATCATTTCTACAATTCTTTTATCCAAAAATATACGAACAAATTGACTGGAGTAAAACTCCTATATCTTTAGATAAGGAACTAGAACAAATTACCGCATCTAGTCAAACTAAAAAACGCTATGCTGATAAATTGTTTCAAGTCTGGTTATTAAATAATGAAGTAATTTGGATTTTAATACATATAGAAGTCCAAAGTCAGTATGATAAAGAATTTCCACAAAGAATGTTTATCTACAATTATCGTTCCTTTGATTTATTTAATAAACCAGTGATTAGTTTAGCTATCTTAGGAGATGAAGATGCAAAATGGCGACCAAATAGTTATGAATATGGGATAGGCGATAGTGAAGTAAGCATGAAATTTAGTATAGTGAAACTGCTAGACTATCAATGGGAAGAACTAGCTGCAAGTAACAATCTGTTTGCTATAATAGTAATGGCACATCTGAAAACCAAAGTCACTACTAAGGACTTAACGCAAAGAGAACAATGGAAATGGAACTTAGTCAGACCATTGTATCAAAAAGGCTTAACTAAAGTTGATATTATTAATTTAGTGAAGTTTATTGATAGAATGATGACTTTGCCACCACCATTACAAACAGAATTTCAAACCAAATTAAATGATTACGAAAAGGAGTTAAATATGCCATTCCTCAGCACTATTGAAGAAAATGCCCAAGAAAAAGGAGCTAAAATAACTCGTCAAGATGACATTATCAAAATCCTCTCTACTAGATTTGATAATCTTCCAGAAAAGATAATCTATAATATCAAGCAAATTGATAATATGTCCATCCTGGAAAATTTACTTTTACCCAGTATTAATGTTAATTCTTTGGAGGAATTTCAAACATTAATTGATGCAGAATTACAGCAAAAATAATACTGTTATATCCCTGATTTATGATATTATCAAGAAATCAGGGATATTCATAAAATTATCTGCCAAGAAAAAACCACTAGATTTAACCAGCAAATCAAACACCTATTCAGGTAAACAAGACACAACTTCTAAATCGAGTTCTTGGGCTACCCCTTCAATTTGTTTCCATACCTCAGTTTTATCAACAAACAATCGTTTAACATAGAGTTTAAATTTAGTATTAGGCAATGACAACATTCTAATTCCCAAATTCTGGGCATCCTGTTTAACTGTTTTCACAGACTCCAATAAATTATCACCATATTTAGTTGCTAAAGTCCCCTTTACACCACCTAATTGGGCATGACTTTCATCCTCAAAATCAACTTGGGCAATCCATTTATTTTCAGTGCCAGGATACATTTGATAAATACCAATGCCAGTGGTAAATAATTGTCCAATCATCTTTAAATCCTCTATAATATAACCATCTTCAAAAAACAACAGCAATAGCATTACCGATAATCAATAACGCTATTGTGTTTGCTATTTGTTATTGCTGGTTTCAATGCTCAATCACCTTAATAGGTAATTGTCACCTGTATTTTCCAGCATTATCCAATTTCCCCATGAATCAACTCAACAACAGATTCAGCGAGTAACCCCCTCACCTTAATCTCCAGTGGAAATCTGCGGACTCGTTTTGATTGTCGGGGTGTACCGTCGTCTCCCTCGAAATAACCATTGTTGACAATTACCCAATCTCTAAATCTGGAGAACTCTTGTTGTTTCAAACCAATGTAAGTGATAAAACTGGTGAATCCAGAACTTTCATCGGTGGATTCTGGCCAATGAAACTTGTTCGAGTAAGTGCCGACAATGGTTATGCGATCGCTCAGTTCCACCACCTGATAATTCCCATGTGGACTAACTTGTAAAACCTTACCTTCAATACCCGCAAAATTGATTTTATTCATCATTAAATCTCAAAAACACCAAGACTAAAAAGCGATAGCATCAATGATTTTTGTAATCTTCATTTCACTATATAAAGCTTGATTTTATTAGTGATTATGTTAAAATCAAACAATGGCTAGAGTTTAGTTAATAGATGATGTAGTGCTGGGAATAGATTAACTCATGCCTATTCCCTTTTTTCTACTAATCCGGGTCTGAATAACTGTCAAACCAAATTATCTGACTATCAGAAAACCCAATCATCCTAGCCAAACCGTCTTCACAGTTGACAATTAACTTACCTAAACCTGAAATATCAAGAACTCCAGTAATGCGGGGTTCATTCAATAGTATATTTAATTGCTCAACAGTAAGTTCAATTGATTTTAAAGGGTTGATTCCTGTACGTTTAACGAATGCAGTGGTCATGATCTTAACTAACAACAACACAACCCCAAAGCGATAGCATTAGCATCCTTAACATATTTTTATTTACTAAATTAAATTTATAGACCATGACACCAGAAGAAGTTTTAAGTCAAATAACCGATGGAATTTGGGTAAACAAGGGTGGGTTAAGAGTCCCCACAGAAGTTGTGCAAGCTTTGTCAAATAAAGAGGATTGGTTTGATTCAATTCAACCAGTAGTTTACTCGCAAGATAATTTACCTTCACTAAAAGCGATTATTAATTACTTTTCTAAATCAGAATTAGACGATGAAGTTGGCTATGCTTCTGCGGAAATCCTACAATCTTGTTATGGTGTCAACAAAGTTTTTAATTCTAAAGTACACGGTAATCCAAGTGCGGTTGGACAACAAAAACTTGATGCAATTGGACAACGCCCAGCGAATATTGAAACTTATAAAGCGTCCGTAGAAGTTAATAATATATTGATTAATTGGAAGAATATTAATAGTAGTGGTTATGATAACGATGATTCAGTTTATGACAGAATTAAATCTGTAGAACAAGTAAATAAAGATTGGTTTTCTCAACAAATTGAAGATTTAAAAACATTAATGCTCAATGCTTATGATAGTTTATTATCCCAATTTGATGAACAAGAAGACCCTGTACCACAGGAAGTAAGGAATCACTTTGTGGCAATTAGGGAGAAAACAGAGCAGGAATTTCCATCGGCGATCGCTGATTTCCCCCAGGACAACCTCAACATTGTCAATATATTTCAAGGACTCCTAAATAAACTCAAAGAAGAACTTGCGGATGCTTTACAATCAATCAAAGAATTGGTTTTAGGTAAAGATGAATCCAAGGCAGCGAGGGCAGAAGCGAGACAAGAACACAAGGATAAATCAGGACTGTTGAAGTTTCTGAAAAGCAAGATTGTTAATCCAACAATTAACGGTATCAAAAAACTATTTAGAAAAGCCGGGAAATTGTTATCTAATAAAGAAGAAAATAATTATAAAGAAGACACAATTAAATCCCAATTTGGGAATATTTCTAGTGCTTATGGTGCAATTGTTCCTGTGGATATACCGACAACAATCAACGCCATTGAAGTATTGAAAAAGATTACCGAAAGTATTCTGACAACATTTATTTTAAAGGGAGTGCAATTACCGGGAGTTTTCGTTGAAGCCTTAAAAAATACTACTATTTCCATAATCTTAAAACGATTAGATATTCCCGGAGGTGAAGCAATTCGTTATATTACCGGGGGCTTACTAAGAACAGTCAAAGACCTATTACCAGCAGTTTTCAATAATACTGGAATGTTTGCGGGGGCATGGGGTTTATTAACAGCTTGCGCTCCTTATATTTTAGCAGCAGCAATACTGGTGATTATTGCTATCAAAATGGCTAAAAGAAATCAACTCGGTGATTTTATCTTGATACTGGGATTATTGGCATCCCAAACAGAACCCGATATCTGTTGTGCCAGGGTAATTGGTGACGAGAAAATGGAGGATATACAAACATTGAAAGAGGGATTTATTACCGAAACAAATAAGAATTATGACTTTATTTATGCCTTGACATTTAAGAATGAAGTGATTGCTAGAAGTTTAGACATATCCAATGAAACTCCGGTGATTATCCCTGAAGAAGCCGCTATCACAATTAACGCAGGATTATCAAGTTTAGAATACATGGATTTTTAACAAAGCAGGATTATCAAGTTTAGAATACATGGATTTTTAATTATGACAATAACATTTACAAACACCCGCTATATCGAAGATGGTTCGGTAGGTTCAATCGCCACCGTTGCTGAATGGTCAGTGTGGAATTGTACTGAAAATAAATGGTCAAATGCACCTAAAGTAGTATTACGAAATATATTATTAGCAGGATTACATCCAAAATTAGATTTTTGTATTGGGGAAATAGAAACAACAGAAACCAGGGCATCAGCATTAAACGCATTTAAACCTAAAGGTTATCAAGCAGCATTCTTTCTGGATTTAGCCAGTGGTTCTAGAAATCATGGAAGATTCACATTCACTAATGAAAAAACCATCGGTAAAAAGTATTTTGGGGAAGCAGCTAAAGACCAATGGAAACGTATAATTTACGGGAGCATTTTGCATACTGGTTGTAAGAAACTGGTATATAAACAAATGAAATATGTAGTAGTAGATGATGAAAATAAAGATTCAGATGGTAACGATTTAGATGATGCAGTCAATAATATTCATTGGGAAACTGGGGATAGTCACGCCAAAGCCAGTAAAGCACTGATGCAATTATTAGGACTGCCAGTACAACAATTTAATCCCGATACTGGAGAAGATGAAGAACTTGAACCTGATGAAAATAAACCCTTACAATTCAGAGCAGCATTCAGAAACAACGATAATTTAGTAGAATGGATTGGTAAGGGTACTGTTGGTTATAACCCCAAACTCGACTCTTCTGAATTTGATTTAGTCATTCCCTTATCTTCACTCAAAGGTAATAAACCAGCGTTAGGTAATCACCAGGGTAAACTATTATTTGGTTTGGTGTTTGAGGGGGAATTACGTCGCGCTAAACCAGGATGGATGTTACTCCAGTGGTTCTCATTTGAAGTGCTAGAAAAAGATAACATCATCAGCAAATTAGAAGCTAAATGCGATCGCCTATCCCAAGCCTATAATTCCATCACCGACCTAGCAGAAATCCTGAGAATTGACCAATCAGAAGCGGAGGCAGAAATCGAAGAAGGTAGCGATCAACTCCAGTCCGAAGCTGAATATGAAAACACCATGATTCGGATTATTAAAGCCGATAAAGCAGGTCTTTTACTGTTACATCCCTATGTGGTAACTCGTATCAAAGAACGCATGAGGGCTGTATGGTTAAATTTAGCTAAAGCTGCTGGTATCCGATTCTATTCAACAATGGCACAACCCGATGAATCCCTAGCTCATTATCATACAGTATTACCAGATGGCAGAATCCAAGGTAAAAAAGTATTCTGCGCCCCGGACTTTGAAGAGGGTGAAATATGTGGTGGCAAATGAATTTAATTTAATTCTTAATTCGTACATGGCTTCAATTAAAAAAGTAATCGCCCTTCAAGATTGAAACTCAAAGAGCGATCAAATTGTTAAGATTTCGTCAAAATTCAAAAATCTCATTAGCTGCTTTTGACTTTTGGCTTCTTCTCCAAGATATCTCTCATCAATTCATTCAAATCATCATCAATTGATTGCAAATCTGTAGACAAGATTTTTAATCTCTGTAGCTGCTTTTGACCTTCAGCTTCTCCTTTTGTCTTTTCTGCAAGAACTGATTCAGACTGAGTCCGAATACTTGTGATTTCTTGGATCAATCCTTGATTAATCAAATCCTCCAGCTTACGCAACTCACTAGATATGGTATCTGCCATCTCATCAGGTTGACGAGAACTACGAAGTTCTTCTGCATATTTCTCACCAACTTGGAGTTTTATTTTGTCATTCATACCTTTCATTTTCAGTAATCCCTGCACAAGACCTCCCCCTAGAATTACTGGGATTAAAACAAATGGATTGAACCCAACCAATAAAGTTGTCACACCAACCAACGCTATCTGAGGAATGAGACTCTTGAGCATTTCTTTATACCCAAATGTTGCCCCAAGAATAGCGGAGCCAACATCACCAAACACCCATCCACCTGCGGCGGATAAAATTCTTTCTAATGGCGAAATATTCGCTTCTTCAACGGTAACATTAAGATTTGGAGTATCGTTACCATACACAATTTTTGCTCGAATACTATCAATTTCTCCCATGAATTCACGGGCATTAACTTCTAGTTCACTAATGATTAAATTCATCCGTTCTGTTAAGAACGGTTCTAGTTCGTCTGTCTGCCAAGTCTTCAATTCTGTCTCTACCTGTTTTGATAAATAGTTGGTTACTTCCGTAACTACTCGTTTTAGAGCATCTGGAATCTTGATTGTATCCCATGAAATTAGATTCAATGGCTCTCTGATTTCATAGTTTTCCAACCAAGGCTCAATCTTACGGATCACATCAAGAATTTTTTGTCTCCCTTTAAGACGGACTAAATCCTTAATATCTCCACGGAAGTTAGCAAGCTTTTGAACTATTTTCGCACGATCTAAGTCAACCTTCTTCAGCTTACTTTGTGCCTCATCGTAGCGCTCTTTTAACTCAGCTAAACTGGTGTTGAACATTGTTTCGCGCTCAGGAATCAATTTCCGCGCTTTGGTGATTGAGCCTCGAAATACTCGCTCACAAGAAACTAATTTAGATCGTCCACTTTCCTCACTGAGAAAAGATTCTAAAGACTTTTCTAATGATAAAATTCCAGATACTCGAACTTTATCTTGATTGTGTTCTTCATATCCTTCTGTAGCGTCTCGTGCTGAGATAAAAAAGATGCCGCTATTTTCTCCTCCACGTTGAGTAAGGTGAGCAAATTTCTTAACTGCACTGTCTTTTACTTTCTGCTCATCTTTTTTACCACGAACGGAATCAAAATAATTGCAAACAAAGAAGATGTCTTCAAAACCATACGTTCTGATAGTCTCAATGGTTTTCAATTCAGTATTAGTACCTAGTTGGGCGCATGATAAAACGAATAAAATTGCATCAACTTTATTTAGATACTTAGTAGTTATTTGAGTACCAACATCACTCGCATTTAAGCCAGGAGAATCAATTAGTTCAACGCCATTTTCACAAAGTTCTAATGGCCAGAATAATTCAAGCTTTTCAAAAGGACTGTTATGAATTTGTTTTTCTTTTTCGTCACCACTACCATCTTGAAAAGTCACAAGTTCTTTAAGTTTTCTCAAATCAATCTCTTCAGCCGTGTTACCATCTCGAATAAAATCTGGTTTGTAATGTATGATTGCTGTAGGCTCGCTTCCATACTTTACTTCTGTAATTACAGCAGTTGCTTCAAGGATATCAGTAGGAAGAATCTCTTCTTCAGCCTTCAATAGAGCATTAATAAAGGTACTCTTTCCCCGACTGAATTCTCCGATAACAAGCAGTTTAAATTGTTCGTTGGCAAGACGAATAGCCAATTGAGAGGTGTTTTCCAGTTCCTCCTTCATCGCTAATGCTTCAAGAATCACATTATATTGCTTGATAAGAACAACCAAACGATCACGATTTTCTTGAAATAACTTGTAAAGATCATTTTGCTTTTGCATGGTAATCACAAACTTATCTAAATCTATTTAACTGTATTTATCTTAGCTTGTAATTGTTTTATTTGCAATAGATCAGCTTGTGCTTGCTGTTGAAAGTTTTGCAACTCTAATAGTTCTGTTTTTTGTTTTTGAATTAGTATATTAATTTGGTTTTGATATACAGATAAATAATACGACATACGAGCGTTTATCGCTTGCTTTGCCTGTTCACCATAGTCTATGATTGCTTGCTCAGTAAGTGATTCAATCTCTTCAAATTCACGTTCTAAGTTTGGCCTAATTAGATTCCATACTTGTCTTCTTCGTTCTTCTAATAAACCTTTAAATAAGTTAGAGAAAAATCCTTTCATAGAATTACCGAAGTTACTCTGATTCATCTCTTTTGCACTTGCTAATACTGAATAAGTGTTGATTTTAATCTTCCCAGTATCACTAAATGAATTAACACTGACAGTACCGCCTAAGATATTCAATCTACGATAAGCCTGTTCAAATGAATGATCAAACTCTTCACCTATACGGTGAGCTTCTTCCTGAATTGGATTACATTGTTCCTTGATTCTATTAGCAATCTCATCTTTGCCATTATTTAATAATCCCACCAAACGATTTTCTAAAATATCCTTTAGCTCATCCCAACTACTTGCATATAATATGGCATTCTTGACTTTATCGTAAATATACATAGTTTGACTACCAACCCAGTCAGGAACTCTTTGTTTAGTCCGCATAATAGTATTGGCTATTTGATTTTGATAAATTTGGCTTTGCTGCTTGATGAATGCTTGAAAATCCGTCATCAACTCTGCTTCCAAAGCACTTTTTTTAAGCTGATATTCATCCCACAAACTATTTAAGTTTGTATCCAGTTGATGTAAAAGCTGCTCAAATATTCTTGCAATACTCCCTGCGATTGCTTTCTCTCGTTCGATTCGTAGTCGCTTAATTAGCGCAGTTTCCATTGCCTGAAATTGTTCCGACCAAAAATCATAATTTTCTCCTGGCATTACTTCGCCTGTATGATAATCGAGTGCTAATTGAGGTGAACAACCATAAATACTATTGTTTTTAACTTTGAATTCTTTTTGTAATCGTGTTGCCACACTTTTAACCACTAGATCACGTTCTTTCTCACGAATTTGATCTAGCTTTGTGATAATAAAAACACAGCGATCAATATATTCAGTAACATTTTCCTTAATAAATTGGAGCAAACTTTGAGTAAGTGGCTGAATAGCAGGAATAATGATAATAGCGGCATCAGCCTCATGTTCAACAACTGACCGAGTAAGTTGAAAATGTCGCTCGTTAGGTGCATTAATACCTGGAAGATCAATGATTACAACTCCATCTTGCAAAAAATTACTAGGGTGTTCAATTTCTATGTAATCGAGATGTTGTGCGACATCCTCATCAGACGCTAACTTCTCAATAAATGATCGTATTTCAATCCCAGCAAATTCTAAATCCTGAGTGGTAACAACCTCCTTTTTTTGAAACTTAGGTTCATATCTAATTGTAGTTGTAGGACTTGAAAATCCAAGGAATCTCTTTAAAATGCGACAAAAACCGAACCAGAGTTTTTGCAACCAATTTTTCTGTTTTGATACAATAGGACTTTGAACAGGAGGCTTTATAGGGAGGATGTAAGGATTACGAAAAAATGCTTTTAGTTCTAATGAGTCGCCGTGACGCAATCTGGTTGCTGTTGCTGTAGTTACCAATGCCGAAGTAGGTAACAATCCATCTTTCAAAAACGCATTTATAAGTGTACTTTTACCACTAGAGAACTCCCCAATTACCGCCAAATAACAATTTGAATCACGAACGCGAACACCTATCTTCTCAACCAACTGATTAAGTGCTTTCTCTTCTTTTATTGGCAGCCTAGATCTATTTATGATAGAAGTAACTTTTTGTAAATATTCTATGTAGACCTGCATAAACTGCTGAATCAATGCTTACAGTTTTAAATTAGCAAATATTGGTACTATTATGCACTTTAGTTATCATAGGAGTTTTTGATTGAATCCATAGACTTAACATTATTGATAGTATTTGCACTTAGTTCTTGACAAGTCTTAGCAGATGTGAAATTTACGGTTTCTAAAGATTAAGGTTCTAGTATTTTGATGCGGAAATAATACAAGAATACTACAAATTACTGAATGTTAGCACTATCTACGACAAAGGACTGGATAATTGTGTTTATATTCGGTTTTAAGCGCAAACCTTTTGGTTAGATGAGCGTAGTGATAATGCCAAAGCTTGCATGATATCTGCTCTGTCCTCTTTGTCTAAAAACGGAATCAATTGCGCTATTTGCCGTCCGTTCAGATATTTCACCATTTCTTCGGGGTGAACTTCGGTTTTTATCCCCAGTTTAGTCAGTGCTTCTTTCCGAATATCATCGTCTAAGCAATCCAAAATGCTGAAATAGAACTCTGTCATGATGTCATGCTGTTGTCCAGACATCAATCGTGAAATGACCGCAGCATTTACACCTGATTGTTGTGCTATGTGTGATGCCTTTTTTCCTCGTGCGATCGCTTTTTTTAAGGCAGCTACCAAAATTTCTGTACGAATCATTTGATTTATTTAAATAGATAGTATATTATTTATTTGTACCAAGAGTTTGATTTTTTGCCAACAGTACCACGACAGTATCAGACTCATTGACTGTTTAACTTAGAAATTTCCATAAGTTACACACCAATGATTCTAATCTAATTACCTTTAGTTTGCAATGGGGGGCAGTCAATTTCTAAACAACTGGATCAGGTTTCTTGATTTACGCCACTGCTTTAGCTTTTTCTTTTGGGCGTGAACTTGCTACAATTACTGCCAAGTCAAAGCTCATTATTTATGCTATTTAGCAAGATTATACATATATTTTTGTTATATAGCAAAAAGTAATTTTTCTGCAAGGGGGTACACAGAAATCCAGTGTAAAAAAAGACCTTAACCACGGAAATAGTTAAGGCAAACTTTAAAAAAATAAAATTTCTTAACCTAATTATGACTCATAATCAGAAATTTTTCCACTGTCTCCAGTCCAAACTAGGAGATTGTTGGACTTTAGCATCAATAAAACCGGATTTACTAGACTTTTTCACCAGTATTTTTCTACGATTCAGCGCCTTGAAAGTATTATCAACAGTGCTTTTCAAGCGTTTAGAGTCTGACTGTGGTGATAGCTTGCGTGGCATAGCCATATTCACCAATATTTTTAAACCAGAAGCAATAACCAGTTATTTACTCTCAATTACTTTGGGGGTGCATTAGCCATGACAACTAGAACTCGCACTATTCGTAATCCACAACCTATCGAGGAATCAAGAATGCAAGGTTATTTCATGATTTCTAAGCGTGACGCTGCTTTGGTTATTACCAACAAGTTAACTGGCAATCAATGCCGTCTTTGGATCTATTTAATGCTTATTGACCCGTTTGCTGATTATACAACAGATGGTGAAATCAAATATCATGATCTCCCTTCTATCCCAGAAATCGCTGTGGCTATAGGTAGTTCAGTAGAAGCTGTTGAAAAGGATTTCAGAAAACTTCGTAGTCTAGGGCTTTATGAATATCGCACCATAGTCATTCAGGGTCATAACACCACTGCTGCTAATGCTAGGGCTGAGGCCGATAAGTTAAAATCTCCCTCTAAATCTAAGCCGAAACCCAGTCAGGATAATCGTTCGGCTTATTTAAGCCCCGAAGGAGCTAATTTAAGCCCCGAAAAAGATTATTTAAACCCCGAAGGAGCTAATTTAAGCCCCGAAAAAGATTATTTAAACCCCGAAGGAGCTAATTTAAGCCCCAATCAAGAGTTAGAACCCTTGCCAAATCAGGATTTCACTGCTCCTCAGACTAATCAAACTAATCAAACTTACCAAAACTTTCTCTCAGACTTATCAGATGGCGAGAGAGAGGATTTTGAAAAATTTGGTTTAGATAAAGCCAATAGATTACCTAACGTTCCAACATTGCCCCAAAGATGGATTGAAGTGCATTTTGAGGAATTGCGATCGCAGTGGGAAAA
>Ga0209617_10000801_pt1 | contig 14300 bp, 13 predicted proteins | sample LakEriepJuly2011_2_FD_187459 | JGI IMG/M metagenome (GOLD analysis project Ga0209617, IMG submission 187459) | Freshwater microbial communities from dead zone in Lake Erie, Canada - CCB epilimnion July 2011 (SPAdes) (version 2) | ecosystem: Environmental > Aquatic > Freshwater > Lentic >... | reverse complement strand
CGGAGTATGTCTTTCTACCCTTGGTCCTGGGGCAACTAATTTAATGACTGGGGTGGCAGATGCTAACTTAGATGGTGCGCCATTGGTGGCAATTACGGGGCAGGTGGGAACAGATAGAATGCACATTGAATCCCATCAATATTTAGATTTGGTGGCAATGTTTGCCCCAGTTACTAAGTGGAATAAACAGATTGTCAGGCCGAGTATTACACCCGAAGTTGTGAGAAAAGCCTTCAAGCGATCGCAAACTGAAAAACCTGGTGCTGTTCACATTGACTTACCAGAAAATATTGCCGCCATGCCTGTCGAAGGCAAACCTTTAAATAAGGATAATAGCGAAAAAACCTATGCTTCCTTTGCCAGTATTCGCGCCGCTGCCGGGGCAATTTCCCAAGCCGTTAATCCCATCATTTTAGTCGGAAATGGAGCAATTCGCGCCCATGCTAGTGATGCAGTTACGCAATTTGCCACCCAAATGAATATTCCTGTTGTGAATACTTTTATGGGTAAAGGAGTCATTCCCTATACTCATCCTTTAGCACTTTGGTCTGTGGGATTACAACAACGAGATTTCATTACCTGCGGCTTTGATAATACAGATTTAGTCATAGCAATTGGCTATGATTTAATTGAATTTTCTCCCAAAAAATGGAATCCAGAAGGGACAATTCCCATTATTCATATTGCGGCAACTTCTTCGGAAATTGATAGTAGTTATATTCCCCAAGTAGAAATAGTTGGCGATATTTCTGATTCTCTTAATGAAATATTAAAATTAGCAGACAGACACAATAAACCCAATCCCTATTCTATTAGCTTACGTTCTAACATTCGCGCTGATTACGAAGAATATGCCAACGATGATGAATTTCCCATTAAACCGCAGAAACTAATTTATGACTTGCGGCAAGTTATGGGACCAGATGATATTGTAATTTCTGATGTTGGCGCCCATAAAATGTGGATTGCTAGACATTATCATTGTCATAGTCCCAATACTTGCATTATTTCCAATGGTTTTGCTGCCATGGGTATTGCGATTCCTGGTGCATTAGCCGCAAAATTAGTTTATCCAGATCGTAAAGTTGTCGCTGCAACTGGTGACGGTGGTTTTATGATGAATTGTCAAGAATTGGAAACTGCTTTGCGCGTCGGAACACCATTTGTTACCCTGATTTTTAATGACGGTGGCTATGGTTTAATTGAGTGGAAACAAGAAAACCAATTTGGTCCTGGTAACTCATCTTTTGTCCATTTTGGTAATCCTGATTTTGTCAAATTTGCCGAAAGTATGGGATTAAAAGGTTATCGAGTGGAGTCTGTGGCAGATTTTGTTCCCTTACTTAAAGAAGCTTTGGCACAAAATGTACCAGCGGTGATAGATTGTCGGGTAGATTATCGAGAAAACCGTCGGTTTACCAAAAAAGCTGGCGAATTAAATTGTCAAGTTTAAATATTTGTAGGGACGGGGTTTCCCCGTCCCCTGCTGACAATTTTTTTTGTATTAACTTTCAGCAACAAACATCACAGATTTCTCAACTTGAAAGTGTTATTCATAAATAAATCGTCTTAACTGTGATTTTTGTGATATACATCATAATCATCATAGAAATCAAATAAATCATAGTTTAGATTTTTTTGTGATCAAGATGATTTTTTATGATTAACTATAATTTTAATCACAATAATCATTGAAATCAAATAAATCATAGTTTAGACAACTTAATAATATTGGGGATGAATTTTGAAAAGATGCTATTTTCTCAACATTCATGCAAATTTGTCAAAATCCCAATTGTTCCAACCCCTTCAACCCGAAAACCTCTAAATCTTGTCTGAGTTGTCAAGAAAGTAATTTTGGGGAAATGCTGCGAAACCGTTACCGGGTTTTGAGGTTATTAGGTGAAGGTGGATTTAGCAGAACCTACGCTGCTGAAGATGTAGATAGACTGAATGCACCCTGTGTAATTAAGCAATTTTTCCCCCAAGTTCAGGGAACTGGACAACGTGCCAAAGCAGCGGAATTTTTCAGAGAAGAAGCTTTTAGACTCTACGATTTGGGAGAAAACCATGCCCAAATTCCCCGACTTTTAGCTTACTTTGAACAAGGTTCTAGTTTGTATTTAGTACAGGAATTTATTATTGGGAAAACTCTTCTCGAAGAACTGCAAAATCAAGCTTATGATGAAACCCAAGTTCGGCAACTTTTGGCTGACTTATTACCAGTTATAGATTTTGTTCACAAACATAATGTAATTCACCGCGATATCAAACCAGAAAACATTGTGCGTCGAGATAGTGATAGAAAACCCGTATTAATTGATTTTGGAGGTGCGAAACAAGTTACTCAAACCAGTATAGCTAGACAAGCAACAGCTATTTATACCCTTGGTTATGCCCCAACTGAACAAATGGCTGGGTTTGCTTGTCAAGCAAGTGATTTATATGCCTTGGGTGTCACTTGTGTACGCTTATTAACTCAAGATCTACCATTACAAAATGATTATGGACAACTTCAAGATCATCTTTATGATGCCATGAATGCTAAATGGTTATGGGAAGAACGTTTACGAATCAAAGGAATTACTATTAGTGATGAATTAAAGCAAATCCTAGATAAGTTACTCCAACATTTTGCACATGATAGATATCAATCAGCAATGGATGTTTTGGATGATTTAAACTTTCCTAAATCTCCCGTAGTCATTAAATTTTCTTCCTTTCCTAAACCACCATTAATACTTCCACCTTCCCCAAAAATTACTGTTCCCTTACCTTCCTTGTCCAACTTTGATTTTTATGTAATTACCGTAGATACTTCGGGGAGAGAAGTTAACCGTGATAGACGAAATACTAAATATTTTAAAGAAGAATTAGGCAGAAATACAACTTTAGAAATGGTATCAATTCCCAATGGGAATTTTATCATGGGTTCTCTAAGTTGTGAAGGTGATGATGATGAACGTCCTCAACATCAAGTCATAGTTCCAGCGTTTTTCATGGGAAAATATCCTATTACCCAATTACAATGGAGAACCATAGCAGCTTTACCTCCAGTTCAACAAGAATTGCACCCTAATCCATCAAAGTTTAAAGGTGCAAATTTGCCTGTCGAAAATGTTTCTTGGTATGAAGCTGTGGAATTTTGTGCCAGATTGGCAATTAAAACTGGGAGAGAATATCGTTTACCTAGTGAAGCCGAATGGGAGTATGCTTGTCGCGCAGGAACTACCACATCTTTCCATTTTGGAGAAACTATTACTTCTGATTTAATTAACTGTAGCGGTAGCGATACTTATTCTGTAGAACCAAAAAGTAGATTTCGGAAAGAAACAACTAATGTTGGTTATTTTGAAGTTGCTAATGCTTTTGGTTTATATGATATGCACGGATTAGTCTGGGAATGGTGTGCAGATTCTTGGCATAATAACTATCATGGCGCACCTACAAATGGTAATGTCTGGGAAGATGGAGGTGATAAACATCGTCGGGTTTTAAGGGGTGGTGCATGGAATTTTGGTGCAGAACTTTGTCGCAGCGCTAGTAGAAGTTGGAATGAAGCAGACGGTGGTTTAAGAATGTGTGGTTTTCGGGTAGTATTTTCTGTTTAAATTGAATTAGTAGTGAGGACTTTAGTCCTCAAAGTTAACAACAACTAATCTAAATTAAATTCCACAAATTCCGGTAATCCTGGATATATCATATTCCGATCTATGGCTGAGAAAATTTTATTATTAGTATGATCAGAATTTAAACAGCGACAAACTAATTGGGCAACATCTGCACGATGAATAGTACCCACAATCTGAGGATTTTCGGTGATAATTCCGTTGTTGGTTGCTGGTGCTGATTTTAAACCACCAGGACGGATAATTGTATAGTTAAGTCCGCTGGAAATTAAATATTGTTCTGCTTTTTCTTTTTCAATTAAAACTGGTTTGAGTGCTTCTAAAGCTTGGGGTGGTAAAGCCACCACACTATCACCACTACCAATGGAAGTTACGAGAATAAACTTTTTAACTCCTGCTTTAACTGCGGCATCAATGAGGTTTTTATTACCGATATAATCAGGTTTGATATTATCTGTAGGTAAACCACCTAATGTACTGATAACGGCTTGAATCGGTTCATCTCCTAAAATTGCCTGTTCAATATCAGTTACATTTAACGCATCTCCTAGAATTGGATAAACACCCATTGCTTTTGCTACCACAGCAGCGGCTTCTGTTCTCAACAGGGCTTTAACTTGGATTTGTTGTGCTATCAAATATTTAGCGATTTCTTGCCCAACACCGCGACTAGCACCAGCTAGAAAAATGGAAGATGAGATTAACATAATTAGTCTATAAAAAAGATGCTATACTTACATTTAGCACAAAACTGTCATTTTAGAATGGAACTATTTCAAAGGCAAAAGTACCAATTAAACGTTCATCAATATAGACTTCTATTTGATGTTTACCCAAAGGATCTCCAGCAGCAATAGTCCAAAAATTTTCAATTACACCATTCACAGGTGTTACTGTGCGCGTGGAAGTTGCTGTTTTTCCATCTTTCGATATGGAGAAATTTTTATTATTTTCTGTTGTCCAAGTTTCGGGAGCTTGTGGTAAAGTTAAAACTTCGCGCCATTTGACTTTACCTTGATAATTATCAATTGTAATTCTCCAACCATAAGCATCACCTTCTTTTAAGGGAACTGTAGTTGTTGGAAAAAAATTGACTTTCCCTTCTGCGTTGACTATCTTTACGCCAAATTCACTCTTATTAACAACTAGTTGCTGATTAATAATTGGTTGATCATAATTTGTTGTACTTGCTGCCAAAGCCATACTAGACTTATGGAAAGCCGGAGTTATCATCGGCAATATCAAAGAAGCTGAAACTAATAAAAACTGGAAATTTATAATTTTCATCAACTTTATTTTCTAGTAAATAAGTAGGATACAAAATGTATATATCCTACTCTAAAAAAATATTTTTGGCAATAACTAATCTTCGTCAAGTGCAGGTAAAATTTCTTCAAATTGCCACAATTGATCTTTATTTTCTAGAAACCAAATCCGAGTTTCTGTAGTTAATTTACCCCAGATCACATCAACGGGAATATGGGGAGAAGCATATTGAAACTCTTCACCAAGAATTCTGAGATTATCCTCTATATTCCGAGGAATACCAAAATCCTCCCAATCAATTTTGACATTTCTGCCGATAACGCCCGCAGTCGGATCAAAAACTAATTGTGCGGCTCTAATTAAGTCAGCAAAGTGTTGTGCTTTTAATCCAATTACTTCTTGGATTTGAGGTGATTTTTGAGGATCTTGAGACATTTTCGCTGGAGTTATGTAGATGTATAATTTGGAAAAATTACTGCCAGAGATGATCCCACTATCTCTACTTTAACTCAAAAAATCCCCAAGAAATCAATATTTTCAAGTTAATTATGCAGTTTCTACAAAAACTGTAACTGCGGCTACAGCTATCAACATTTCATCATTTTTATCGTTGAGAGAAGCAATTGCTAAACCATTAACTACCATTCCCCCTGCTTCTAAGATGAGGGTTTTTTGACCAAAGGGAAGAACAGCTAATACTTCTGTTTCCCGTACTTGTTCGGGGTAAGGAACGGCAATTTTGACTTCTATAATCATTTCATTGGGATCTTTTAAGCCTGCTACTTCCATAATACCAAGCAACGCATTGTGAGCGATCGCATTTCTAACTGCTCTTGCTGCTGCTACCGTCGGTTCTTGTCCATGTTGGTCTACACCCATTCCCATTTCGATAATAAACCGTTTTAGTGGCATAGTTAAATTCCAGTAATTGTGTATCTATTAATGTAACGTTGTATGGGGTGGTTATGTGATTTTTCTTAATTTAAGGTCAAATACTAAAACTGTCATCAATAATTCTCGGTTTTCATCATCACGTTGATGTAACTTAAATCTAAATTCATTTTCTGTCTGAGAACCTAGTAGTCTGTCAAATAAATTTTTACTCCAGTCCAAATATAATTATGGCAACTCTGACATCTTTATACAGGAATACTGCGCTATTTACTATTTAGCAGTGTTTGATTAACTACTATTTACTATGATTCATTTTTAACTAGTGTCAGTTCAGAAAGTGTCACTCTCTACACTAACCATTTGATTTTAAAAGACATATCATTAGTGAATGGAAGGAGTGATACCACTTCAGCTTATATTTGTTACAATTCTCCTCGCACTACTTATACTTTTTGTTATTTAAGTTGCGGGTTTCAAATGTTACAAAAATAGTGAATTGGTATAATGTTATACGGGGAAACGCTTGAGTTACAAAACTCAGGCGTTTTTTATGTGTAAAATAGTTATATTCCTATAAATAGTATTAATTTATCAGTGTTTAATAATACTATTTATGTTTATATAGGCAAAAATTTTTGTGGTGATAAAATGCCAATAAACAACTTAGGAACTATTCTGGAGATAGAGGTTTTGTTGCTCAAGTAGGTTAGATATGGAAACTGAGGAACTAAAACGGCGTTATCTTGCAGGAGAAAGATATTTTGTTTCTGCTAAATTAATCAGGGCTAAATTAATTAATGCCTATTTACCCGGAATTAATTTATGGGGAGCAGATTTAAGTGAAGCTAACTTAGCTAAAGCTAAACTCTGGGGAGCAGATTTGAGTGGAACGAATTTAGCAAAGGCAAATTTGACTAAAGCAAATTTATCTGGTGTCAATCTCACTGAAGCAAATCTTCGGGGTGCTAGGCTGCATTATACTAAGTTATATGGAGCGAATTTACATCGTGCATATTATGATGAAAGCACCAAATTTCCTCGAAATTTTGATCCTCTTAGTCACAATATGCAAAAGTTGTAATTACAGCAGGAGTCAGGAGTCAGGAGTCAGGAGTCAGGAGTAAAACTGTCTTTGTGTATAGGTTTCAATTTAGATTCTGTACCCCATTAATCTGCAATTTGCTGCAATTCTGTAATTGTCAATTAAACTTCTTCTGGTGCTGGTATGGGGAATATTTCTCCAGCTAAATATGCGGAAAAGTGCTTTTGAAAATAAAGCCAAGATGTCATATCTTCCCCCTCAACATAATTTTTTGGGGCTGCTTTATATAAAGGAACGCGAGTATTTATTTCCTGTTGTAAAATCGGGTGTAATGCTTGTAAACCGCTGACTTTATTACCTGTAGCACTGTAAATTAAATAACCAGGACGTTCACCCATTTTCATCCAAGGTAACCATTGACCAATTCTATCCCAAGACAGGCTTAATTGCGTAACTGAATTTAGTTCTGCATTTTCTAATTCTGCTGTAGGTACAGAGATTTTAAATAATTCTGCGGCTTGATAAATTCCTCCTGGACAATAATCAGCAAATTCGGGATTTTCGGCTAAAGGATTCGGATAGTTAGGAAAGATATCAAATACAAAATTAGTTTTTTCTCCTGCTATTTGGACAGGTAATTTATTTTTAAATTGACCTTGAACGGGACTATTAGCAACGTGCATAACTGTAACTTTTTCCTCTGTCCAAGGGTTTTCCCATTGATGTAAAATCTCCTTTGTTTCTGGGTTGAGATAATAAGTCAGTTCTCTAGAAGTAAAATCCCAACTACCTTCCCCAGTGGGAATACAACGACTTACACTCATTCCCACAATTTTAAATAATAATTGTCGTTTTTCTCCAGGAATAAAACTATAAATATTCCCTGTCCAACTCAGAAAATTAGATTCGTTAGCATCTAAAGAAGCACGGGTTTTAATCCATTGTTCAACATCTACTAATTGGGTTTGTCCTATCATGCTATATCTCCTGAAATCTTAAATCTTGTTAAATTGGCTAATTTTTACTTACTTTCCACTATATTCCAAAAATAGGTAGTAGCCCAACGATTACCTTTTGTTTTCATGGAACTCACACCTAACCCTGTAGATGTAGGATTTTGCCAAATCATTAACCGAATTAATCCATGATCTGCATTTTGATGATAAAGTCGAATAGTCTGTAAAGGTGAATTTACCCGATATAGTTGATAAGCTGTAGTTGCGGTTAATTCTCCTATTTCTCCAATCCGATAACCAAATTGTTGCCAATATTGAATTGCAGAAATAGCATCTGGGACACCAATACAGACTTCATATATGCTGCTAATTGTTGTATTATTGTTTGAATTCATAATTTATTTAGGGAGAAAATTTTATGGTTAAACGGAATAATTCAGTTAAGTCCATGTCCGCAAACGGGGAAAGTTATGAAGCTAAGATAGCAGAAATTGAAACTATTATCACTCGCATTGAAGGAGGTGAATTACAATTAGCGGATATATTTGCAGAATTTGCCACTGCGGTTAAGTATTTACAAGAATGTGATAGTTTTCTACAGCAGCAACAGCAGCAGGTAGATTTGTTAATTGAAACTTTGCAAGATGACCAGAAGTAAATAAACGGAAGACAACCAAAATATGCGACAATATGCAAATTTTCCTGAATGGGTTATCTTAGTTGAGTTTTGTAAAATTGTCAAAACCAAATAAGTAATAAATACTTTTTAAATACAGCCAAAGATACTATTCATTATTACCGTAATTGTGGTAATTGCCAAAATTAGTTAATTCAGGTATCAGAAACAAACATTATTTTGGATATGTTGAAACTTTACCTGATTAACCAAATTAAAAAAAATTAACTTGTGAGACTATTTGCTAATTAATAACTACGGTTTACAAATCTTTCTGAGGAATCGGTTCATGAAACTCGATCATTAATTGCATGGTTTCTACGGCTAAATCACGTAAATCTCGATTGAGATATACAGCACCTTGAGAACCAAACCAACGGTCAAAAATCGCCACATATTTGGGGTTATTGTTCACAAATCCTTGCATAAATTTGACGAGGGAATAATTCACTGAATTGAGGAATTTAGAGTTATTCTCAGGAACCATACAAGCAATTCCTTCTCGTGAATAGGGACGAGGGGGGACTATGGCAAAACTATCTGGATTTTTTGCTGTTTGTAACCATCCCTCTAAAAGAATGCTATCGGATGCAAAAGCGTCAATTTTACCCTGTTCCAAAGCTGCAAATGCTTCCGGTCTAGTCTTAAAATATACAAGCTTAGACTGGGGTTGTATTTGCTTGATTGCTTGTTCATTGGTAGTTCCAGCTAACACACCCACACGCTTATTAATCAGGGATTCTGGTGAACCTAAATTGGTTTCCTTTTTAATTAAAATTTGCGTCCCTGTGACACCATAACTAATAGAAAAATCAACTTTTTTATCTCGTTCCCAAGTAAAACTACTGGCATCACAGACAATATCAACTTGTCGGTTAATTATCTTGGGAATCCTTGCTGCTGGGGTAACTACAACTAATTTAAGTGTAATTTTTTTGCCTAATTCTTTCTCTAATTGCTGTTGGATTAAAGTTAGCATATCCACAGAATAACCAGTCAATTTTCCTTGACTGTCGGAGTAGGCAAATGGTAAAGCATCTTTGCTTGTACCAGCAGTTAATACTCCTGTCCGTGCCACCTTTTCCATCACTGTTTCTGCCTTAGCAACACCGGGCATTAATCCTGATAATATCAAACCGAAGATCACAGGGGCAATATTTTTATATATCTTCGACATAGTGAAAGCAGGTAAATGGGAAAGATTTATTTTGGTACTTACAAACATATTAATCTTGGGGAATCCATAGAATCAAAATGATTAAATTATCTCTATTAAAGATCAAGTTAACAGTTCTAGAAATGATTCTTCACATTAGATCCTGCACAGAATTATGAAACCAATTAATTCATCCGTCTTGATCTGCGTTTATCTGCGTTTATCTGCGGTCAATTATTATTGAAATCTGATTCTATACAACTTCATTTTAATTTGGTATTGCACAATTATTGATAGTTATATGTCAGGATTTAATTGGAATTGATCGCTTGCAAAGTCATCATCCTTACTCTATGATATTTTAAAATAATGGTTTATAAACGTGGAAATTAGCTATTTTAGGTAAATTTATGACAGAAATTAAATTTTCTATTGAAGGTGAAGATGCCATTACAGCTACAGAGGAACTTTTAGCCATAAAAGGTATAACTGGTAACTATTCCGTAGATTCGGAAGATGTAAAAAAAGAGGCAGTCATCACCACTGTAGCTACTATAGTTGGTATTGTGGGTGGAACTCTGGCGATCGCTGAACAAATCCGCAAATGGTATCAAGAGTATAAACAAAAACAATCTGGTAAAAAGATTGATAAAGTTCTGATTGTTGGCAGTAACGGTAGACGATTGTTGTTAGAAAATGCCACAATTGAACAAATTCGCCAAATTTTAGAATCATAACGTGCAGATTCTTCACCTTGACCTGAAAGCCGTTGCAGGTAATTACGTAGAGTTACGGTACTTTACTGATAATTACAACAAATACGAAAGACGTACACTCCCCTTGAGCGAAATTACCGATTTAATTGAGTTAGCAGAAAGAGATTATTACGTTTCCTCATTTGCTGAAGATTATGCAGTGACTGGGTTACGGCTGTATAACTGGTTAGATGGGACTGACAGATGGTTACAAAAACTCATCAATCAATATCAGCGTCAAGGAATCATTTTAGCGATCGCTACAGCAGAAAAACTCGCCCATTTACCTTGGGAAGTTCTGCACAATGGTAAAACCTTTCTCGTTCAACAGTCAATTGTTCCTGTCCGGTGGGTATCATCGGACTCCGTGAAAACATTGTCTGTAGAGACAAACCCAGAAAACCGCGCTTTGCAAGTTTTATTTATGGCTACTTCCCCCCAAGGAGTAGAACCTATTTTAGATTTTGAAGCCGAAGAAGCGCGAATCTTGGAAGCGACGGGAAGACAACCTTTAGCTTTGACAGTGGAAGAAAGCGGTTGTTTATCAGAATTGGGTTATTTAGTCGCAGATTACGGTAAAGATTATTTTGATATTTTCCATATTACCGGTCATGCCACAATTACCAACGGACAACCGGAATTTATTACCGAAACCGAAACCGGCGCAGCTTATTATGCCAGTGCAGAAGATATCGCTACAGCACTACAATTCCGATTACCCAAATTGATTTTCCTTTCTGGTTGTCGCACCGGACAAGCTGGTGGTGATGGTGATAATTATGGTTCAGTCCCTTCAATGGCAGAAGAATTGCTCAAAGCAGGTGCTAAAGCCGTTTTGGGATGGGGACAAAAAGTTTTAGAATCTGATGCAACAGAAGCCGCAGCCACATTATATAAAGAATTAGCAGCAGGAAAGCAAATCACCGAAGCAGTTGCCAGTACCTATCAAACATTAATCAAAAACCAAGCGCGGGATTGGCATTTATTGCGATTATATGCGGCGGATAGTTTACCAGGGGAATTGGTGACACCTAAAGGTACTCGTGGAAGGAAACCAGCGCCACCCCTTTCTGTGAGTACGGAATTTTTAGATCCTGCGGGAAGGGTGAAAGTCCCCACCCGTGAGAGTTTTGTCGGTCGTCGTCGTCAGTTGCAAAGTTGTTTAAGGACGCTGACACAACCAACTGAAGAGATAGGGGTATTAATTTATGGCATGGGTGGTTTAGGTAAAAGTAGTTTAGCAGCTAGACTATGTGACAGACTCCCGAATTTTCAGCGTATTGTTTTGGTGGGGAGAATTGATGAACCGAGTTTAGTTAGTCGGTTGGTGGAAAAGTTGGATGATAACGAACAACGCAAACAGCTACAAAATCCTGATGAGGAATTGAGATTTAGGTTAAAGCGGGTATTTCAGCAGTTGTCGGACGCTGGGGAAAAGCCGTTTTTGTTGGTGTTGGATGATTTTGAGGTGAATTTAGAATTGACCTCTCCCCCAACCCCTCTCCTGCAAGGAGAGGGGAGTTTGATTCCCCCATTCCCTCGCAGGGAAGGGGGGTTAGGGGGGTTAGGTCGTTTGCAACCAACAGCCGTAGAGGTTTTAACAGCTTTGGTTTGGGCGATTCGGGAAACTTACACCAACCATCGCTTAATTCTCACCTGTCGTTATGATTTTGAATTTAGCCAGTTGCAGTATTTCTATAAACAGCCATTGGAAGGAATGAGGGGGGCAGATTTAAGAAAAAAGTGTAGTCGTCTTGTGGCTTTTGGGGCAAAATCTCAGGTAGATGAGGCGTTGAAATCTCAAGCGCGGAGGTTAGCTGATGGTAATCCCCGTTTGCTGGAATGGTTGGATAAGATTTTGCAAAATTCCACAGTTGACCAAGTTGCAATTCTCAATCGTTTAGAAGTTGATGCGGTGGAGTTGCGAGAACAGGTTTTAGCTGAAGCCTTGCTGCAACAAATGGATGAAACGATGGGGGAAATGTTGTCACAGGGTTTGGTGTTTGAGTTACCAGTCCCCAGGGAAGCATTAACCGCAGTTTGTGAAAATATCCCCAATTTGGACAATTATATCAATCGGGCGGTGGCGTTGGGATTGTTGGAAGTTAGTCCTGATGAGTCTTTGCGAGTACCGAGAATTTTACCGTTGACGTTATCCACTCATGTAGAAACCTTGCATCAACAAGCGGCTGAGGTGTTGTATCGTCTGTGGTGGGAACAAGGAGAAACTTCAACAGAGGAAGACAGGTTAGAAATTCATCGGTTAGCGTTGTTGGGTAAGAATGAAAGAATTGCCGTCAATGTTGCAAATTATCTTTCTAGAAAGTGGATTTCTCAGAGTCGCTTTCAGGAAACTCATAAAATTTGTCAAGAGACACTTAAAAACATAAGAGACTATCGTATGCTTAGTAATTTAGCTCGTATTAAAATTGAGCTAGGTAAGATTGAAGAAGCATTGGAATATTATCAAGAAGCTTTAAAAATTTGTCCAGATAGTGAAATAATTGAAATCTGTGGAATTAAACACTGCTTGGCATATATCAAATCTAAAAATGGAGAATTAGATATAGCTCTTGAAATGTACCAAGAGTGTCTTATGAATAGCGAAAAAATCGGTCATCTTAAAGGTAAAGCTTCCGCATTACACGAGATAGCAGGAATATATTTATTACAAGGTAAGGTAGAAGATGCACTTAATAAATATCAAGAATGCCTAGAGATTCAAGAAAGTGAAAGTATTAATGATCTTCAAGGTCAAGCAGCAACATTACATCAGATTGCATACATAGAATCACAAATAGGAAGAATACAAGAAGCTCTTGCTAACTATGAAAAATCTTTCTACCTTAACGAAAGTCTTGGTAATCTTAAAGGAAAAATATCAACTTTATGTCAAATAGCATCTATTAAAGAAAATGAAGGAAACTTAGAAGCAGTTGTAAGTATTTTTAAAACATCTTTGGCTATAGTTGAACAAATTGGCAGTGTTGAACTTAAAGCAGCAACATTTTATAATATGGCAATTACTTATATTAAACTTAAAAAATTTAATTTAGCCAGTAATTTACTTAATAATTCACTTAATTTATCTCAAGAAATGGATGATATTAAAGGTCAAGCAATTACTTTAACTTCGTTAGGGCAGTTGTTAGCATATAAACAAAGAGATTTTGTTACTGCATTAGACTATTTAGAGCAATCTTTAAAGATATTCCAGCGTATCAAATCACCTGATGCTGAGACAGTAAGGGAAATTATTAATGATGTGCAACAAATGGCAAATAGTTAAGGTACTTTCTTAAAGTATCAACTTGCAAAGTCAAAGTATTTAGTTACAATTTTAATGCACTGCTTTACAAATCTAATAGATCAAACTACAATCTTAAAATATTAAATTACAAAGTGAATGTATTAATATATAAATTTAAAGTATTAAATTACAAAGCTGAAGTATTAAAATATTGAAGAAATGTTATACTTTACACCAAACTACGTAGAACCTACTGAAATTAATCAAACATCAAAACAACAAACTGAATGGGAATTTGCAGAAATCTGGGTAGATACTTTGATATCTCCTCCTTATATTCTGATGTTAGTCAAAGAACAATCATGGAAATTCTGTATCCATAACCCTGCACAAAACTATAAAATTATCTTTACCAGTGACAATTATGAAGCCGCTAAAATGTGGCTACTAGAGGATGAATATGAGCGATTGAATAGTCGTATTTTACAACAAGATGCTGATGATAAAGATTAAAAGAGACGTTGACTAAAACGCCTCCTTGTTTAGAAAATGTCTAATCAACCTTAAACCTAGCTAATAATTCCTCACGGGAAAGATTAAGTAATAACTGAGTTCTTTCTGTGAGAGAAAGTTCCATCAACTGACTAACAATAGCAGATAATTCCTCATCTAAATT
>Ga0209617_10000797_pt1 | contig 14368 bp, 8 predicted proteins | sample LakEriepJuly2011_2_FD_187459 | JGI IMG/M metagenome (GOLD analysis project Ga0209617, IMG submission 187459) | Freshwater microbial communities from dead zone in Lake Erie, Canada - CCB epilimnion July 2011 (SPAdes) (version 2) | ecosystem: Environmental > Aquatic > Freshwater > Lentic >... | reverse complement strand
TTCGTAAGTTTAAAGATCTTACTCGTTTAAATTTTGAATTTGCCGAACTTAAAGACTATATAATTCAAAATTGTTATTTTATAAATAACCGCAGTTGTGAAGGTTTACATAGAACTAAAATGTTCTCAATATTCTCAATATTTCTAATACTAATAATTATCGGGCTAAGGCGCGATCCTAGTCAGACCCCTTCCATAAATTATGCAGATTATTTAAATTTTGAAAAATCAAAAGATGTAAATAACAACAATCCTAAAAATATTGAAAATATGTTAAATATTATATGTGATAAGGACGCGGATTTTTTAAACGACAATTCAAATATTACAAAAATAATGAACGAATTAAATGGACACAATATACATACTGCAATAAGTATTAATGATCGTATTTATACGCCTGAGGAAATTGAAAAACTTAAAAAAGCTTCAGATGATGCATCAGGTGCTTTTTATAAAGCAAAGGACGCTAAAGAGAAAGAGGATAAGAAAAAACTTATGGAAACAGCTAATACAAAACTTATAGAAGCAGCTATAACTGAATATTATAATGCTATTACTAATAATACTATAAACTTGTTTATTACTAAAATTAAAGATATAAGTGCAAAAATTAAGGCTAACAATGTAGATAATAAAGATAATAAAGATTTAGATTTTGTAAAATTGGTCTTAGTATATCTTAATAATAAGAAAATATATAATGATAATATTAGTAAAGAAAAAATACCTAATTTTGATTTGGGAAGAACATACGCACAATCCTTATTAAATATAATAACGAATGTAATCCCTTATTCAAATAATTTGTTCGGTACTTTTAAAACAAACAATTATGATATAGAGAATGTTCTAATAGGCGCAATTCCCTTATCAATCAGGAGTAATATAAATGATTCAAGCGATTGTGCTATTTCTTCATATACAGATTTTGATACCTTTAAGATCGACCATAAGGAGAAAGCTGGATGCTTTTATAATAATTATCTATTTCAATTAAAAGAAACAAGGGGTAAATTGAAACAAGGTTTTATTGCTATATTAATAGCATTTATAGTCTCTACGATAGCTATTATGGTATTGTTTTATTATATTTATATTAATTACAATATTGATAATACGAGATGGTCTAATATTACAGCTATTAAGATGGTGCGTTTGCCTTGGCGGAATCCGTTAAACTTGTTAAGTATTTTGGTTGGGAATATAATGCTACTGTTAAATAATGAAAATAAGTAAAATAATATTTAAGGAGATATTATATTTTACTATTTATATGGATACTGAATATTTATTAAATATTAAAACTATACAGGCTGCTACATTTAAACAAGTTATAGATGCTCTTAAGGAGATATTGATGGATGTTAATTTGGAAATAGATGAGACTGGTATTAAGATAGTTGCTATGGACAATACGCATATTGTTCTGATACATCTCAAGTTGGACGCGGATAAGTTTGAGATTTACGAGTGTGCTAAGAAAACATATGTAGGTATTAATATGCTGCGGCTCCACGCGCTTATTAAAACTATCACGAACAACGACATATTATCAATCTATATTAAAAAAGATGACCCTAATCACTTGGGTATAACAATAGAGAATAATGATAAAAATTATAAAACGAATTATAAATTGTCTGTGTTGGATATAGATGTGCTGAATCTTGACATTCCGCCTGTAGATTTTCACACGATTATAAATATGCCTTCCAATTATCTTCAAAAAATTATTAGAGATATGAATAACCTCGCCGAGTTTATAGAGTTTAGAAACATAGGCGATAAGCTAATATTAAGTTGTAAGGGGGACTTTTGCGATCAAGAGACTATCCTCGGTTCCGAAAAATCGCAATCAATCACCATAAAGAAGAATAGTACCGACGAAGAACAGGAGATAATACAGGGAATTTTCAGCCTTAAATACCTATCAATATTTACAAAATGCACCAATCTTTCAAATAATGTTGAGCTATATCTTAAAAATAACTACCCTATTATTCTCAGATATACCATCGCATCTCTCGGAGAAATAAAATTGTGCCTATCGCAACAAGATATATCCCAATAATCATTTAGACATTTAGCCATTTAGGTATTTAGGTATTTAGGCATTTAGGTATTTAGGCATTTAGGTATTTATAGGGGCTACACAGAATAATAATATTTTTGTGTAATAAAAATTAGATTTTTTTTAATTTAGGATATAATATATATTTATAATATATATCCTGTAATTTAAATAAGGCTTTTCTGAGGACTATCATAACTTCATTCATACAATTAATATAATTGCTTGAATATATAAAATCGTTATCATTTATAATGTAATTGATTTGTTTTTTAATTTCAATGAAAATATTCCCGAATTTGTTTACTATTGTATCCATTATTATATAAAACAAGTATATAAGTTCTTTAAGTAATTACGAAATCGCAAAAAGTCTAAAAATCGGCTTCAAGAGAAAATGTGCGTAATTTAGAGTGTTCCTGTTTTCCTCCTACATTTGCTTTGCTATATTGTGAAACGCGGCTTTCAAAGAAATTGGATTTGCTTTCAATTGATATTCTATCCATAAAAGGAAAGGGGTTATTTGAGTTCCATATTTTTTCATAATTTAATTGAGTTAGCAATCTGTCAGCTACAAATTCAATATATATAGACATTAGATCTGCGTTCATTCCAAGCATAGAACAAGGGATACTTTCAATAATAAAGTTCTTCTCTACTTCAACGGCTTCTTTAACAATTTGATGAACAGTTTCTTGAGGCAATCTATCAATTATCTTAGAATACAGCAAGACGGCGAACTCTACATGCATTCCCTCGTCTCTGCTAATAAGCTCATTAGAGAATGAGAGTCCGGGCATCAAACTGCGCTCTTTGAGCCAGAAAATACTACAGAAGGCGCCGCTGAAAAATACTCCTTCAACAAGGGCAAAAGCCAACAGCCTTTGAGAGAATGGTGCGGATTCGTCATTAATCCATTTGAAGCACCAGTCAGCCTTCTTTTTAATACAAGGCATATAATTGATAGCATTAAGAGCCTCTTCTTTGTCGTTGGCTTCTTTAAAATAAGTGTCTATCAGAAGAGAGTATGTTTCCGAATGAATATTCTCAATAGCCATTTGAAAGCCATAGAAGAACTTAGCTTCGAGTACTTGTACATCATTTAAAAATCGTTCGCCCAAATTGATATTTACAATTGTATCGCTGGAACTAAAAAATGCCAATATTTGCTTAATAAAAAACTTCTCATTCTTATTAAGCTTATTGAAATCATCTAAGTCCTTTGATAAATCCAATTCCTCAGGTGTCCAGAAGACACTAACAGATTTTTTATACATTTCCCACATATCATAATGTTCGATAGGAAAAATAGTCAATCTATTTGAAGGTATCAATAAAGGTTCATTATTTGACATACTATATACTATTATAATAATATATATTTATATAATAATAGAGATATGAGTAGCACACAAAAAAAATTAGCAACACCAACATCAACATCAAAACCGCTACCGCACATACCTAAATTACAGGATAGGGTAGGTAACGCTACAATTAGCGCAAGTAGCGTAAGTAGAGCAAGTGGCGCAAGTAGCGTAAGTAGAGCAAGTGGCGTAAGTAGAGTAAGTAGAGCAAGTGGCGTAAGTAGAGTAAGTAGCGCAAGTAGCGTAAGTAGAGCAAGTAGCGTAAGTAGAGCAAGTAGCGTAAGTGGCGTAAGTGGCGTAAGTAGCGTAAGTGGCGTAAGTAGCGTAAGCTGTAAAGGAAGAGCAAGTGGTAGAAGAAGTAGTAAAACAAGTTCGGGACATCCTGGTATAATATCATCACGATTGAAAAAGAGAAAACCTAAAAGTAGATTACCTACTATAGAAGAACATGTATACTATCATCCATTGCTTCCTGACGAGATAGCTTTTGCCGAAAAATTATCAGCAAGAGCAAGAAAAACTGCAATATCTGTTATGAATACAAAATCTACTATAAATCTTGTTAATATTATTAACAAGATTAACAATATGATAAATAATGCCGAAAGTGTTGAAAAATCTTCAAAATATAACGGAATGTTATTAGATGAATTTGATATGGGTGAAATCATTCAGTCTTGCCCTTCTCAGGATCCAGTAGAACAAGCAAATGTAATTCCTCGTATCCCGGTTAAAAAGTTTTTAAAAGGTAGTAGCAAATATCCTATTTTGTTAGAGTTGTTAGATAGTTTTGAATCATTTACAAGTCAAGATTATGAATCGGTCACTGATCCAAAGATAACAAAAATAAAAGACATTAGAGGCAGACATGTAGAACTTGAAGTGGAAGATTTCATTATTGACGACGAAGTAATGGGAGGAGTTTCAGGAAATTTTAAATTTGTTATAAAAGTAAAACATAGAGAATTTTGCGATAACCCAAGTGGATATTTGCCAAATGCTATTAAATTAAAGTTTATAATTGATATAATGTATAATAATATTGAAGTATGTCATGTTACTTTCTTTGGCGATAAAAGTATACATAGAATACAACCATATGTAAGAATATCATCATTACATTTTACAGCTGAAGAAGGATATACATTTTCAGGGAATAAAGAATATGTATTTCTCAATTTAGACAATATTATAACTATTTATAATTTTGCAAACAAAGATATTACAACATTTATATCATTAATATTAAATTTAATATCAACTGTATTTAATATTTCTTCTAATGCAAAAGGATATCAAAATTCTACTATGTCTAAACATTTTAAAAAGTTTGTAGAAGGATTATGTATGAATGTTATTACAGGTAAGAGCAAACTTAAAGGTTCAAGAATTGATACTATTAAAGAAAGAGTTAGAAAAGAAAGAGTTAGAAAAGAAAGAGTTAGAAAAGAAAGAGTTAGAATGGAAAAAGAAAGGGTTAGAATGGAAAAAGAAAGGGTTAGAATGGAAAAAGAAAGAGGTAGTATGGAAAGCCATAAAATGGAAATGGAAATGGGAGGAGCGGGCAGAAACCGCAAGATTAAAAGTTCTAAGTCCTCCAAGAAGCCAACCACGAAGTCCGTCAAGAAGCCTGATAAGCCTATAAATCCAGTCAAGAAGCCTGTCAAGAAGTCTGATAAGCCTGTCAAGAAGTCTGATAAGCCTGTCAAGAAGTCTGATAAGCCTGTCAAGAAGTCTGATAAGTCTGTAAAGAAGTCTGATAAGTCTGTTAAGAAGACTGTTAAAAAAACAACTAAGAAAGCAAGAGATGGCGTATAGGGTGCATCTTGCAAGAAGAAGAGAAATATAAAACTTGTAAATGAGTGTTATGAAGAGCATAGGACACAGCTATCGCCGTTGTCTTCAGCGCATCTCAATTTTTTTTTAGCAAATTCAGGGTCAATAGTGAATTGTTGAGTTTTCGCCTTTGGTTTTGTTCGCAGATAATAAGAACCTGTCTTGAGACCCTTAGAATGTCCGTAAAAATGCATAGAAGACAATTTTTGGAAATCGGGTTCTTCTATGAAGATATTGAGGCTTTGTGTCTGGCAAATATATCTCCCTCTGTCTGCTGACATATCAATAATAACACGTTGCTTAATTTCCCACGAAGTTTTATACAGCTCTTTCATAGTCGCATCAATATTTGGGATATTCTGAATGCTTCCCTCGTGTAAAATAATAGTATCCCTCATTTCCTTATTCCATATTCCCTTATCAATCAAATCATTAATCAAATACTTATTTATAACAATAAACTCGCCACTCAGAGTCTTTCTCTGAAATATATTATTAGTAATTGGCTCAAAGCTTTCATTAAATCCCATAATTTGCGAAGTAGATGCCGTGGGCATAGGAGATATCAAAAGGCTATTGCGAACTCCGTAATTAATTATTTCAGTCCTCAGGCTTTCCCAGTCATATCTATCGCTCGGCTTTTCGTTCCACAAATCAAATTGAAAAAGCCCTTGAGATATCGGGCTTCCCTCAAATGTACTATATGCTCCGCAATATTTATTTTTAATATTTTTAATTTCAAACTCATTAACATAGTCGCTCATATTTTCGCCACATTCACCAGATGCTATTTCATTAATAGTATGATATCTTTTTTTTGACAATTCCATCGAAGCTTCAACTGCGGCGTGATAGATAGTCTCAAAAATATCTTTATTAATATCTGCAGCCTCTTTTGATTCAAAGGGATGTTTGAGCATCATAAATACATCAGCCAATCCCTGTACGCCAATTCCAATAGGTCTGTTTTTAAGATTAGAAATGCGTCCTTTTTCAATAGGATAAAAGTTCTTATCAATAACTTTATTGAGGTTTTTAGTAATTACTTTGACAACATCGTGAAGCTTCTCATAATTAAATACACCATTCTCGATATATGTAGGGAGGCAAATCGAAGCCAAATTGCATACACCAGTTTCCTCAGGCGAAGAATAAATTAGAACCTCGGCGCACAGATTGCTTGATTTGATAGTTCCCAGGTTCTTCTGGTTGCTCTTTTTATTCGCAGCGTCCTTGTAAAGGATATATGGAACTCCTTGCTCTATTTGAGATTCCAATATTTTAAACCAAAGGTCTTGGGCATTAATCTGTTTATTATATCTGCCTTCGCTCTCATATTTTTCATAAAGTTTAATAAAATCGTCGCCATATACATCGCTCAGTCCCGGACATTTATCAGGACACATCAACGACCAATGCTTATTACTTTTCACTCTTTCCATAAACAAATCAGAAACCCATAGAGCCATAAATAGATCCCTACATCTTTCTTCCTCGCTCCCGTGATTTTTCTTCAATTCCAAAAAAGCCTCAATATCACAATGCCAGGTTTCAAGATATACCGCAATACTTCCAAGTCTTTTCCCTGCTTGGTCAATATATCTCGCAGTATTATTAAATACTCGCAACATCGGTATGATTCCGTTAGAAGTTCCATTTGTTCCTCTGATATAACTACCTTTACCGCGAACCTGATGAATATGAATGCCAATTCCCCCAGCATATTTAGAAATTAGCGCCATCTCTTTTAGTGAATCATAAATGCCCGCTACGCTATCATCATTTACAGAGCAAAGGAAACAGCTGCTCAATTGCGGCCTTCTAGTTCCAGAATTAAATAGCGTTGGTGTAGCATGCGTGAAATATTTTTTACTCATTAGGTCGTATGTCGTCAGCACTTCTTTAATGTCATTACCATGTATTCCAAGAGCAACTCGCATCCACATATGCTGTGGCCTCTCAATAACTTTCTTATTAACTCGGGTTAAATATGCGCGTTCCAAAGTTTTAAAGCCGAAATAATCAAATGTAAAATCTCTCTGATAATCAATATAAGTATTGAGCTTCTCTTTATTTTTACACACGATTTCGTATAACTCCTCAGATACTAACGGAGCATTATTATTATGAATATCCTTGTTATCATAAAGAGCTTGAACTGTTTCAGAAAATGAAGGAGATGTATTTTTATGATGGTTTGAGATAATAATACGCGAAGCCAAAGTATTGTATTCCGGGTTATCCAAAGACATACTACCACACAAATATGCAGCCATTTCATCTAATTCGCTCGTTTTAACACCGTCAAAAATACGAGAGCATACCTTCTGAGCTATTTCTGATACATTAATATTTAGCTCGCCTGATAGATTTTTAAGACGCATAAGGACCTTGTCAAAGCTAACATCTTCATATTCACCATTCCTCTTAATAACTTTCATAATTATATTATTATATTAAATTATCTCTATATATATTTTAATGGGGGAACCCGCCCCCAACGCGGGATATTGTGGGGGATATAGAAAAGGCTACCGCTGGCTATTGTGGGGGAACCCGCCCCCAACGCGGGACATTGAGAGGCTATTGTCAAGGATATAGAAAATGCTACAGTTGGCTATTGTGGGGGAACCCGCCCCCAACGCGGGACATTGAGAGGCTAATGTCAAGGATATAGAAAATGCTACAGTTGGCTATTGTCAAGGATATAGAAAATGCTACTGCTGGCTATTTAGATAATTACTATATATTTATATTACCATTATGATAACTTAAAAAGACACCAGATATTTTATAAAAATGAAAAGAATAATTTGAGTACATCTTTCTGTTTTTTCAAAAGTTTCAAAAGTTTTTTAGAAATTATAAAATAAATCAAGAGATGTACTCAAATTTAAAATTGAAAAAATATGAATATTCCAGTGTCTCAATGACTGCTATGTTAATCTAAGTATTTTATAATAATTATATAGAGGCTATCGTTGGCTATTGTCAAGGATATAGAAGAGGCTATTGAGAGGCTATTGTCAATAGGATATCCCGGGGATGTCGTAGTCTAATATAATGCCCTTAGAGGATTGCTTGTATCCATTGATTTTTATAATTCCCCTGTGTTCCTTGTTATGGCATTCTTTACATAGTGAAGCAAGATTGTGCGTAGCATTTTTATGAGAGGAACCTATGAATCCGTTTTCATCTGCGTCCTCCTGATATTTAATGTGATGCGTTTCAACAGCAATACCCTGACATATTTCGCATTTATCAATCTTCTTCTTCCTGTTATAATTAGATTTCTTATTTTTAATTAGATCCTTGTCTATTTTTGTGAATTCTTTTCTAAACATCTCCGCCTTTTTAAGGAAATCCAAGGGCATATCGAGAGATTTACATACTTCCAAGCCATACATATTAGAACCTTGCCCATCCTGTATTTTCCTATTATATATGATTTCGTTATTTTTGCCAATATCTATTTTAATATGCTTGACAAACAAATTATTATCATTGATATGCTCTTTAATACAAGACATTGCCGTTAGTTCGTGAAGATGTGTCGCGAATATAAATGAAGCCCCTTTATTTATCAGCATATCTATTCCAGCAGATACAATAGCAATCCCAGATATTGATTCTGTCCCGCAGCATATCTCGTCTCCGATAACCAAGCTATATTTATTACATCTCTGTAATATATTCCGCAATTCCGTCATTTCCACCGTGAAGCTTGACATCCCCTTATATATATTATCCATTCCCGAAATCCTCGTAAATATTCTTTTATACGGATAATATACCATTTTTTCGGCGGCTACAAACATTCCAGATTGAGCCATAATAATATTTAAACCAACAGCCTTCATAAATGAAGATTTTCCTGAAGCATTTATTCCATACAACAATATCCCATCTTTATTTATCCTGACATCATTCCCAACATACTCAAGCTCATCGTGTAATCTTTCAATTAACGGATGTCTCATATTTTTCATATTAATAAAAGACGATTCTCTCTCGCTGGCGGTCTCGCTGGCGGTCTCGCTGGCGGTCTCGCTTGCGGCGTCGGAAGAATCTAAGGATATTATAGGTCTTTTGTATCGGTAATCAAATGCGTTTTTTGCATTATTTGCGGCTATATCAGTGCGTACAAGATATTTAATAAGAATATCAATATTTTTATTATTTATTTTTATAAACTCTCTAACAAACTCATTATAATAATTCAATACGAGCGCAGCTATTTCTTCATTATATTTGCTGATATTTTTTGAGAGCTTCTCTGTTTCACAATTAGTCATCTTGTAATTTGAAGAAGAAGATGATAACGGTTTTTTGCTGAATTTTCCAATAATATGCTTGTTATTTTTTAAAGCCGTCTCATATCTTTTCTTAGTTATTAAAATGAAATATTCCTGATCCTTATCATTATAATCTATTTTACATAGAGTGCTATCATTGATGCCGATACGGTTTATTTCTTCGCATAATATTTCAATATCTCTATAGGACTTCTTGATACCCTCGGCATTATTATCAATATCTTCATATACTCCTTCCTTAAATATATTCCCCCAATTATTTTTATCAGCCAAATTATATTTAGAGGCATTCTCCAAATCCAAAATATCCTTGTAAGAATTTATTATAGTATGTACGATTGATATAATAGTTCCCTCGTTTTTGTCGTCTTCGCTGCAGTAATCCTTCAAGATATTATAGATGCCTATACAGGCCTCCATAGATTCATTAAAGCTCGTCCAATCCTGAGGAGCTACCTTGTTTAAAAGTAGTTTCCTCTTGAATCGCTCCAAATCCCCGATATTCGCAAGATATTTACGCACCTTAATATAGCTATTTTTATTCAACAATTTGTCAATATCATCATATGACTGATTGATTTTTTTAATGTTTATCATGGGTGCAAGCAACTTCTCTTTAAAATATCGCGAACCGAATGCAGTCGCGCATCTATTTAAGACATCTATTAGCGGCTTATCGTTCTGATACAACCCCAGAATATTTAATTGAACTGCCGAATTAAACTCTATTGTCATATTATTATTGTTCTCAAAAATCTCAGGAACCTGTAGCTCTTTTATAATATCAGCGTTGTGTTCGTGTGCAAATTGTAATAGACAACAGAACCCTTCGCGCGATATAGTGAGCCTCTCCATATTTAACATTTCAATTATAGAAATCAGCCCCTTCTTCATAAAAAATGCCTTTTCCAATATTTGCGTCTGATTTATTATGCTCTTGAAAAACTCTATATATTTACATTCGCCCCATTTATAATGAACCAAAATGTTATTGATATTCAAGTTTTTCAATATCTTTCTCCGCTCCTTCTCATCAATTTTATCACCCAATATAATTAATTCAATAGGATTATATGTACTGATCATTCGAAATACTTCGTCATTCGCGAGCTCAGGGTCATCCTTTGTAGAACCCACTTCGTATATGAAGGTCTTCCCTGTTGATAAATCAATCCCAGATATTCCCGCAATAATATACCCATTTATTATTTCGTACATTATAACCATCATATAATTACTTCGCTTATCTGTAATATTTATATTGGAGCCCGGAGATAATATCTCGGCGACCTTACGCTCTCTATTTTTATTATTGCCGGCCATCTGCTGTTCCTGCTGAATAATTACAATAGTATAATTGTTATTCAGCAATATTTGCGTGAACTTATTAAGAGAATGAAGAGGGAACCCGGCCATCACAGGATTATTTAATGATATTTCGGAAATAGATTTGTTCTTTTTCGTAGTTATGATACCGCATATATCAGCGACCTTATATATATCATTGTTCTCGGCGTTATTATTTTCGTATATAGTGTACATTTCATAGAACGAGCCTACTTGTAAAAGAACAATACATTTCTCACCATACTGCTGTTTATATTTATTCATATATTCGATATAATCATCGATAATCATTGTCATTATAATATATGTGCTATATTCTTAAATAAAAATAATATAAGAAATATATTTATATAGTAATATATACATACATTTACAATCATTATAGAATGGATATGAATATGGAATTGGAAAAGGAGTTCAATGATGTTCTAAGTAAGCTGAATGATATTGATTTGGAAATTATGGGCTTGTCTGATACAATTAAATTGGAGTTTTACAAATATTACAAACAGGCGAGGACGGGCGATTGTAATATCGATAAACCGTGGTTTGTTAATGTTACCGCTTGTGCCAAATGGGAAGCATGGAATAGTATCAAGGGAATGACTGTTAACGAGGCTATGGAGAAATACATAGAATGTTATAAAAATTATATCCTGAATCCTTGACCCTCTGAATTATGCCTTTATACCCTTGAAGATTTAAAATGGTACAAATTATATTAATATTTTACATTTTTACCTTTTATTACAAATAAAGGTTCTGTGTTTTTTCTACAAGGTAAAAAATATTCTATATTTTTATTTATTTCTTCAAAATATAAAATACCTTTATAATCTTTAAGATTTGGTTCTTCTTGTTTTATATATTTATCAAAAATTTGTTTTAATTCTGTAATAAAGTGGCATAATTTTTCGTTGTACAAATTTATAGTTGTGTTATTTGTAGATTGAAAATTTTTTAATTTGTTAATAATTTGCAAAACAATTTCAAGTCTTTCAATTTTATTGTTAAACATTTATATATATACTATATTATTTAAATTTTAATTAGTTTTGCATCATTTTAAATCTTCAAGGCTTTAGGCTTTAGGCTTTAATAAAGCTCGCGGGTCAATCTTAATACTATCAAAAATACCTTTAGCTTTATCTACGCCACTATTCATTAACCCTTCTGTATTTATAGTATTTATAGTTTTTACTCCTGGTATTTTTTCAAATACTTTACCAATAGGGTTTTTAATTTTGTCAATACCTTCCTGCATACCTTTATTTATTAAAGGGGGTTTAATCGCTCTTCTTGCTTCGTTTTCGCTCGTTTTTAATTCTCTTAATTGCTGCCGTAGGTCTTTTTTAGTATCCAATATATCTTTTTGTCGTGTTTTAATTTTATTTATTTCTTCATCATTTAAATTACTTTTATCTATCCTTTTAGCTAATTTATCTTTATATAATTCCATATTAGTATCTTTTAGAGTCCTATCATTTTTAATATCAAAATCCATCAACTCTTTTTCAACTTTTCTTCTTTCTGACTTTGCTATATTAACATTATCTACTTTTTCCTCAAACTCTTTATTTATATTTTTTAGCTCTGCCTCTGCTTTTGCTGCTTCTGCTGCTGCTGCTTCTGAATCGTTCGTAGTAGAAGGGTCGCGTAAATGTTTATTAGCCTTATAACTTTCTATTTCTGCTATTTTTTCTACATAGTTCTCGTATGCGTTCTCGTATAAGTTCATAAAATAGCTATGTTGATACAAATCAAGCCTTGCCTTTGATATAGCAGCGCCAACTCCATATTTTAATACACCGGATTTGAATATTGTTGAACTATTAGAATGTTCGCTTATAATTTTAGCATCTTTCTTAGCATCTTTATGTAATGTATTAATATCAAAATTGAACCATATTTTATAATATGCATAGAGAATTAACATAGTTATCAATGAAGGAAATAGTATCCCCGGATTTAGCTTTATACATTCGTATATAATATAAAATACTATTGATATAATACCCAATATAATATATATTATCGTGTTAATAAAAAACATTACTATTCCGTATAAGACACTTATATTGCTATTCAGTAGAGCAGTTATAAGAATTAAGAATAATATAATTTTTAGAATTGAACCTAAAATTGGTACATTAAATATACCTATAGCCCCGGAATATAAACCACCAATTAGTTGGTATGTCCCCGAAATAATAATTATAACTGCTTTTATAACCATACTATGACACACCATAAATCCTATAAATAAATACACAATGCCGATAACTAATATATATAGAAGATTGATAACAGAAATTATAATATATATGAAATTACACATATATAAAAGCATAATTATTATAAATAAACCGATAGACAGAAGCGAAATAATTGGATATGTTAAAATAAAACTCTTATATAATTCATAGGCATTTGAATAATCATCAAACATATTCTTATGTTTCGTATCAATTTTGACTGTAACTGGATTATAGTTGATCTTTGTAGGTGCTTTGATAAATATATTATTAGCATCTTCTTCGTCGGGATTCGCAATGCTTTCTTTAGTACCCTTTATATAATCCTCTTCATATATTCCATAATTTAAAAGTCTAATCGCAAACATATTGTTTTCATTAAAATACAAAAACTTACAATATTTAAATAAATATTGTAAATATTTTTCATTAGGTGTTGCGTCTTTTACTTTATGTGCTATACTTTTTGCATATAATACTCTTTTAAAATGCGTACTATCCTTCAGCTTATTAAGATAAGAAATATATAGTTCGTCTCTTTTATCAAATAATTGATAGAAGTCATTAACATTATTTTTAATAGTTGTTTTAATTTTCAAATCATTATTCTCAGCTTCTGTTTTTATACCATTTATATATTGCGATATTACTGTATAAGCATCATCTATATCTTTTTTTATTATTGCGACGGGATGAGTTGCGATTGAAGAATAATTAGACAGCGAAGCCAATATTTTAGTTTGTACCTCTGTATTTATATCTTCATCATCTCCCTTTTTAACTTTTTCTATAGTATAATAATAATTGCCTGGGACTCCGTCAACTCCGTCAACTCCGCTACTTTTTATAACATTGCTATTCGCTGTAAGTTTGTCTGAAGCTTCGTAGCTTCCTAAAATACATATTATGGCTAATGGGTCGTATGGGATATAATTTCTATATTTGCCTCCTTCTAATGTTTGAATGCTTTCGCATACATTATCATTATTTACAATATATTTCTCATCGCACTTATTATAGCACTTGAATACCCCTCGTGTTTTATTACTTTCGTCTATTTTTCTTCGCCCATTGTTGTTTCCCAAATAATAATATGGTATTGTGAACCAATCATGCCACCTATCCGTTAAATTATTACATTGCGATTGTTTTTTTTCCAATAAATAATATATAG
>Ga0209617_10000795_pt1 | contig 14378 bp, 11 predicted proteins | sample LakEriepJuly2011_2_FD_187459 | JGI IMG/M metagenome (GOLD analysis project Ga0209617, IMG submission 187459) | Freshwater microbial communities from dead zone in Lake Erie, Canada - CCB epilimnion July 2011 (SPAdes) (version 2) | ecosystem: Environmental > Aquatic > Freshwater > Lentic >... | reverse complement strand
AGAACTGACCCCTTTACCGTCCGTCGCCATTCAAGCGGGGCATTGTAAATGCAGGATCAGCCTCGCAACGCGACGCCGGGTACTATCGGGCAGTTTGAAAGGAGGCGGTACCGACATCTTTACTTTGAGAGGAATTGGTGTACAAATGCCTAATGGCCGCATGCGACGGTGAAACCCTAATCAGGACAGTTTCCAAGGACTTCTGCGCGAAGTTTGACTTCTGCGTGCGATCACTTCCAGCCGACCTTTGCGCGCCTTTTCGCGCCGAGGCCGCTCGTCTGGTGGACGGTGTGAAGTTTGTATCCACTTTGGCTGGAAGCCTCACCCGCGAGGAGGAAGATCTCGATAAGGTCGCAGCGGTTTGGAAGACAATGGTTGAGGTTTGCGACCACTGTCACAGTAGGTTGGTTGATCTCTGCCAGAAACATCCCGATTGTGGGGCGAAGGAGTTTCATGATGAGATACTCGACCTCAGAAACATTTGCGCTCGGCTTGAGGCGCTTCACGCCTGATGGATCTTACGCCACAGGCACAGGCAGAGATTGCCTCGCTTGCTGAGCTGTACGACCGGTTTGCGTTTTCCACCGACAATACACGCGAACGACGGTTGGCAGAGCAGACGTTCAACGATGAGGTGGCAAGCTGGCACGACTCCATTCTGCCACCAAAGCCGAGCCTCAGAGATTTCAACAGGGCTGTGATCGGCCGTTGTAAATTCCACTTGAAAGCTCAAATCAAGGCCCATCCGGCAATCCCGCCTACCGCCTGACGAAGGCAATATTGTGTTAGGACACGACCGAGTTGTGGATCGGCCCAAATGATCTGGTGACAGAAGGGGGCGGCTGAGCCAGTGGCGTGGCGGTAACGTTCACGAACTAGGGCGTCGGAGCTAAGACCGACACCCAAGGCAAGGCAGGTAGCGCAGAGCGGCCAGCGGTTCCATGGCAGTTGAAGGCGCGCCATCACAACGGGCTGGTTCCAATCCCCCCCACGAAGCCTGTTTGCCTGCAGGATCAGTCTCGCAACGCGACGCTGGGTACTTTAGAAACTGGGGGATTCCCACCATGAGACCCAACACGCGTTCTATTTCGAAGCTCACGCGGCGTCAGTTTGCTTGGCAGACAGCCACCGCTGTGGCCTTGCACGGAGTGTCCGTTCTAGGCGCACCTTTGATACACTCGGCTCGCCACCGCATTTTGTGCTGTGATTACGAGGGGAACAAAATCGCCATCGTCGCTGAGGACGGCAAGGTAGAGTGGGAGCACGCTGTTCAGACGCCGCAAGACTGCTGGATGCGGCCCAATGGCAATGTGCTCGTTTGTTACCGCCATGGGGCAATGGAAATCACCCCTCAGCATCAGGTCGCCTGGGAATATCGAGCGCCTGCCCAAGCTCAATGCCATTCGTGCCAGCCGCTCAAAAACGGCAATGTTCTGGTGGCCGAGTGCGGCATGAGTCGAATTGTTGAAGTGGGTAAAACGGGGCAGATTACCAACGAAATCCCGATCGCCTCCAAAGCCAAGAACATGGGGCATCAGTTCCGAGGCACCCGGCAAACCGCCGACGGTCATTACTGGGTGTGCTTGATGGATGAGCAGAAGATTGTCGAACTTTCGCCCACGGGCGTCCTGCTCCGCGAGATCCCCGTAGAGGGTTATCCGCATGCGGCCGTTCGACTTCCCAACGAACACCTCTTGGTCACTCTCGGACCCACGATGAAAGTCGTAGAGCTGGACAAGAAGCTGAACGTGGTTTGGCAAATCAGCGGAAACGACCTACCAGGAAATTCGTTGCGACTGCCAGCCGGCTGCCAGCGGCTGAGCAATGGGAACACCATCATCAGCAATTATTTGCCGGGTCCATTTCTGGGCAAACAACCCCAAGCCTTTGAAGTCACGAGAGAGAAACAAGTCGTCTGGGAATTTACCGATCACGCACGGTTCAAAACAGTGAATCAGATTTGTGTTCTGGATGGCTCCGGAGGTCGCACCGGAACCGAACTGCGCTGATCCGACGTCAGTATTGATTCGGAGACGATTGGGAGTTTGATTTCTGCCACTCTATTAAGCGTCCACGGTGAGGCTTGATGAGCGCGGTGTTTCCGCACACGTTTTCAATTATGAGCCCCTGCAGCAGTCACCCTCCCATGGATCCTCCCATGGACCGTTGCCGATGGCATGGCCAAGGGGTGCGGCTTGTTGTCCATCGAATCCTGGCCGCCTGGATGGTGAGTGGGTTGTTTGCCATTGGGCTGCTGGAGGCTGCACCGCTCGCTGGGAGCGGCACAAACCACTGGGCTTATCAGCCGGTGGGGAACCCAGTGCCTCCCCCGCGGGTCGCTTCGAGCCATACTGAAATTGATCGGTTCATTGTCGCTGCGCTCCAGTCCCGCGGCCTTTCTCTGTCGCAGCCGGCCTCTCGGTTGGACTGGATTCGACGCGCCACGTTTGACCTCACCGGGCTGCCCCCGTCTTGGGAAGAGGTTCAGGGTTTTATGGCGGATGCGTCGCCTGATGCCCGCGAGAAGGTGTTAGACCGGTTGCTCAATTCACCGCGCTACGGTGAGCGATGGGGCCGTCACTGGCTCGATCTCGCCCGCTACGCCGACACTCACGGTGGGAGCGCCATTGGTTTTACCCGGTTTCCATTCTCTTACACCTACCGGGATTACGTCATCCGCTCCTTCAACGCCGACGTGCCTTACGAGCAGTTTGTGACCGAGCAAATCGCCGCCGATCAACTGGGTCTGAAGGAGAATGATCCGGCCCTCGCCGGGTTGGGATTTCTTACGGTCGGCATGCAATATCGCAATCGGCACGACGTGATCGACGATCAGATTGATGTCGTTTCGCGCGGCTTGATGGGCCTCACCGTGGCTTGCGCCCGATGCCATGATCACAAGTTCGATGCCATTTCGACCCGGGATTACTATTCCCTGTACGCGGCGTTAGCTGCCAGTGGCGTGCCCGATTCTCTGCCGGTGATTGATTCTGGAAAAACCAACGACGCCCGTCGCGACTACCAGCGGGAGTTGGTGCGCCTCCAGACCCGTCACGATGAAATGGCCGCGGAGCACAATGAGGTAATGCGCGGCCGCTTGCGAATGCAGGTGGGCCTCTACTTGCGCGAGATCGCCAAGGGGGTTCCGGAGCAGGATGTCTCCACCGAGTTCCTGTCCTACCGCACCGATGACATCCGCCCGTTGATCTTCAATCGTTGGCGCGATTACCTCGCTGCAATGCCCGACACCGATCCCGTGTTCGGGCCCTGGGTGCGTTTGGCCCGGCTGCCGGCCGACGGATTTGAGGGGGCGTGCACCAATTTGGTAAATGCGCTCCACAAAGAGAACGGAGACCCCGCCGCCATCAAGGACCTGCACAAACTCCCCGCAGAAGCTCCGCGATGGAATCCCCGGGTTCTGGAAGCGATGGGGCGGAAGCCTCGCAAGTCCCTCGCCGAGGTCGCTGATGCGTATGGGGAGGTTTTCGCTACCGTGCATCAGGCGTGGTTGAAAGCGCTCATAACGGCTTCAGCCGAAGCGGCCACCGGGGCAGAAATCACTCCCGACGAAGACCCTCGGCAACTCGAAATCAACAGCCCGGTCCTGCGGCAACTGCGTCGTCATCTTTACGGCGGAAACACTCCGACTGCGGTGACGGAGGCGGTCGCATTGAAACTTCTGAATCGCACCGTCAATGACACTTTGGGAGGACGCCGAGGGAGCATTCACGAGTTACACCTGAACGCGGCAGGATCTCCGGCCCGCGCCATGGTTCTCACCGAGTCTCCGGCCCCCGCGGCCTTCCATGTGCTGAAGCGGGGCAACCCCTTGGCCCGGGGCGAGGTGGTGAACCCGCAATTTTTGTCCGTGCTGAGCCGATCGGGTGCGGAACCCTTTCCTGAGGGTTCCCGCCGGCTCGGTATGGCCCGCGCGGTTGTTTCTCAGGAAAACCCCCTCACACGCCGGGTCTTGGTGAACTGGGTTTGGCAGCATCATTTCGGTCAAGGTTTGGTCCGAACGCCCGACGACTGGGGCACGCGGGGCAACCGTCCGACGCATCCAGAGTTGCTCGATCATCTGGCGTCGGCCTTCGCGGCGGATGGCGGATCTATCAAGCGGTTGCACCGCCGCATCATGCTCTCGGCCGTGTATGCGCAAGGGTCTTTTGAGAACGAGAAGGCCAGGAACATAGATCCCGACAACCAGCTTTGGTGGCGAATGCCGACTCGCCGACTGGAAATGGAAGCAATGCTCGACTCCATGCTGTGGGCATCCGGTGAACTCGACCTCAGCATAGGCGGTAAGCCATTCGATCGTCAGGCTCAAGCTGGAGTGTTGCGCCGCAGCGTCTATGCTTTTGTAAACCGGGATATCGTGTCGAACTTGTCGAGCACCTTTGACGCAGCCAACCCGAGCTCATGCACCGCCCGTCGACCGGACACCACGGTTCCCCAGCAGGCCCTGTTCGCACTGAATTCGGAGTTCGTCCAAGATCGAGCAAAAGCCCTCGCTGTGCTGGCCGTCAAGGCTGCGGGCCGGGATGACGTCCTGCGCGCCCGGGAACTTTACCACCGCGTGTTTGCCCGCGAACCCCGACCAGCAGAGCTAGATCGGATCCTGCGTTTTGTGCGGACTGGCGACGAAGCAGCCCAGGCCATGGCGTGGCAGCAGGCGGCGCATTCGTTGCTCGCCTCCAATGAGTTTTCATTCGTGGACTGAACTGAACCCCATGAACCCCTTGCTTCCTCAATCACGGCGCAACTTCCTGAAGCGTTGCGGCATGGGCTTCGGCTCTCTGGCCCTCGCAGATTTGGTCTGCCAGCCGGCCTTGGCTGGAGACATGCCCCTAGTCCCGCACTTTGCCCCCACCGCTCGGAGGGTCATTCATGTCTTTCTCAACGGCGGCATGTCGCAGGTAGACACATTTGATCCCAAGCCGGAGCTCACGCGCCGGGCGGGCCAGATGCTGCCCTATGAAAACCTTCAGACGGAGCGGAAGACCGGTGTAGCCCTTCCATCGCCCTTCACCTTCCGGCAACACGGCCAAAGCGGGATTCCGATCAGCGATCTGTTTCCTCACCTTTCCCAATGTGCCGACGAGCTGGCGGTGATCCGGTCGATGCATGTCGAGCTGCCCAGCCATGAGCTGTCGCTCATGCTCATGAACACCGGAGATCAGCGGCTGGTGCGTCCGAGTTTTGGCTCGTGGTTGACGTGGGGCATGGGATCCGAGAACCAGAATTTACCGGCCTTCGTCGCCTTGTGCCCCGGTGGGATGCCCGTCGGAGGAGCCGCCAATTGGCGTTCGGCCTTCCTGCCGGGCTCTTATCAGGGAACCCACGTCGACACCTCGCAAGCCGATCCGCGGAAGTTGATCGACCACATCCGCAATGCACGCCTCGGACCTCACGATCAACAGCGTCAGTTTGACTTGTTGCGGGAACTCAACGCCGATCACTTGGCATCTCGGCCCGGCGAGGCAGCCCTCGAGTCGCGGATTCGATCTTTCGAGCTGGCCTACCGCATGCAGATGGAGGCGACCGATGCCTTTGATGTGGATCAAGAACCCGCACACATTCGAAAGGCTTACGGCGAGGGACCGCAGAATCGGCAGTTACTCATCGCCCGTCGCCTCGTCGAACGCGGGGTGCGATTCGTGCAGACGTGGCACGGGAACATGCAGCCTTGGGACAGTCATTCGAACATTCGCGAAGAACATCGCAAGGTAGCCAACGAATGCGATCAAGGCCTCGGCGCATTGATCATGGATTTAAAGCAGCGGGGGATGCTGGAGAGCACCCTCATCTTGTGCAGCGGAGAGTTCGGGAGAACGCCGTCGGTGGAGATGGGACAAAACGGATCGGGAGCCGCGCAGGGCAGGGACCACAACCATTGGGGGTTTTCTCTGTGGATGGCGGGCGGCGGGATCAAGGGTGGAACCATCCATGGAGCGACCGACGACTTCGGGTTCCGGGCCGTCGAGAATCCGGTCTCGGTTCACGACTTGCATGCGACAATGCTCAAGCTCTTGGGCTTCGATCACGAACGCCTCACCTTCCGCCATGCCGGCCGCGATTTCCGACTGACCGACGTCTTCGGCAACGTGGTCCGCGAGGTCATCGCCGCGGGTTAGGGGATCGGCCGGGATCGGGGTCCCTTAGCAATTCTGAAACGGGGTGAGGAAACGATTTGCGATTTTGGATGCACCAGTTCCCTTTTCTCTGAACTCGGTCAAGGGCTCCGCAGCCTGAACGGTCTCTTGCCTAGGAATTGAGCGTCTGTAATTGACACCCGAGTGAGTCAAATTCGGAAATCGTTTCCAGACCCCGTTCCACCCCGTTTCTCCGGGTCACCCAATTACCTCAAACCCACCGACTTGCCGGAAGTGGTCATCAAAGGCGGCGACCCGTTTGACTCCCAGTCGCCGCATCACGACGAATGAAATCGCGTCGCAGAAGGGGTACGACTTGTCCGCGTGCTGCCTCAGAAACTGGATAGCCGCACGGTGGTCGGCGTCGGTGACCTCCGCGAAATGGAGCAGCGGATTTTCCCAGAAGTCGGCGATGATCTTTTCGCGCACCGCCAGTGAACGGGCGAAGGTCGCATGGGTTTCCGCGAACACTAAAGGCGTGCTTACGAAGTGGGTCCGCTCTTGAAACAGAGCGGCCAGACAGTCGCGCGCCCGGGCATGATGAGTCTGGCGGGTATCTCGGAAGGCGATCCAGAACGACGAATCGAGGAAGACTCGGTGGCTGTGCATCAGTGTCTCGCCTCCGATTCGGCCAGCACCCATTTACCTCGTTTCTTTAGATATTTTTTGGCTGTTCCGTAGAGGTAGTGGTCGTGATTGATAGCAGCATCCTCCGGCAATTCGAGACCGGCATCCGACGGCGTGGGCTCCAGCATGGGGTTGGCTGCCCACGCGGTGTCAGGCACCCGCATCTTGTCGTCGATGCAGCCACGGATCACCGCCGCCATCGTTTCACCCCGGCGAGCCGCCTCAGCCTCAATGAAACCGTGCTCGGTGCGCGTCAGATAAATTTGGGTGCGAACCATACCCACGGACTCGTTGAGTCCTCTGGTCAGCGCGGGGAGATCGCGCAAGACATCCGGCGGTTTTGGCGCGCTCGAATACTTCAGCGGCTTCTTCATTCGCTACATATACATCACGACACATAGACATCGCAATTACTTTTCTAAGCACGGATCAATCCAGGTAGGTAAACCCATTCCAGTTGCTTGATAAATGACGTCACTTCGAGCGAGGTCGTGCTCTCGCCATCGCTGCACGCTGGCAGCTCATCCAGTCGTCGGCCCGGTGACGCCAGAGGGGCAAACGCAGCGTTGGTTTCTCAGTTTTTCAGGCCACTGTCCTACGAGTGTCCTACGGCCTCGCCCCGATCGGCCCCGTTTCCTTGGGTTGCCAGCTCTGGAATCGAACGAAGGGACCAGAAGATCTTCCCCTTGACCGTGGAATTTGTACGACCATCAGGAGAACTGGCGCTTCGATTGTGGTGGTGAATTTGAGGGCGCTGCGCACGCTGTTGGCTCTAGGTCTCCACAGTTGAAGGCCATGGTTTTGATGAAGTCGCTTATTTTACCCACAATTTCTTCTGTTGCCGTGATCGGTGGCGGACCGGCCGGTTTACGTGCTGCGGAAGTCGCGGCCTCGGCGGGTTTGAGGGTGACGCTGTATGACGCCAAACCCTCTGTCGGCCGGAAGTTTCTGGTCGCTGGAAAGGGCGGACTCAACATCACCCACGGAGAAGCTCTAGATCGCTTTCAGACGCGGTACTCTGGACCTGGCCAGCCGACTGAGTTTTGGCCGAAACTGCTGAGCGAGTTTAATCCTGGGGCGCTACGGAATTGGGCCGCCGGACTGGGCGTTGAAACCTTCCAGGCCACCACGGGGCGGGTCTATCCAGTCGAGATGAAGGCTGCTCCGCTGTTGCGCCGCTGGGTGGCTCGCCTGCGCGGACTCGGTGTGACCTTTGAGGTGAATCACCGCCTCGTGTCCTTGAAGTCGTTGGCCGGAGCCTCGTTTCAAAGAGGCCAATCCGAGAGTGTCGATGGATCGGTTTCCGGTGCGAGCGGTTTCCAATTGGGGTTTGCCCATGGGGCAACGGCCACCGCGGATTCGGTCATCCTGGCCTTGGGTGGTGGGTCGTGGCCCGAGACGGGATCCGACGGCGCTTGGGCTGGGTTGTTGGCGTCGCTCGGTCTCACGGTGCATCCGCTGGCTCCGGCCAACTGTGGTTGGGAATGCGATTGGCCTGCGAAGGTTCTGGCACGTGTCGAAGGCAAGCCGTTAAAGAACATCCATGTTCGCGCCGGTGACGCGCTGGCAATCGGGGAGCTGCTTGTCACGCGCTATGGGCTCGAAGGCGGCGCGATTTACCAACTCGGGTCCGCATTGCGTGCGATGTCAGAACCCTCCATCGCCATCGATTTTAAGCCGACCTTCAGTGTCGAGCAGTTGGTTTCTAAGATGGAGTCGGCGCGGCGTAATTTTCTTAACGAGGCCCTCCCTCGGTGGCGCATCGGTGACGCGGCGCACGCCTTGTTGTCAGACCGACTCTGGAACGACGCCGTTTCTCTGGCGCGCGCTGTAAAGCATTGCGTCATCCCGCTGAAGAGGCCTCGTCCTTTGGCTGAAGCCATTTCTTCGGCGGGTGGGGTGAGTTGGTCGGAAATCGATGACCGACTCATGGTTCGACGGTTTCCCGGCCTGTTCGTCGCCGGCGAGATGGTGGATTGGGAGGCGCCCACCGGCGGATACCTCATGCAGGGCTGCTTCGCGATGGGAACCCAAGCGGCTCGAGGGGTTGTGGAGTGGTTGGGCCACCGCAGTTGAATCTTACACGTGGGGCGATGCGCCTGGAATCCACAGACGAAGGATCGTTGGACTCTGGGATCTAAGCCGGAGTTGGAACGTACGAGCGGTTTGGGCGAATTCCTATCCGTTGTCATTCGTCACGTTCTGCTCATGCTTCGCACCGCTCTCCATGAGAATCCCTGAATTTCCAGGCGGTCTTCAGCTGATCAAAGCCCTTTGTGGGTTCACGTTGCTCCTCACTTGGACTGGCCTGGCGGAGTCTCGGGTTAATCCGGATTTCGCCGCACTTAAGGCCGACGCCCAAAAGTCTTTTAAGGACAGCGTCACTCCCTTCGTTAAGACCTACTGCATCGGCTGCCATGGCCAAGATCGGCAGAAGGGGGGTATTAATTTCCAGCCCGCGCTCAGCAATGCGGGCGATGCGACGATCGCAAAACGGTGGAAGCAGGCGGCCGCCAACGTGAAGGCCCACGACATGCCGCCGACCGATGCCAAAAAACAGCCGACCGACACAGAGCGGCAGGCGTTTCTAAACGGGATCAACCAGATCAAGTTCCTGAGCCAGAAGGATCCCGGACTGTTCGTGATTCGCCGCCTCACCAAGGTCGAGTATGGCAATACGCTGCACGACCTCTTCGGCGTGGATTCGGCAATTGCCCGGGAGTTGCCGGACGAGGTGATTGGGGAAGGGTACTTGAACACGTTGTCGCCCCTCCAATCGGAGCAGTATCTGAGCATCGCCAATGAGGTGCTCGATCAAATACTGCCCGCCGGCGCAGCGACTTTGAATTCCGCGCAGCGGCGTTGGTTGGGGCCGGCGCCTCGAAGCGGGGCGGACCTTCGTGTCGCAGCAAGACCGGTGGCGGCATCTCTCGCCCGGAAAGCCTACCGACGTCCTCCCTCCGACGCAGAACTGGATGTGCTTTTGGGGGTGTTCGACCTAGGGCGCACGAACGGACTGGCCTACAACGATGCGCTGCGTTTGATGGCCAAGGCAGTGCTGGTGTCACCCCAGTTCCTTTTCATTACCCCCCATGGAGAGGGGCAGCCCGTCGGTGGAATTGTCCGCTTGGATGATTATCAACTGGCCTCCCGATTGTCTTACTTGCTGTGGTCCACGATGCCCGATGCGGAATTGTCCGGATTGGCCGATCGCGGGAAACTCCATGATCCAGCGGTCCTTCGGTTGCAGGTGAAGCGCTTGCTCAAAGACCCGCGATCTCGAGCGTTGTTTGACGGGTTTGGCGCGCAGTGGCTGGGATTGGCGAGCTTGGAAGGCAAGACCTTTGATACTGTGAAGTTTCCGCAGATGAACGCCGAGATGCGTTTGGCGATGTACGACGAAGCCCGCCTGTTTTTCGACAGCATCGTGCGTGAAAACCGGAGCGTCGTGCGGTTCGTCGATTCGGATTACACGTTTCTCAACAGGACCCTCGCTCCGATCTATGGGCTGGAAAACACCGTCACCGGGTCGCGGATGCGCCGGGTTAAGCTGACGGATCCCAATCGGGGCGGGGTCCTCGGAATGCCGGGTGTTCTGGCGACGACCTCGTTTCCCAACCGCACCAGTCCCGTCAAACGCGGCGTGTGGGTGTTGGAACAAGTGCTGGGCGAGAAAGTACCACCGCCACCACCGAATGTTCCGGCCTTGGAAAAGCAGGATCAAAAAACCGTCGCCCAACTGACCTTGCGACAGCGGACCGAGCTTCACCGAACAGAAGCCGTCTGTGCCAACTGCCACAAGATTCTGGATCCCATCGGCTTTGGACTAGAGAACTTCGATGCGATTGGCCGCTGGCGCAATCGCGACGACACGGGCGGGGCCATTGAAGCGGCCGGTGAACTCCCCGGAGGGAAACGCTTCAGCGCGCCCAAAGATCTGAAGGCCATCATCGCTGCCAGACCGAAGGAGTTAGCCCGGAATTTTACCGAAAAATTCTTGGCGTACTCCCTCTGCCGCCAATTAGAAGGCTACGACGAAATCGTTGTGGATCATCTGATGGAAACCGCCGCCAAAGACGGCTACCGTCTTCAGACACTCATCACAGAAATCGTCACCAGCTATCCGTTCACGCACCGAAGGGTCCAAGAATCAACCGCTTCCGCCTCCCATGAAAAGTAACCGCCTGATGGATCGTCGTACGTGTCTAAAAGGGATCGGGGCTTCGCTCGCTCTACCGCTTTTGGACATCATGGCTTTGGCCGAAGTCGGCAAGAGCAAGGGAGTCAAACCGCCGGTGCGACTGGGGTTCATGTACATGCCCCATGGGGTCATCATGGAGCAGTTTTGGCCGAAGAGTCCGGAGAGTTTCCTGACCTCGCCGCCGCCCGCTTTGGCCTCGCTGCGCCCCGTGTTGGATCAATGCCTGATGATGAAGGGCATCTCCGGAGTGCCGATTGCGCCATTCAATGGAGCTCCCCATGCGCTCGAGTTGTCCACCTGGCTCACCGCGGCACTGCCCGATGCGAAGCAGCGAGATGTCATCAACATCGCGATTTCCGCGGATCAGATCGCCGCGAATTTCGTAGGGGGCTTCACGGCGCTGCCGTCGCTGGAGTTGGCCACGATGCCCCAGACGCACAAGGAGAACCAAGACGGACTCAATGAGGGGTACTATTCCCACTGCAGTTTTCGTTCGGCCACTCAAGCCGTCCCGGCCGAAATTAATCCGCGGAATGTTCTCAATCGGCTCTTTGGGAAGTCCAAGAAAACCGGGAGCTCCGGCAAGGCAGATCCTTTGGATCGTCAGATGCTCGATCTCGTCCTTGGCGGTGCCAAAGACTTGCGGCGCAAGTTGCCTCGGGACGATCAGCACAAGCTCGATGAATACCTCGACAGCGTTCGCAGTGTAGAACGTCGCATCGCCGCCATCGAGTACCGCCAGAAGGAAGCCGCCTTGGAAGCAGCGGGTGTGAGTGTGAGCAGACGGTTGGCATCGGATTCGCCGCCCATCGAGATCAAAATTCCCGAGGGCGAAAAGCGCAGCGAATACATGGAGGTGATGTGCGATTTGAACGTGCTCGCGTTCCAGACCGACACGACTCGTGTGAGCACTTACATCGGCTCCACTCCGAATGGGGTGTCCTACCCGGAACTGGGGTTCAACGACGAACACCATTCGCAAACGCACCACAGCAACGAGTTCGATAAGGTCAGCAAGGTGGCGGCGATCACCGCCTTCAATATCGCCCAGTTCGCTCGGATGGTGCAGAAGATGCATCAACTGAAGGAAGGGGACGGCACGCTGCTCGACAACTGCATCATGATGTGGGGTTCCGGGTTAGAAGACGGCAACGTGCACGCCCGGGAAAACCTGCCGTTCATCCTCGCCGGAAAGGGCGGGGGATCGCTCAATACGGGGCGTTTCCTGAGCGGCGTCAAAGGCAATCAGGGGGATTTGCTAACCACGCTGCTGGCGTGTGCCGGTATCCCGCTGGACCGACCTGTTGGGATTGCTACGAAGCAGCTCCAAGAAATGAGGAACTCCATCGGCAAGGCATGAACCTCCAGGCCTTCGCCACGATCGCCACGATCGGCATGAGTTGGGCGCTGCTCGTGCACGCCGAATCCAAGCCAGGGGATGCCGATTTCCCGACTAAGAACGCAAACTCGCGTCACGAGGAAAAGGTGAAGGCCGTCCAAGCCGGGACCTTCGACCTGGCACTCATTGGAGACTCCATCACCCACACCCTCGGGGATATGAATGATGGCAAATACGCTCCGAACCAAGCGGTGTGGAAGCGCCACTTCGAGTCGCGCCGAGCTATCAACCTCGGCATGAATGGGCAGCGCACCGAGGAAATTTTGTGGAACCTCCAAAATGGCCAACTGGAGTTCACCCAGTCGCCCAAGGCGATGGTGCTCTTGATCGGGACGAACAATGCCGATGATCGGCATTTCGCCCGCACCCATTCACCGGAAGAGATTTTTGCGGGGACCCGAGCAATCGTTGAGCTCATCCGTCGTCGCCATCCGAGCACGAAAATCCTGATCGTGAGGATTTTCCCACGCGGCGGTGACGGCGAAAAAGGGGTCAGCCCACCGGCTTTTAATTCATCCGCGCAGTGCATTGAAACCTGCCGTCGCGCCGGCGAACTCACTTCCGGATTGGCCGATGGGCAGCACGTTTTTTGGATGGATGTGAATCAGGTCTTCTTGCGCGCGGACAGTACCATCAACACCGACTTGATGTGGGACTTGCTCCACCCCAGTCCTGCCGGTGCCGAAGCCTGGGTTCAGGCCATCGAGCCCACGTTGGCCAAACTCATGGGTGATCGACCGATTCTAGATTCGCCGCGTTCACTGTCCGAGCCAGCGACCCAGGCGAAGTGAGTGGCTCTCCGGTGGTTTTGATCAGGCACCGCTTTACCGGCTGGTCGATTGCAGGAACTCTCGTCCAGAAATTCCCCACAAGACCATGACTGCGAAGAGACGTTTTCTGGACAGAGTTGCCCTGCGGGTTTGGATGATCGTGTTGACCGCGTTGGCCGGTTTTTCGTTGATCCAAGCTCTGGCCTCCGCTCCGCCCCGGCATGCCCTCTCGATGGAGACACCGGAGTGGCCTCGCAGCTACCGCTTGCATGTTGAGTTCAGCGACAAAACGGGAGGTGTGGTTCGATGGGGCAAGGAATGGAGTCTCCCTCTCCGGGGAGCGATTGCTCAAGACATCGCAGTGGAGCACCCCGCTGAGGGTCCAGCGATTCTACGTGTCTGGAGCGATGGCGCGCTCGTTCGAGGTCCCGAAGAAATTGCGGCACTCAGCACCGGCGGCGGCGTTGATTTTCCATCAGCGGGCATATCCTTCGGCAAGGATGTAACGGCTCGGGTGCAGTTTGCAGCCCAGGGACCAGGCACGCTCTTTGCCGTTTGTTCTCCCTATGGAAACTGGGAACCGGGTTCCAAGGCCCTGTTCATCCGGGATGGTCATTTGGTTTATGACATCGGTTGGTTGGGAGCCTTGAGCGGTGGCCCTCGGGTGGACGACGGGAAACCCCATGTGGCCATTCTCAGCGTGATCTCTGGCAGAACACGGATCTGGCTCGATGGCCGCAAGATCTCGGACCGGGCGGATTTTTCGAAGCCAGATCCTGCAGGGCAAATTCTCAAGGTCGGAAGAGCCACTCCCGACTTCGCTGGCAACTTGAGCCGCGGTCGGGTGGAAAGCGTGAGACTGTGGCGGCGCGGATTCTCGGAATCCGAAATCGGTGCGTTGCTTGATCCGGCCGGACCGACCGTTGGGACTGCCGATTTCGTTCACCAACCGGGCGATGCCTCCGATCGTCCTGTGATTGAACCCGCCAAAGGAGTGGCTGTGCGTCATGCTTGGGTGCAGCCATTGGAGAGCGCCGACCATGCTGCCGTGGTGGCCGGTTGGAATGATCGTACCCTGGCCGAAGGAAAGGCTATCTACGACGCGCTGTGCGTCGCCTGTCACGGAACTCGGGAGGCCCCGGGATCGCTTCCCACCGCGCTGCGCTTTGCTGAGGGCGTGTTCAAGAATGGTTCCGACCCAGACTCAATGTTCCACACTTTAACCCATG
>Ga0209617_10000794_pt1 | contig 14379 bp, 18 predicted proteins | sample LakEriepJuly2011_2_FD_187459 | JGI IMG/M metagenome (GOLD analysis project Ga0209617, IMG submission 187459) | Freshwater microbial communities from dead zone in Lake Erie, Canada - CCB epilimnion July 2011 (SPAdes) (version 2) | ecosystem: Environmental > Aquatic > Freshwater > Lentic >... | reverse complement strand
GTATTTATTCGAATATACAGAAGCTCGAGCCACAAAAATAGGGCCCGTAGGCCCTATTTTATACCACTATTACTACATAGTGGGCCCATTGCCACTTTTAAAGCCAATAGCACCACCTTCTGCTTCAATGTTCTTAATGACATCTTCAAACAAAATAGGCGCAAAGTCTGGGGTTTGTTCCACACAAACACAATGGTAGCGAACATCGTTTTCATCGCTGTACAAGATTTCTCCAGTTCTAGCGTCTACACCACGAGCTTTCTTCACACGATTTGCATGGGTGTGCCCGTGAATGTTAACACCAAAACGACCCATTGAATCACTGTGTAACGGAATATGGCTCAAGATCATTCCGTTCATAACATGATAAGCTCTAATGGATCTAAAGTACTTGCTGTAGTCCTCATCCTTGTAGATGTCGTGGTTACCACGAATCAAAACTTTGTCACCGTTAAGTCTTTCCATGATTTTTAACGATTTGCGAGCAATAACAACATCTCCTAAATGGTACACTTTGTCAGTGGGCTTGACCCGATCGTTCCAGGCTTTGACCATGGCTTCATCCATTTCCTCTGGATCTGTCCACGGACGTAATTTAGTTACTCCGTCATTTCGGGTAAACTTACACACACCGGTGTGACCAAAGTGTGTGTCGCTGACTAAAAATACACTAGGCATCTTACACTCCTTTTTTTCTTGAGATCCAACCATCGTAGTTGGGATCAGTTACTTGATCAACACCAAAGATACCACACACTTCAAAATCAGTACCTTTGATAGTTACAAACTCGTTCATACTCTTGGCAACATTCATTGCTTCAGCAAGTGTGAGAACTTTGAATGTTTCTTCTTTTCCTATTATGTTATACATACCAAATTTCTTTAAAACCTTCTTGTTCAGTAGGATCTTCCCAACTGGCAATCATACTGGCAACCACATGATCTGGAATCTCTTTGCCAGGACGACTCATTAATCGACGAACTAGTTCTTTATGCTCAGGTGTACGAAACACCACAGCAATATGTTCGTAGTCGGGCAACATGTTAAACTTACGAGCACGACTTTTAACAGTAGTGCTGGTCTGATCCCAAATTATAGTATGACTGTGTTCACGTGCAAACACAACCTGTTCGATCATTAGGTCAATTGCTGTGGGCATGTATTCTACAAACACTTCCGAATAGGTCTTACCCTGTGTTCTTGCATAGTCTTCTACAAATGCGTCGGTATTAACTATAGTCAGCCCTAACGCCCACTCTTGATGTTTAACCCAGGTACTTTTACCTGCACCCGGCACACCTATTAATTGATAACATTTTGGCATAATTTACTCAATCGCTCTACGAAAAATTAATTCTTGTTTGGCAAAAGCATCTTGTTCCCAAGGCTGATCCAAATACTTTGTTTTCTTTGTATACAGTTTGCTATTCCAAACATGTCCTTTTGCCACATTTTTAAGGATACCTTTTGCCATTTGACGCACATGCACCATTTCGTGTGCCAGTGTAATCCCCATATTGGTAACGCTGTTAGTTGGGTTAACCACAACCAAATATGTATCAATGCCGTCTATTGGGATTGTAACACCCTGTGACTCAATTTGATCAACTTTGACTATTAACAATTTACGACTGTTTTCAAGTTTGAGTTGACTTATCATCGATGGCAAAATGGCTTCAAAAAACTTGCGTGTTTTTGTACTTTTAGCTTCAACTACAAATTCCATTTTGCTCTCCGTTTGTGTTTGTATATGATTATTATAACATCAAAAAGAAACCCAGTCAACTTGCATCAACTGGGTTTGGTGTTGTAATAAAACAACGAATTAGTGTTACTCTTTTTTGTGTCAGGAAGAGCAACAGACCCCGGATACACAGCCCATCCCACATTTCGTGTATCGCGGATGCTGGATTCTCAGCCTAGGCCAAGGTGGGCCAGCATTGTTTACAGACTGTAGCGATCACTCATTACAGTCTTAAGCATGATGCCTTCTGGAGTGAACTGATCCAAGTCAGCGGCTAGCAAGCTAGTCATTATACTCGGGCTAAATCCACTTACCAAAGCCGCACCCGACTTGTCCGCTGCCACAGGCACATTGTCTGAACTGTTTAGGTTCCAGAAAACAATTTGTGGCACAACATAGCCAGCAGTTTCGAACTTGCGTTCGATCATTTCCATTGCGCTGTCGTCGAAACGGGCGCATTGGTTGAATTGCATGTCACTCAGGATCAGCAACATCTTTGGCATGTCGCTGGCTGGTACTGAACCCTTGACTGCAACGCTTAGGATCTTGTCCATAGCTGCATGCAGGTTAGTGCTCATGTCCCAATCACTCTTGCTCATTTGAGCAACCTTGTCAACAATGTTACCCTTTAGAGTAACAAGTTGTGGCTTGTCTGAAAAAGTCAAGAAAGTGTCCTTGAACACACCCTTGTTCTTGTCTGCTAGGTACAAGCCCAAGCTGATTGAAACATCCATACAAGTCACATTAGTGTTCTTTCCTGCTGGGCAACTCATAGAACCGCTAACGTCTACGATTGGCATGATGCTGGCATCTCCAACGTAGTTTGGCAAAGCGTCCCACTGTGCCACAATGTGGTCAGTAGATGTCTTGTCTAAACTTGCACGGTAGCTACCAATAACTCCCTTCAACACGTCATGTGGAAGGATTGCACTGGCGTTAACCTTAACAGTCTTGTCACCTGATACTAACTTGGCCACATACTCAGCGAATGCTGGTGTGTGACGACCAAATGCCTTCTTGTAGTTGCGTGAAGCAATACTTGGCACGTGGCTGAAGTTGATGTTGTCCCAATCTCCTGCACACATTTGGGTTTCAACAACTGTGGTCATTGCTACCAATGACTTGCGGTACTGCTTTGGAGACATTCCAAAGAATGCTCGTACTTCAGCCGCAATCTTGCCCTTACGAGGAGTCCACTTTGCAGCCAAACCGTTCTTAGCACGTAGAGCATCACCCAACATGGTATAAGCAGCTGACTTCAACACTGGTGATTGGAACACAAAGATGTCGTCCCAACGGCCCACTTCTGGAACCTTAGCCAGCAATGCCAAAGCGGCGTCCGGGTCACGCTTTTCTAGGTGTACTAGAATATCGCGGAACAGTTGACGTTCACCTGCACCACCACGCACATCACGTGCCCATTGTGCGATGCGTAGTGCAACGTCTGAGTTTTCTACATAAGCGGCTGTGAAGTCGCCTACGATGTCCTTACCACGGCTTGCGCCGATTTTGTAGAACAAGTCAACACAAGCCGAAGCTGTGGACTCACGAGCCTTCATACCGTTGGCGGTACGGGCTTCTTGATTTGCTACTGCTGTTACAAATGTGTTCATTTTGATTACCTTTACAGAATGTATTTTTCTTTTTACCAAAAAATTTAATGTTGCTGTTAACATTCTAAATTAAACAGGATCGTTGTTGACTGCTTTTATTTTACACAGGCCATCACTCTGTGCTCGTTGGTCTATTCCAATAATAACCTTCAATGCCTCCAGGCAAGCCTTTCAACTCCAGTTATTACCATAGGGTCCAACAGTTCATAGTATATGAATGTTGCTGTACCGATCCTAAAACTTTCTTAACAATGTTACTTGCTATACGACTATTATAGTACAAACAAAGTGTCTTGTCTATGTATTTTGGCTAAACAGGATACATTTTCTTTTTACCAAAAAAATAAGAATTGCTGTTAGTATCCTAATAGGGGCCACTGATTAGTGACACTTCCACCATCTAGTTAGAATGAACTAGCACATATTTGGAGCAACGGGAGGGATTTGAACCCCCGGTTTTCAGGATTTGCAATCCCGTGCATTGGACCTCTCTGCCACCGTTGCGTTAAACTTGCTCATATCAGCACAAGTGTACTTTTGATATGAATCTTTCAAATTGTCAGGCATGGGAATTGTTTCAATTGGAACACCAAAACTTTTTGCCACATCCATAAAACTCATTGTGCGCCCAGTACCCAAGTTCCACAGGCCACTGGGTGTATTATACAAGAAATCCAAGTGTGTGTCAACCAGTTTAGACACATGCACAAAGTCTCTTAGATAATGTTCACTGCCTTCAAAAACTTGTATACGGCCGTTTGTTTCAGCTTGGCGTTTGAATTGCATAAACGGACTGGCTTGATTGCCCTTGTGTTCTTCACCTTCAGGCCCGTACACATTGAAATAACGAAAGCCTTGTACAACACTGCCGCTGGGATGATCGCGCACATAGCGTTCAAACAAGTATTTGCTCCACGCATAAGGAGTACGTGGATCCACCGGAGCATCTTCTCTAAATGTACTGGCCAAACCGTAAACACTTGCAGTACTTGCATATTGGAAATTAACACCATACATTTTACAAGCATCATACAGCTGTCGACTGAAATCAAAGTTCTGTCGCAATACTTTATCTATATCTCTTTCAGTGGTGCTGCTGATAGCACCAATATGGATAACCCAATCTTGTTCCATAACGCTGGGCATATTACCGTCTCCCCAATCGTATGTACTCACGGTGTGTCCAGCAGACTCCAGTGCTGTCAGCACACGACTACCAATAAAACCTTTATGGCCTGTTAACAGTATGTTCATTTCTGATTGTCGCCTTTGCCCACACGATAGTTGTCTTCCACACTGTCTGCTGTGCTGACTTCAATAACTGTGCCTTCTTCAACACATATCAACTGATGTGGTTCCAAAGGCTTGTTACGCCAGGTATCACCGGGTTTGAGTGTAGTAGTTATTTGATCAGCATTTGCAGTTTTGATACTGATAACAGTGAACAATCCGTCCAACACATACCATGTTTCGTCTTTGACAGCATGAAAGTGCATGCTGAATTTAGCACCTGTATTAAACTTCATAAGTTTGCCACAGTAGTGTTCGTTAGTGGCCCAGATCAATTCATGGCCCCAGCCCTTTGGTACTAAACCTGATAGTTGTGTCATCCCATTTCCTTTAGTGTAGGAGCATAAACTCCTAAATGTTGCACAGTAACCGCACTCGCTGTATTGGCAAACCTAATCGCCCGTTCAATGTTGCCGGTGTCTAAGTATTGATAGGCCAGTGCTGCTAAGAAAGTATCACCAGCACCGGTTACATCCACTACTTCCACACTAGGCGAAGATACATGTATATCATGATGAATGGCACTGGCTCCTTTACTACCTCTAGTAACAATTAAACCACTGCATTCACTTTTAATTTTGCTGTATTCTAATTCGTTTATCTTTACCCAAGCGCCTTGAAATCTCTCAAGGTCCGGTTTCTTAGTATCGATGAAGATAGGAATACTCAGTGCAATAAGTTCTTCAATTAGTTCGTAACTAACAGTTCCTTTATTATAATCACTGATTACAACTGCATCGTACACGTTGGGAATATCTGTATCAAATGTGATAGGAGTTGACTGGGCGTCCCTATCTATACGAACAATCTGTTGTTTGCTACGCTCGTCGATAAGTCTAGTTTTAACACTGGTTTCACCGTGCAAGTAGTTAACATAGCAACCCAGTGCTTCTAGATTGTTAGCCACATTACCAGCCATGCCAGCACGTTCTTCTGTACGAGTAGGAACAAACACAGGAACGGGCGCTTCAGGACTTAACCTATCAATGGTACCATATTGGTACACATCAGTACAGTTATCGCCTATTAGCAATATCCTGAATTGTGTTTGTTGTTGAGTATTCACCGACTCTGTCATAAAATATCACTTGTTTAACATGCTGTTGTGCCACTATGCTTTTGCCTCGCCAGTCACTGCCCTTGACCATTATGTCTGGTTTGTACAGCTTGATCATCTCTACCAGCTCTTCCTTGGTATTAAAGATCTCAACATAGTCTACACATTTTAAACTGTTCAGCATGAACTGTCTATCTTTTTGGTTGTTTATGGGACGAGTGGCACCTTTGAGTTCTTTCACACGCTCATCGGAATCTATACAAACCAAAAGATAGTCACCTTGACTTTTTGCATAGTGCAACATTTTTAAATGTCCACGATGCAAAATATCAAATGTTCCGTTCACAATTACCTTGATCATAATGTTTGGTACCTGGACACGGTTTCGAACCGCGGACCCTCTCCGTGTAAAGGAGACGCTCTACCCCTGAGCTATCCAGGCAATATTTTTATCGGTGGTATTTGGCCTTGTGATCAACATTGCGATCCCCGGGCTCGTTAAATTTAATTCTCTTCATGTAGTCAGCACCAAGTTTTCCTTCTTGGAATTCCAGCAATGCGGTAACAGCTGAATGCAAGTGTTCAAATTTTTCACTGTCTCGATTCTGTCGGCGAATCTCACGTGCTCTAGCAGATGCCATGATCACAAGATTGAACCTGTTGCCGCCACTCATCTCCACGCAGGTGTCGTTGTTGAGTTCTGGGCTTCGGCTTTGTGTTTGTGTTTTTTTATTCATTATAGACCTTAGGATGTGCGTTTGATAAGATGATAGCCAAATTGTGTTTGGACTGGATCACTCACGTTGCCAACAGCAGTTGACACGGTGGCATCTTCAAACGGCTTGACCATTTGGCCCGGGCCAAATTCACCCAAATCGCCGCCACTACGGCCGCTGGGACACTTGCTGTGTTGCTGTGCCAGTTGTGCAAAATCTGCACCTTCACTGATTTGATTTTTTAGGCTCACTGCTTCGTTCAGTGTGGGCACTAGTATGTGACTTGCTCTCATTTTCTTTTTCCTTTTTGTTAAAAATTTTATCCCAATTATTTTCAAATGTTTTATGATCAACACTGTAAGGTCTTGGGTTACTGCCTTTTCCTGCCATATCAATCTCCACTTAAACTTGGTCGGAGTACAAGGATTCGAACCTTGGACCCCCTGGTCCCAAACCAGGTGCGCTACCAGACTGCGCCACACTCCGAATTATTCTGTTGTCCTGCAAAATGCACCAAATAACACAAGACAATTGTATTCATTGTAATCTCAAATCATCTTGTCCGTTAGTATCAATTATTAAATGCAATCTAGGTACATCGCTATTATTGCTTACCCAATGCAACATGCCACTATTAAAGAAGTAAACACTTCCGTCTGCTGGCATAGTATAAGATATATTTCCGTCTTTGGTTTTTGCGCCAAATACTACTTGGTCATTTGTAAAAATTGGAATATGATATCTAGTGATATAACTAGGATCATAATCAACGTGTGGTTTGATTGTAAATTTAGGCATGATGACTGCTAATCTAACTCTATTTACTTGGCTCTCAAACATGTTTAAAATTTCTTCAAAAACACCTTTTACGTGATGATTCTTATGAGTGTAGTTGTGTTCATCTGCTTCAGGGATGTAATCTTTACTAGTTGGGTCTAATCTACGTGTTCTACTAAAAATAGAACTATTTGTGTCGTTTAGTCTATCCTCTGTGTTGACCTTTAAATCGGGATCAATATCAGTAAAATAAAGTTGTCTGTATTTTTCACCTTCACGTGACTGTGCTTCTTCTTCCTTGAAGAATGTGTCTTTACAGAATGTGTTTGCTACCAAAAAAGATTTATGTGAACTATCAGCACTATACCTAATGTCAGTGAATTCGTCATACTTGATATATCCGTTATCAACACAGTATTGCCTAAGTTGCTCAATGTCAACCGACTTATCAATTTTTCCGTAAGCAGGTAATTCTTTGCGTGTTAGTCGATTCATATTTTAAGTTTTAATATTGGGTTTAAATTTTAATAGTTTAATAACATAGGCAGTAATATCAATTTGCCACCATTTCTCACCAAACTTCCAATTCATTGGATTGTGATGATGATTATTATGCCATCCTTCACCCCACATAAAAATTCCAGTTAACCAATGGTTTGTACTAGTGTCCTTAGTTGTATAATCTTGCCATCCCAGAGTGTGACTCAATGTGTTGATAGCACTTCCTGCATGCCATAATATAAAGCTAGGAACAAGCCAAGCATATATTAAAGCAAACGGATCAATCAAATATAATATTACAGCATATATTGCATGAATATACCAGTAATACTTGTGCATGTTTACATGAAATTCACTACGTAGTAAATCAGGCACATATCGCACATGCGGGACATGAAACATACTGAGAAACTGAATTCTCCACCAAGATTGGTGGCTTGGACTATGCGGATCACGTTCGGTATCAGTGAACCTATGATGTTCACGATGCACCGCACACCATCCTATACTAGATCCTGTACCTCCTAACGTGGCACAAATAGTTCCAAAATACTCCCACCATTTGGGTGCCAAATAGCTGCGATGGCTTAATAATCTGTGAAAGGTACCACTCATTCCTATAGATCCAGTAAAAAAGAAAACCAACCATGCTATTAGATAATGATGTAGTTCTCCCACAATAATCATGGGAATAACAGATAGATGAGTAGCTATCTGAAAAATAAACAGCCCATTAATATTTTTAAGAGATATACGCATGATGAATAATATTTAACCTTTTCAATAATGGAGCGGGATAGGAGAATCGAACTCCTGACCGAAGATTGGAAATCTGCTGTTTTACCATTAAACTAATCCCGCACACTTCTATCAAATACACTTATCACGTTTCCCTGCGGGCGGTGTGCAGTCCTCACATACCTAAATTATATCTAGGTTAAGTGTATTTGATAAAAGTGTCCGGCTACTCACACCACATGAGCCCCGGACTGAGCGGTTACTCTGTCCATAACATTTGTTCTTCTGGAAAGGTGCTAAACCTCACCCAATGCGTTCTAGTATCCCTTAACTCAGAGAACTAATGGTCATAGCATTGAATACCCGGCGCTCTCTATGGTGACTGCCCCACCCACTTTAGACGTCAAAGTGTAACCGGGTTACTTGGTGCCCCCACCATGAATCGAACACGGGACAACCTGATTACAAATCAGGTGCTCTACCAGCTGAGCTATAAGGGCATGTTTTAATTTATCTGTTTGATGTGAATGATATTATTTTTCACAATGGAAATTGTATCACCCAAATCATAACCTTTAGTCATGTCATCAAACTGTTCTTTTTTAATGTTAATTGATTGACAACACACCACTGTGTTACAAGGATAACCAATCTCTTCATACTTGTGTGCTTTGAGTCTTTCAATAAACACACGTCTTGTTTCCGAATCGTGAATTTCCAGCAGTGTAGACTCCATCACATTGCCTAACACAATGTCATTGTTATCATCATAGCAGCAAGGATACAAGTCACCATTGGGTGCAATAAAAACTTCTTTTTCCACACGCATTAACAACGGGCAATCCAGTGTGGATTGATCCACATTGATCCGTGCTCTGCCACTGGTAATCAGACCACGTTCAGCCCACAGTCCACTTTTGCTGTGCTTGATAAAAATATCATCTGGTACAAATTTCCTAAGACTTTTCACAGTCTCTTCGTATGTACTAAACGGAATCTTTCGCTTGTACTGATCCGGCTTGGTTTGCATAAATGCGTTCACACTCACGGTGTACTCAAACGCTGTCATCACATTGATAGAGAAATCAAATGTTGGATCATACTTGGCACGTAGTTCCAAAAACTTTTTTACATTTTTAATAACACCAGCATAGCTGATACCTTTCACAGCTTTATAACTCTTGGCATCATGTCCGTCAATGTTGACTTGTATGCTGCTCAACAGCTTTTCTTCCAGAAGGGGTTTTGCTATCTTTGCTGACATTAGGCCAAAGTTGCTCAACAAGTTAAGTGCTGTATCAGGTAGTTTGGCTCGAATGTAACGCACAATTTCCAAAAATTCGGGATGATATAATGCTTCGCCATTTTCGCTAAGGTGTATCATTTTGATTTTGTTTGGAAATGCAGGATCAGCAGCTTCGTCAATGATCTTCTTTACCACTTCAAACGGCATGTCGAAATTGTGTTTGGTGCCACGTGATGTGGGACACCAAATACAAGTTGCGTTACAGCGATTCGACAATGCTAGATTGATGCAATCAATTGACATGGTTATTCCACGCTTACTGCACTGGTGTTGGTGACTTGATAGCCACTGTTACCACGTGGTGCATTCTTATCACGTGTAGGAGTCTTGATAACAATCTCACTGCACAACTGTGCATCGATCATGGCACGTTTCCACTCACTGCGCTTTTGCGGATCTACAATAGATGCCAGCATGGTTTTTGTGGGCTTGCTTAATTTAAATGTCTTGCCTGGTTTCAACATATTTTACCTTTTTAAAAATTGGCGGAACGAAAGAGACTCGAACTCTTAAAGCAGCTTTCACCACTCGACGGATTAGCAATCCGCTCCAATACCATTATGGGACCGTTCCTTGTCTTTTACTTATCCACTGGTGCAAGTGGCCGGGGTCGAACCGGCATCCCTTTTTATCGGGGACGGGTTTTAAGCCCGCTGAGTATACCTATTTCTCCACACTTGCAAATACTTGGCGTACCTCCAGGGACTCGAACCCCGACGAACAGTTTTGGAGACTGTCATGCTGCCATTACATTAGAGATACATATACTGGCGGAAGTAGTAGGATTCGAACCCACGGACCCTTTCGAGCCTTCAGTTTTCAAGACTGCTGCCTTAAGCCATGCTCAGCCATACTTCCTTAATTTGGTTGCAGAGGATGGATTCGAACCACCGACCTCTAGGTTATGAGCCTAGCCAGATACCACTTCTAACACTCTGCGATAATTGGTGCCCAAGGAGAGACTCGAACTCTCAAAATTTGGCTTCTAAGACCAACACGTATACCAATTCCGTCACCTGGGCAATACTTTACATATAGATACTCTCTATCGGATTCGAACCGAACTGTTTGACTCCTATCTTCCTAGCAGGTTCATATACTCAGCAGACTCAATAAGTCTTTGTATACAAATTACTGTGCTCCAGTGTAGTCAAACTTTAGAAAGTATTTATATGGCGTCCCTACGGGGATTCGAACCCCGGTACTCACCGTGAAAGGGTGATGTCCTAGGCCTCTAGACGATAGGGACAAACTGAATTTTAAATTTTAAAGAACGTTGCTATTGCTAGCCAAGTGTTTATTATACAATCTACACTACGTAATGTCAACATTTATTTTAAATTATTTTGGCCGGCCCTGAGAGGATCGAACTCCCACCGCTGGTTTCGAAGACCAGAATGATATCCATTTCACCAAGGGCCGAATGAATTAAATTTCCCTTACCATTTGTATTGTTTCTTGCACCCATCCGCGCCTTTCATTTAATTTGATTGCTTTGACATTATCAATATTAACCCAAGCAACCACTCGTGAAACTCCACGCAATTTTAATATGTTTTTGAAAAATCTAAATGGCATCAATCTAAATTTTTCAAAAGCATGTGTTCGGTGTGCAGGATCCACACCCGCAAATGTTATAAACCCTTCGTTTAACTGACGATTATGCTCAAATGCAATTATTTGTATTGTTTCTCCATCAGGCATAGTTGAGTACACTGCTTCAATTCTGTCAAGTTTTGATGTTATCATATCCCAGTGTATAGATCTTGCAAATCCAGAATCGATGGTTTCCAAATACAGTTTTTGAAATTTAGAAAACGCTGTTGATTGAGCAATTTTTTCACAATACCAAATGCTCATTAGTTCTCCTTTGCTATTTTCAAATTGAAAAAGTAGTTTTTCAGTCATATATTCCTTATGTGATCAAATATTTATTATGAATTTTTATCAACATAATAAAAAACAAGATAGCTGGTCCGGCTAGCAGGAATCGAACCCACATTCTAGAGGTAGAAGCTCTATGTACTATCCATTGTACTATAGCCAGTGAACATGTATTATACTTTAATTACTAAGCAATGTCAACTGATATTGGTACCCCAGCCCCGACTCGAACGGGGAACACACTCCTTTTGAGAGAGCCGCGTCTACCAATTGCGCCACTGGGGCATAAATATTTTTGTGAAAACACACGATCATATAACACCACAGGGATTATATTTTCATCTTTGTTTGTACCAAGGTGTGTGTTGCGTCATGGTTCAGGATGTGTATGACAACACCTACTTTGAAATGCAATATTTCACTGATGTCAACAAAGCATTGCGCTATATCAACAATCTCTAAATGGTACCAGCGTAGGGAATCGAACCCTATCAAGAACGCTAATCTGGCGCTAAAAGGTATATAAGACCTCTCTGACTACCAAGTCTCGCTGGCAAAAGAAAAACTCTACAGCATTGACTATGTCAAACGAGTAAAGCCATAATATGGAGCGGGTGATCGGAGTCGAACCGACGACAATCACGTTGGCAACGTGGCGCTCTACCAGCTGAGCTACACCCGCATAAAAGATATTAGTAAAGAATTCTGGGAAATTTGGTTCGATCGTCCGATCATGGCCGCCCAGAGTTTACAGCTCTGTTCCCTGTTGTCCTGCCTAACATGGAGCATATATGTCATCAATAGTCTTCTAGGCTGCAAACCCTGACTATACATATTTGACAAGTGTGAAGTCTATAACTTCTAATTGTTAACTCTTCCGGAGTTATCTTGTTATCCTTGCGGAACACTATTCGTGCTTGAATTCTTTACTAACAACTCTACTTAATTGTCAATCTAATGCTATGTAATTTTACAATGCCAAATAAATCTTTTTTATCAATTGCAGTTACCAATTTAGCTACTGGTAACCATCCTAGTGCCAATTTAGGATCTCCCCATTTCATTGCCAATCTTTCTTCTAAATTATTTTCTTTAAAGATTTTTCGAATTCCCCAGTAGCCTCTAAAAAACAAATCTAGTATGCTGGAACCAAGGTACAGATATGAATTTCCACAAATTCCATGTTGTGGCAATATGTGATCATTGTAATCAAATACATCTGTATCTTTTGAACAAAAAATTTCATATAAATGCCTGCCCGCATGCGGATAATTGGCATAACAGTAACCAAATTTTTGTCGTAAAGTGAAATACTTGTAAGATTCGTCCGGTAATGGTTTAGTTGTTTGATTGGGCAATCCTACAAATACTTGTCCTCTGTACTTGCCTTTTATATCAAGCACAGACTCTACACTATGTATATCTAAATTTAATTGCACATACAATGGATGAGTTTTATTTTCTAAAAATTGTGTATGCACAAAGTTTAAATTTTTTTGTGTATTTGTTTGACCTATTTCTGGAATAGATTCATTGAATTCTTGATTTATTTTTTTAATAGTAATATTACATTTTTCTATTCTTATTTTCAATTCTTCTTTTCTATCGCCAAAATTGTATACACGATTTTTATCGTGTAATGGAAAATCTCCATTACAAAAATCTTGAATACCCTGCAACCATAATTTACTGTGCTCAGTATCAAATGGTTTATATTCTAGATCTATAACTGATCCGTCTTTATATGCTAAAGTAAAAATAACATTGGTCATCTTTTACTTATAAAAATGTCAGATTGTTCACCGCACAACCTGACAAAGCGGGGGTCTGTTGAATTTGTAAGTAGTGCTACCACATTATAAGCACCATTCACCCGAATTAACAAGCTCGAGCGGGATTCGGTACGTCACTTGGGATACTCGACAAAGGTGCTCCGCGCTGCGTCAACGGGACTCGAACCCGCCCTTCTTTTACACTAAGTTGACCTTCGAAGAATCTTCCTAGCGAGTCTTTCTCTTGCTAACACTTACAAAACTTGGTACACCCTGTTGGAATCGAACCAACTTCCACGGTTCTTCAAACCGCCGCTATGACCACATCAGCTAAAGGTGCATATACTTGGTAGTTCCTGAAAGAATTGAACTTTCATCTGCGCGATGTCAACGCACTGTTCTTCCATTAAACTAAGGAACTAAAATCTACTTAGGGGTGACCACTGGGAATTGAACCCAGATAAGCGGAATCACAATCCACGACTTTACCATTAAGTTATGGCCACACCTAAGTAGATTAAAATTGGTACCGCCAAAAGGAATCAAACCTCTATTCCCACGTTCGTAGCGTAGTGTATTATTCATTATACTATGGCGATATATTTGGCAGAGGAAGTGGGATTCGAACCCACGATGACGATTTCAAAGACCGTTGCCTTAGGCCGGGCTAGGCGATTCCCCAACAATTTGGTAGTAACGGTGGGACTCGAACCCACGATAAACACCGTATGAAGGTGGTGCATTGGCCACTATGCTACGTTACCATAGAAAAACACACTCGTTTCCTGACTTTACGGCGGTAGTGCCCTACTTCTTTAGGATAGCCCCTGCGTCCAGTTGCCAGGTATCCTTATTTGCCGTTGAATGTGTTTATCTATGGTAGGACCGCTGGGACTCGAACCCAGAATTGGCAGATTAAAAGTCTGCTGTGATAACCATTTCACCACGATCCCATATTGGTCCCTAGCGACAGATTCGAA